>TARA_R110002074_G_scaffold30947_3_pt1 | contig 19013 bp, 19 predicted proteins | sample TARA_R110002074 | Tara Oceans TARA_R110002074 (sample SAMEA4397215) | marine metagenome | biome: Polar Biome; feature: [MIX] marine epipelagic wind mixed layer (ENVO:01000061); material: water (ENVO:00002006), including particulate matter (ENVO:01000060) such as... | depth 10-100 m | reverse complement strand
TGCTATCGATGATTTGCTTGAAGATATTTCTAGCGGCAACAAATATATGAAGGTATATAAGCAAATGAAAATGTATAATGATGATGAGCTTAACCCTGTTTTACGTTCAAAGAAATAATAATTTGTCATTCTGAACGAAGTGAAGAATCTCAATTAAAGGTGTTTTTGACTAAATTCAACATGACAAATTTTCGTTTATGTCAAAAAAAATTAAACACATCTTAGTAATTCGCCTCTCAGCAATGGGAGATGTTGCTATGACTGTTCCCATATTACGACAATTCACTAATCAATATCCACAAGTTAAACTTACGGTTTTAACTAAAGCATTTTTCAAACCTTTTTTTAGAGATTTGGAAAATGTAACCGTCTTTTCTGTGGATGTCAAAGGGAAACATAAAGGTATATTTGGTCTCTACAAACTATCAAAAGAACTTAAGAAATTAAAAATTGATGCTATTGCCGATTTACATAATGTCCTTAGAAGCAATATTCTAAAAACATTCTTAATAGGCAAAAAATGCATTCAAGTAGATAAAGGAAGAACAGAAAAAAAAGCCTTGACTACTGGTAAAAAATTCAAACAACTTAAATCCACACATCAACGTTATGCCGATGTTTTTGAGAAACTTGGATATCCAATAGACATGAGCTCACCTTTGTTTCCTAATCCAGCGATGTTAAATGACAAAATTAGAAATATTGTTGGCAGTAAAGACAAGCCTTGGATTGGCATTGCGCCATTTGCCGCATTTAAAAGTAAAGCTTATTCGATTGAGCTCATGAACGAGGTTATAAAAACGCTAAGTACCACTCATGCCATTTTGCTCTTTGGAGGAGGGGAAAACGAAATGGCGCAATTAAATAATATTTCCAGCATGTACGCTAATGTAATTAATCTTGCAGGCAAGCTTTCGCTAGATGAAGAATTACAGGTAATTTCCAACCTAGATCTTATGATATCTATGGATTCTGGCAATGCGCATTTAGCAGCAATGTTTGGGATAGAAGTAATAACTATTTGGGGAATAACACATCCCTATGCTGGGTTTTACCCATTTAACCAAAACCCAGAAAATGCGTTGTTGGCTAACAGAGACCAATACCCATTAATCCCTACGTCTATTTATGGCAATAAGTTTCCAAATGGCTACCAAGAAGCAATTAACACCATAGCACCTCAACAAATAGTTGCCAAAGTAAAGGCGATTTTACAAAAAAAGCCTCACGAAAAGTGAGGCCAGATTTTAAACGTTATAAATAGACATAGATAATCCTAAAAAAGATTAACGTTTAAATCTACTACTAATGTATTTGTTTTTGAAAGAGTTAGAAATTTTACGTAAGAAAATTTTTATTCAATTCGACGAAGTGATTAATAACAAGGATAAATAGCACATAAAATCAGTTGAATGACCTTTTTCAACAATTACAATACTTACACATCATCGTAATCGACCACAATGTTATTAGTGGTTGGATGCGCTTGACAGGTTAAAATAAGGCCTTCGGCTATTTCGCTATCTGTTAAAATGTTGTTTTGTCTCATAGTCGCTTTACCCTCTGTAAGTCGCGCAATACAACTACTACAAATGCCACCTTGACAAGAATAGGGAACATCTAAATCTTCATCAAGCGAAGCTTCAAGAATGGTGTTTTTTTGCGACATTTCAAAAGAAGTTTCTTCATCATCAACAATTATAGTAATTTGTGTATTATCGTTGGATATCGTATTGGAATCATCTGCACTAGGCGCAGCTGCTTTAAATAATTCATAATGGATATGGTCTTCAGCAATATCATGTTCTGTCAACACATCTTTTATAAGATGAATCATACCTTCGGGACCACATAAGTAAAACGCATCAATTGTGGTGTGTTTATACTCGTTTTTTACAATGAGGTTAACAGTACTTTTTTCTATGCGCCCAAAAAGAGCATTAGGTTCATTTGCTTGACTAAACACAAATTTGATAGTTAAACGATTACTATATTGATGTTGAAGTTCTAGTAATTCGTTTAAAAACATCGTGTCTTTAGTAGTTTTATTTCCATAAACCAAAACAACATTACTGTTTGTGTCTTCTTTTAAAGCACATGTAATAATACTTAAAATTGGTGTAATACCACTTCCTGCTGCAAAAGCAGCAATAGTTTTTGTTTTTGAAGTATCAGGTTCAAAAATAAAACGTCCTTTTGGTGGAGCCACTTCTAAAACATCTCCTGCTTTTAATTGGTTGTTTGCATACGATGAGAAAGTGCCATCTTCCACCTCTTTTACAGCAACTTTTAACTCATTACTCTTGGGCGGAACACACAAAGAATAATCACGCCTAATCTCATTTCCGTTTAAGTTTGCTTTTAAAGTTATATATTGACCAGCCTTAAATGAAAAAGTGTCTTTTAAGTTATTTGGTACCTCAAAAGCTATAGTGACAGCATTATCGGTTTCCTTTTTTATTTCTTTTACAGTAAGTTTATGAAATTGTGACATGAAAATAAATTTTGGCAAAAATAGTGAAGTATTAAGTTAATTTTTAATTTAAAGTGTAACAAAATTGTTATTATTGAAACAAATAGAACAAACACTACCAAAACATGATTAAAAAATTTATTTACCTTGAATGGAAACAGTTTGTACGTGCTTCATATTTTCAAAAAGGCATCGCCATAAAAATTCTTTTAATTCTTGGAGCGATATATTTTGGAGGCATTGCCATATTATTAGGAGGAAGTTCTTTTTTTATATTAAAAAAGAGCTTTCCAGATATAGACCCAATAGTTTCGGTTAATAATTTTTTAGTGTATTGGGTATTGTTTGAGCTAATGATACGATACTTTATGCAACAACTTCCTGTATTGAACATTAAACCATTAATGATTATTCCAATAAAGCGAAGTACAGTAATTCATTATCTTTTAGGGAAAACAACTATTTCATTTTTTAATTTCATTTCGCTGTTTTTGTTTCTTCCGTTTTCAATTGTACTCTTAGTAAAAGGTTACCCGATTCTTAATGTTATATTTTGGTTCTTATCTTTAATGTGCATCACGTTTATTTTAAATTTCCTTAATTTTTTAATAAATAAAAGCAATACAATTTTTTACATTTTAGTACCATTGTTTCTTGCTCTAATTGGCTTAGAGTATTACGAAATATTTAAAGTTTCAGAACCTATTGGAGTTGTTTTTAATGCGCTGTATAATAATCCTATTTTTATACTTGTTCCTGTATTGGCACTAATTGGAATTTATAAGGTTAATTTTAAATTTATTAGAAAAGGATTTTATTTAGATGATGCTGTTTCTAAAAAAGTTAAAGAAGTAAATGCTTCAGATTTATCATGGATGAATCGTTTTGGAAACATTGCACCATTCCTAAAAAATGACGTAAAAATGATTTCTAGAAACGCAAGACCAAAACAGGTTGTAATGATGTCTTTCTTTTTCTTGTTTTATGGGTTGTTTTTTTTCACGCAGAGTATGTATATTGAAAAAATGCCTTACATTTTAGCATTTGCCGCTATGTTTATTACTGGCGGATTTTTATTGAGTTTTGGGCAGTTGGTACCATCCTGGGATAGCGAATATTACAAGATGTTAATGAGTCAAAATATTCCATACCGTCAATATTTAGAATCTAAATGGTATTTAATGGTAGTGGCAGTAGCAGTTTCATTTATCCTTAGCACACCATATATTTATTTTGGATGGGATATTTATTTAATGATTGCAGCAGGAGCATTATTTAATATTGGTTTAAATACGTTCATCACCCTATTTGGTGGTGCATTAAATAGAGTACCTATTGAATTAAATACGAAAGCAAAGGCATTTAGCAATACAAACGGATTTAATCCTACCCAATTATTAATTGCATTACCCAAAATGCTACTACCAATATTGATATTTTTTATTCCTTATCAATTTATAAGCTTTAATGCAGGACTTATAGCATTGGCATTAACAGGCGCCTTAGGAATAGTGTTTAAAAACTTCTTTTTAAATAAAATAGAGCATATTTACCAAAAGGGGAAATATAAAACCATTGCAGCCTTTGGCGAAAAAAAATAATCAAGAAATCAAACGTATTAACTTATGATAACCACATCTAATCTTACAAAAGCGTATAACAATATTAAAGTTTTAAATATTGAAAATCTCGACATTCCAAAGGGGCAAAGTTTTGGTCTTGTTGGAAACAATGGCGCTGGAAAAACAACATTTTTTAGCTTGTTATTAGATTTAATTCAACCAACCTCTGGACATATTAAAAATAAAAACATTTTAGTTAATGAAAGTGAAGATTGGAAACCCTTTACATCGTCTTTTATAGATGAAAGCTTCTTAATAGGCTACTTAACAGCCGAAGAATACTTTTATTTTATAGGCGAATTACGTGGGCAAAACAAATCGGATGTGGACAGCTTGTTAGCACAATTTGAAGATTTTTTCCATGATGAAATTCTAGGAAAGAAAAAGTACCTTAGAGATTTGAGTAAAGGAAACCAGAAAAAAGCAGGTATTGTAGCTGCGCTTATAGGTAATCCCGAAGTGATTATATTAGACGAACCTTTTGCAAATCTAGACCCAACCACTCAAATTAGACTAAAACAGATTTTAAAAAACTTAGCCCAAAAACAAGGTGTTACAGTTTTAGTTTCCAGCCACGATCTAATGCACGTAACAGATGTGTGTGAGCGTATTGTTGTACTTGAGAAGGGAGAAATAGTGAAAGATATACAAACTAGCGAGGCGACCTTAAAAGAGCTTGAAGCACACTTCACGAACTAGTATTTTGGCCAAAAGTCGGCTATTTTTGCAGTTTAAAAGAAAAAAGATGATTATTTTTACGTTTTTGCATAATATTATGCACAGCATTTAGTTATGCAATTACTAAACATACCAATGTTGAAGATATCTTTTAAATCCAAATCTATACTTCTACTTTCTGCTATTATCATTGCAGGATGTTCTCGTAAAAAAGACAGTTTCGTTAGCAGGAACTTCCACGCTGTAACCACAGAGTACAATACACTATATAATGGCTATAATGCTTTAGAACAAGGTCGCACAGATTTAAACAGCAATTATAAAGATAACTATTGGGATATTTTGCCAATAGAACGCATGACCATTACCGATGAGATAGTATTACCTGGACAATCTACAAACGATAATTTTACCAAAGCCGAAGAAAAAGCTATTAAAGCCATTCAGAAACATGGAATGAACATTAAGGGCAAAGAAAAAAACCCTCAAATAGACGAGGCATATTTACTCTTGGGTAAAGCGCGCTATTTTGACCAACGTTTTGTGCCTTCCATGGAAGCCTTTAACTACATTTTGTATAAATATCCTGCCAGCGATAAAATAAACCAAGCTCGAATCTGGAGAGAAAAAACCAATTTACGCCTAGAAAACGATGAACTGGCAATCACAAATTTAAAACGCTTATTATTTCAAGAAGAATTAAAAGGGCAAGACCTTGCCGATGCAACTTCCACACTTGCCCAAGCATATATAAACACCCAATCACTGGATAGTGCGATAACACAATTGGAAATCGCATCAAACGCCACCAAAAGCAATGACGAACTAGGACGCTATAAATTTATTCAAGGGCAATTATACAATGCTTTAGAAAAAATAGACAGTGCTAATTATGCTTTTGATAAAGTAATTGAATTAAACAGAAAGACACCTCGAATCTATATGATTAGTGCACAAATGGAAAAGGCGAAAAACTTCGATTTTGAAAAAGGCAATAAACTTGAGTTTTTGGAACTGCTAACCAACATGGAAGAAAACAGAGAAAACAGACCTTTTCTGGATAAGATATACTATCAAATTGCCGAATATCATAAAGTAAACAAATCAGATACAATTGCTGCAAAATATTATAACAAATCACTTAAAACAGGCTCTCAAGACAAGTTTTTAAACGCTATGAGTTATCAAAATTTAGGCAACATGAATTTCGATGACACCAAATACAAAAACGCAGGAGCATATTACGATAGCACAATGCTCAATTTAAAAGAAAACAGTAAACTGTTTAGAGCCATTAAGCGCAAACGGGATAATTTAGACGAAGTTATTTTTTATGAAGATGTTGCCGTAAGAAACGATAGTATATTAAATTTGGTCAATATGACTGCCGAGGAACGATTAGCATATTTTTCAACATATACCACAAAACTAAAAGAAAAGGCCCAAGCGCTTAAAGAGCAAGCAGAATCTGCCGAACTAATAGCCCAGCAAACCTCAAAAAACAACAAAGCAAATACGAATCAACGAGAGAACACAAACAACACCTCTACTTTTTATTTCTACAACCCAGTAACGGTTGCTTTTGGTAAAAACGAATTCCTTCAAAACTGGGGAGAGCGTCAACTTCAAGACAATTGGAGATGGGCCAATAAAGGCAGCGGAAACACAACTCAAGCAAATATTCAAGATGCACTGGTTGAAGCAGAAGAAAACGAGCTATTTAATCCAGAATTTTACATCTCAAAAATCCCTATTGAACAAAAGGCAATTGATAGCTTAGTTAAGGATAGAAATTTTGCCTATTATCAATTAGGGCTAATTTATAAAGAAAAATTCCAAGAATACCATCTAGCCAAAGACAAGCTTTTGGCCTTATTGAAAAATAATCCAGAAGAGCGTTTAATACTCCCATCAAAATATAATTTGTATAAAATTTACGAATTATTAGGACTTAATGGAGAGGCAGACATAGCTAAAAAGGATATTATTGCAAAGTATCCAGATTCAAGATACGCTTCTATATTAATGAATCCCAATGCCGATCTTGGCGAGGACGAAAACAGTCCGGAAAACATTTACGCAACACTCTATAAAAAGTTTGAAAACCAAGAATACGCAAATGTAATAGAGCAGTGTGATACTTACATAACACAATTTGAAGGTGAGAAAATAGTACCTAAGTTTGAGTTTTTAAAAGCGGTGGCAAAAGCACGGTTATATGGCTTTGAAAGCTATAACGAATCCATAAATTACATTGCATTAAATTACCCAAATAGTCCCGAAGGGAAAAAGGCAGAAGATATGATGGAAAATGTTATGCCCTTGCTTTCCAAGAACGAATTTCAAAGTAATGATGTCTCTAAACAATTCAAGGCAATCTATCAATTTACAAATGCTCAAGATGAAGAAATTGAGGAGTTTATAAACAAACTAAACGAGGCCATTACTAAAATCGACTATTTTGAATTAAGTGCTTCTAAGGATATGTATAATGAAAATACTATCTTTATAGTGGTTCATGGTTTAAAAAGTATTCAAGCTGCAAATGGATTTGGAGAGTTTTTAAAGGAGAAAAAGCAAAATATCAATCGGGAACATTTTGGTATTTCATCTCAAAATTATCAAATAGTTCAAATACATAAAAACCTAGAGTCGTATTTAAAATCTCTATAGAGTAGAAACAATTAATAGCAAAAGATATGTTTTCAGATGGTAAAAGAGGAAGAGGAGACGCTACAGAATCTTCAACTCAACAAAACAGAATAGCTCAAGGCACGACAATCGTTGGCGATATAGTGAGCGAAGGAGGCTTTAGGATAGATGGAGCCATTCAAGGCACAATAAAAACACCAGGAAAAATAGTTGTTGGTAAATCTGGCATTGTTAATGGCACATTAGAAGGCACCAACGCCGATTTTGAAGGCCGTTTTTCGGGAAAAATGAAACTCACAGGTGTACTGTCTTTAAAATCTTCAGCATTTATTGAAGGCGAAGTTGAAATAGCCAAACTTGCAGTAGAACCAGGAGCAACATTCAATGCGGTTTGTAGCATGAAAGGCGCTGTAAAAGAACTTAACAAAGGTGAGCAACGAAAACCAGACCCAGAAACCGAAAGGTCAGCTTAATACTTACGCTCGATTTTCAGGACTAGCCATTCAAATGCTTACTATTATTGGTGTTGGAACTTTTATTGGTTATAAGCTAGATGAAATGTACACTAACAAACACAACCTCTACACAACGATAGGTTCATTATCGGCTGTAATCCTGTCTTTAGTTTACATAATAAGACGTATTATTGCAGCTTCAAAAGACGATTAATACATGAACGCCCTTTTTAAAAAGAGAGAAGTCAATTTTCTTATTCAACTAACTGCATTAAGTGCTTTATTATTTGGAATTAATAGCTACCTTATCTATCATTTTGCGAAAGAAATTGTTTTGTTTTTCCCATTATGGCAAATTTATGTGTTTCATATTATTACAGTCGTTATTGTTTACACCCTAATAAATTATAGAGATTCTATAGGTAAAACCGAAGTGTTCAATGCATTTATCTTGGGAATGCTTATTAAAATGATTTTGACCTTTGTGTTTTTACTACCTTGGATTTTGTCTAAACCAGAACAAAAAGGAGTTGACCTAGCCAACTTCTTTGTTCCTTATTTCATTTTTCTTGCTTTTGAAGTCTTAACAGTCGTTAAATTTCTTCAAAAAAAGTAAGGATTAAAAAAGCGTATTCTCTTGAAAAACCAACCAGTAAATAATCCTTAAATTATTGTTTGACAATTAATATAATGTATGTACATTTGCACCGAATTTATAGTAAGGTATTTTTAAGCGATACAGAATGACATTAAACACCTTTAAAAACGCATTATTTTCTGCACTATTTTTAGTAATATCATTTGCTGGACATGCAACAGAAGATACAGAGAACAAAGACGAAAAAGAGTTCAATGCCAAAGAAATGATTTTACATCATGTAAAAGATGCGTATGGTTTTGAAATAATCGAATGGAACGATGAGCCCATCTCAATTCCGTTACCAGTTATCTTGTGGACAGATAACGGTTTAACAACCTTTATGTCCAGCGCATTTCACCATGACGATTCTGGCAACACTATTGTTGAAAAAAACGGTGGCAAATTTGTGAAACTTCACGAAAAAATATACCAACTAAATAAAGGCGAAACAGCAATTATTTTTAACCAAGATCACTACCCAACCAATGCAACAAAACCCTTAAACTTCTCAATCACTAGAAACGTGTTTATGATGTGGGTTTCAGTAGCATTGATTTTGCTCATATTTTTAACCACAGCAAAGAGCTATAAAAAATCCAAAGATGGCGTTCCTAAAGGCATTGCAGGCTTTATTGAGCCTTTGGTTTTATTTGTAAGGGATGAAATAGCACGACCAATGATAGGAGATCATAAATACAAAAAATACATGCCTTATTTGTTAACGGTATTTTTCTTTATTTGGATTAACAATATATTTGGGCTAATTCCCATTTTTAATGGCGCAAACGTTAGTGGTAACATTGCCTTTACAATGACGCTTGCATTGGTTACCTTTATCATAACAACAATAAAAGGAAACAAAAACTATTGGAAACATATTTTCTGGATGCCAGGAGTTCCTGTGCCAATGAAACTATTTTTAGCACCAATTGAAATTATCGGCATGTTTGTAAAACCATTGTCTTTAATGATTCGATTGTTCGCAAACATAACAGCTGGCCACATAATAATATTGGCATTAATGTCTTTGATTTTTATTTTTGAAACGGTTTGGATATCACCGGTTTCAGTACTATTTTCATTATTTATCCTAATTATTGAAATAATAGTAACAGCAATACAAGCATATATATTTACGGTATTGTCAGCCCTTTATTTTGGGATGGCAACAGAAGAAGCACATCATTAATTAATTTAATTTTTATAACTATGACTATTACTGGAATTGCAGCTCTTGGAGCAGGTTTAGCAGCTATTGGAGCTGGTATTGGTATTGGTAAAATTGGTGGATCAGCTATGGAAGCTATGGCGCGTCAACCAGAAATGCACGGAAAGATTCAATCTTCAGCATTAATTTTAGCAGCCTTAGTAGAAGCGGTAGCACTTTTTGGTGTTGTTGTTGCTTTATTACAAGGGTAAAAACCAATAATGTAAAACTAAATACAGAAGCAACGGTTGGTTGCTTCTGTATTTAAAATTAATTGATAAACAATAAAGAAATGGATTTAGTAACACCTGGTTTTGGATTGGTCTTTTGGACTATAATAACCTTTATCTTTTTAGTAGTCATCTTAAAAAAGTTTGCATGGAAACCTATTCTTGGTGCAGTTAGCGATAGAGAAGAAGGTATTAAAGAAGCTTTGGCGTCTGCCGAAAAAGCACGCTTAGAAATGCAAAACCTTAATGCGGATAACGAGCGTATCTTAAAAGAAGCTCGTGCAGAGCGCGAAGCATTGCTTAAAGAAGCGCGTGATATCAAATCAAAATTAATTGAAGACGCTAAAGGAGAGGCTCAAGTACAAGCTAACAAAATGATAGAACAAGCTCAATTAGCAATTGAAAGTGAAAAAAAATCGGCGATGGCTGAACTTAAAAATCATGTAGCAGGTTTATCATTAGACATTGCAGAAAAAGTAGTGCGTCAAGAATTATCTAATAAAGACAAACAATTAGAATTAGTAGAGTCTATGTTAGATGAAGCAAAATTAAACTAATAAATAATGGCAGGAGCAAGAGCAGCAATACGTTACGCAAAGGCGATTTTAAGTTTAGCATCAGATAAAAATATAGCTGAGGTTATAAGTAATGACATGAAGCTAATCACCAAAACTATTGCGAATAATAAAGACTTAAACAATATGCTTCAAAGCCCTGTAATTAAATCATCAAATAAAAAAGCTGTGTTGCTTGATGTTTTTAAGGGCTCAAACGCAATGACAACTAATATTATTGACACACTTATTACAAACAGAAGACTAGCGCTTTTAAACGATGTAGCGACTAGCTATAACCGTTTGTATGATGAGTTAAAAGGTGTACAAATAGCACAAGTCACAACCGCTATTCCTTTAACAGATGACTTAAAAGTAAAGGTTTTAGCAAAAACTAAAGAGCTTACGGGGAAAGACGTTGAGGTTAAAAACATTGTAGATGAAAGCATTTTAGGTGGTTTCATTTTACGTGTTGGGGACAAGCAATATAACGCAAGTGTGGCTAACAAATTAAATAAGTTAAAAAGAGAATTTACATTAAACTAAAAATAAGTTAGAATATAGATGTCTATCATCTAATATCTAACGTCTAATATCTAAATAAAGATGGCAGAAGTAAAACCAGCTGAAGTATCAGCAATCTTAAAACAACAACTAGCAGGATTTGAAGCTACGGCGTCATTAGACGAAGTGGGAACAGTATTAACTGTTGGTGATGGTATTGTACGTGCATATGGACTTTCAAACGCTCAATATGGTGAGCTAGTAGAATTTGAAGGAGGTTTAGAAGGAATTGTACTTAACCTTGAAGAAGACAACGTAGGTATTGTATTATTAGGACACTCTAAAGCAGTTGCCGAAGGTTCTACAGTAAAGCGTACTGGTCGTATTGCATCTATTAATGTAGGGGAAGGTATTGTTGGTCGTGTTGTGGATACATTAGGAGCGCCAATTGATGGCAAAGGACCTATTTCTGGAGAAACTTTTGAAATGCCATTAGAGCGTAAAGCACCTGGTGTTATTTATCGTGAGCCTGTAACCGAGCCTTTACAAACTGGAGTTAAAGCAATTGATGCGATGATTCCTGTTGGACGTGGACAACGTGAGCTGGTTATTGGAGATAGACAAACCGGTAAAACAGCCGTTTGTATTGATACCATCATAAATCAAAAAGAATTTTACGATGCAGGAGAACCTGTTTATTGTATTTATGTTGCTATTGGGCAAAAAGCATCAACAGTGGCATTAATTGCTAAAACATTAGAAGAAAAAGGCGCATTAGCTTATACTACTATTGTTGCAGCAAACGCATCAGATCCTGCACCTATGCAAGTATATGCACCAATGGCAGGTGCTGCAATTGGCGAGTATTTTAGAGATACTGGTCGTCCAGCCTTAATTGTTTATGATGATTTATCTAAACAAGCCGTTGCGTATCGTGAAGTATCATTATTATTACGTCGCCCACCAGGACGTGAAGCGTATCCTGGAGATGTATTCTATTTACACTCTCGTTTATTAGAGCGTTCTGCAAAAGTAATTAATGATGATGCTATCGCTAAAGAAATGAACGATTTACCAGACAGCTTAAAACCAATGGTAAAAGGTGGTGGATCTTTAACAGCATTACCAATAATCGAAACTCAAGCAGGTGATGTATCGGCATATATTCCAACAAACGTAATCTCTATTACAGATGGGCAAATCTTTTTAGATGGAGATTTATTTAATTCTGGTGTACGTCCAGCAATTAACGTAGGTATTTCGGTATCTCGTGTTGGAGGTAATGCACAGATTAAATCCATGAAAAAGGTAGCAGGAACACTAAAGCTGGATCAAGCACAGTATCGTGAATTAGAAGCCTTTGCAAAATTTGGATCAGATTTAGATGCGGTTACTTTAAATGTAATTGAGAAAGGAAAACGTAATGTTGAAATCTTAAAACAGGCACAAAACGATCCGTTTACAGTCGAAGATCAAATTGCAATTATTTACGCTGGATCTAAAAACTTACTTAGAGATGTTCCTGTTGAAAAAGTAAAAGAATTTGAACGCGATTTTATTGAATTCTTAAAAGCGAAACACGGAGATGTTTTAAGTACATTGAAAGCAGGAAAATTAACTGATGAAGTTACAGATACATTAACAAGTGTAGCAAAAGATTTATCAGGAAAATATAGATAGCCCCTCTTAATCTCCACAAAGCGGAGAAACCAAAACAGGGCTTTAATTTTAACGAATCAATCCCTCTCCTTTGGAGAGGTAAGGAGAGGAAAAAATGGCAAACTTAAAAGAAATACGTAACAGAATTTCATCGGTATCTTCAACGATGCAGATTACCAGTGCCATGAAAATGGTATCTGCTGCAAAGTTAAAAAAGGCACAAGATGCTATAACTGCAATGCGTCCTTATGCTAACAAGTTAACTGAGCTATTACAAAATCTTAGTGCGACTTTAGATGCAGACTCCGGAAGTAAATATGCTGCACAGCGAGAAGTAAACAATGTGTTAATTGTTACAATTACTTCAAATAGAGGTTTATGCGGAGCTTTTAACTCTAACATTATTAAGCAAACACAAAACTTAATTGGTAATGTGTATGCTGATAAAAAAGTATCGGTACTTGCAATTGGCAAAAAAGGAAATGATGCTTTTACTAAACAAAGTATGGTTATCGCTAATAAAAGTGAGGTTTTTGATGACTTAACTTTTGATAATGTTGCCAATATAGCTGAAATATTAATGGATAAATTTGTAACAGGTGAGTTCGATAAAATCGAAATTGTTTATAACAAGTTTAAAAATGCAGCAACGCAAATTGTGATGACCGAACAATTTTTACCAATTGTTCCAATCGAAGGAAATTCAAATAGCAATCAAGATTATATTTTTGAGCCATCAAAAGTAGAAATTGTTGAAACTTTAATTCCTAAATCATTAAAAACTCAGCTATATAAAAGTATTAGAGATTCTTTTGCTAGCGAACATGGCGCACGTATGACAGCAATGCATAAAGCAACAGACAACGCAACCGAGTTAAGAGATCAATTAAAGTTAACGTACAATAAAGCTCGTCAGGCAGCCATTACCAACGAAATATTAGAAATTGTTGGTGGTGCTGAGGCACTAAATAATTAGGCGCTAGCCAAATTATTTACCAGAGCTGAGGCACTAAATAATTAGGCGTTAGTCAAATTATTTACTAGAGCTGAGGCACTAAATAATTAGGCACTAGCCAATTTATTCACTAGAGCTGAAGCGTTAAATAACTAGAATGTCATTCTGAGCGGAAGCGAAGAATCTATATAATAAGATGAAGCCTTACTTTTTAGTAAGGCTTTTTTATGGCACAGCTCTTGATTTTAGTATCTTTATAATAAATAACGTGAGTTCGATATAACTAAAAGCATATAATGAAAGTATAATTACTAGATTGTTAGTGGGATACGTGTTTTATTTATTGTAAACACCCTCCTTGCTCCTCCCTCAAGGGAGGGATTCTAAAAGATGACATTGTCCCCTTGAGGATTATCGAGATAAAAGCGAAGCTTTTGTTGAAGATACCGAGCGAAGCTCATTAGGGGTGTTTTTTATTTCAATCAGCTTATAGTCAATGATTTTTATTTCGAACTCACATTAAATGGCAAAGTAAATGAAGACTCTTAAACAAATATTCAAATTATTAACCTTAACTGTTGTTATGTCTAGCTTTTCTCAATGCTCAAGTGCGCAAAAACTTCAAAAGGAAGCACCAACAACATTTGGTGACATATACTTTGAAAAACGAGTTTCTGGCATAGAAGAAGGGCCACATGGCATAGCTATTTATATTGAAGTAAAAGACCCAAAATTTCAATTGGATAGTGTTTATTTTAGAGGGAAAGCAGCAAAACTAAAGAAAAACCCTCAAAACAATATGCAATACGTAGGAAGTTTCATAACAACATCCAAACACAAAAAAGACCTTATAATAAGCAGTGACCCAAAGCAGGAATATGGAAATAAAATACCAGAAAAGCCTATAAAAATCCCATTTGAGTTAGCCTATAATGAGAGTGTAGTTAGTTATAAAGTAAAAGGAAAGACCAAATATTACAAACTCACCAATGTTACCGAAATACATTCGATAGATGTGCCTATGTCACCAGCACCAAATAATAACTAATGTTGCAAAACGTTTACTAATAACGTACTTTTAGCGACGTTAAAACCTAACTTTTGAGCGCATTCCAAAAACTATTTAAGCAAACATTTATTTATGGTTTAGCAACTGTTTTGCCAAGGATGCTCAGCTTTTTATTGGTACCATTATATACCACCGAAGGGGTATTGTCTTCAGTTTCACAGTATGGAGAAATTTCAGTGATATTCACTTACTTTGTAATCTTTAACGTCGTTTTGGCTTATGGCATGGAAACGGCATTTTTTAGATTCTTCAATAAAGAAGAAGATAAAAACCAAGTAATTGGCACCTCAGCAATTTCGATAATTGTTTCTTCTTTTGGATTTTTTGTTTTAGCATTAATTTTTCAAAACCAGATTTCATCATTTATAGATATTGATGTTAAATATATCAATTTGGTTATTTGGATTTTACTTCTGGATGCCTTGGTCATTATTCCATTTGCGTGGTTAAGAGCCAATGAGAAACCAGAACGATATGCTATAATTAAAATTTTAAATGTTGCCATTAATCTTGGACTTAATTTGTTTTTTTTACTAGCATTAAAAGACTTGGCTTCACAATCTCCAATGTTTGAAACTATTTACAAACCAAATTTTCAAATTAGTTATATTTTTATTGCCAATCTTATTGCGAGCGCAGTAACATTGTTATTAATGCTGTCATTTTACAGCAAAATCAAGTATGTTTTTAATTCGCAATTATGGAAAACCATGCTTTGTTATGCTTTTCCAGTATTTATAGCTGGAGTGGCTTTTTCGATTAACGAAACATTCGATAGAATACTTCTAAAAGAATTGTTACCTGCAGATGTTGCCGAAACCGATATTGGTATGTATTCGGCAAGCTACAAATTAGCTTTATTTATGACCCTGTTCGCTGCTGCTTATAGATTAGGAATTGAGCCATACTTTTTTAGCCATTTTAACAGTAAAAACCCTCAAAAAAATTATGCAAAAATTTTAGAGTTTTTTGTTGCTTTAGGCTCTGTAATTTTATTGAGTGTAGTGGTTTTTGCAGATTTGCTAAAACCTTATATTGTAAGAAGTGAAGCCTATTGGGAAGCCATGTGGATAGTACCAATTATTTTGCTTGCTCATTTCTGTTTAGGTATTTATCATAATCTTTCAGTTTGGTATAAAATAACCGACAGAACTAAATTTGGTGCTTACATTTCAGTTTTTGGAGCAATAACTACCTTAGCAATTAACATATTTTTCATTAAAACATACAGTTATAAAGCATCAGCAGTCGCTACTTTGGTGGCTTATAGCTCAATGATGTTTTTATCATATTATTTTGGGAGAAAGTATTATCCAATTCCATATAATATAAAAAAAATAGGATTGTACTTATCAGTTTCAGTCCTGTTTTCAATAATTTCATTTTATTATTTTAGAGAAAATTATTTGGTAGGAATTCCATTACTGTTAGTATTTTTAGGAATTATATATACTTCTGAAAAAAATCAAATCAATCAATTACTAAAAAGAAAAACGCAGTAATTATGATAAAGTTTTTCAATAAAATAAGAAAACAGCTTTTGGACGAAAACAAAACTGGACGTTATTTTAAATACGCTATTGGCGAGATCATATTGGTAATGATTGGTATTTTGTTGGCATTACAAGTTAATAATTGGAATCAAAATCGTCAATTACAAAAAGAGGAAGTTATGGTTCTTAAAAATTTTTATCAAGAATTTAGTGAAAACAGCTATATGAAAGACATTTTTATAGAAGACCCAGCTTTAAGAAAAGAAATGGTTTTTATAATTAATTTATTAGAATCAGAAATTAAAAAACATAATCAAAACCTTGTCATGCTGAGCGTAGTCAAAGCATCACAAACAAAACAAAGTATAACTTAAAAAGTTTTTTCCCTTTGGGAAGGCGAAAGATAAGAACATGAAAATAAACATAATCAATAAATCCAACCATGATTTACCACACTACGAAACCATAGCTTCTGCTGGAATGGATTTACGTGCTAATTTATCAGAAGCACGAACCTTAAAACCTTTAGAAAGAAGCATTGTAGGCACAGGTCTCTTTATCGAACTTCCTATTGGCATTGAGGCTCAAGTAAGACCAAGAAGTGGTCTTGCTGCAAAAAAAGGAATCACTGTTTTAAATGCTCCTGGTACCATTGATGCCGATTACAGAGGCGAAATTGGCGTGATTCTTGTGAATCTCTCTAACGAAGATTTTATTATCCAAAATGGCGAACGTATTGCACAATTGGTTATTGCAAAACACGAACGAGTTGAGTGGCAAGAAGTACAGCAACTATCAGAGACCAAAAGAGGCGAAGGCGGTTTTGGTAGCACTGGAACAAAATGATTTAAGAATCACGACTAATCTTTTTTAATTTGAATGTCTTATCGAGCGCAGTCGATACCTCATTTATGTTAAAAAGGCATTAATGTTTATAGAGTTGCTATAGAAAACCATTAAATTAGTGATTATTTAAAAATGAATTTCAAACACAAAATAATGCAAGTTGCAATAGGGATATGTTTTATTCCTAGCCTTGTATTTGCTCAAGTAGATTTTAATAAAACACCTGACGACGATTTAGGAAACTTTGAAGACAAGTTTCAAGAATACTTTTATGAAGCCTTAAAACAAAAAGGCATAGAAAACTATGATCGTGCAGTTAAATCATTACTAAAAGCCTTAGAAATGGACGACTCAAAGGCAGTGATCTATTTTGAATTGGGTAAAAACTATGCAAAACTCAAAAACTTTGGTGCTGCCGAAGAAGCCCTAAAAAAGGCCATTGATAAAGCACCTGAAAACGAATGGTTTTTAGATGCACTTTATGATGTGTATTACCAACAGGATGATTTTAATAAAGCACTAAAAACAGTAAAAAAATTAGTCAAGTTCCACCCAGATTACAAAGAAGACCTAGTGGCACTTTATATTAAAAACAAAAAGTATAAAGATGCTCTAAAAACATTGGATGAGTTGGATAAAGACTACGGTGTTTCGGAGTCACGCGATTTTATGCGTAATCAAATTTATAATGCTACAGGAGGAGATAAAGAAAGAATAGAAAACCTTGAAGAGCGTGTAGCCAGTAATCCTAATAACGAGGCGTTGTACCTTAGATTAATTTACAGATATAGCGAGTTGGGTAACAAACAAAAGGCTTTTAATACCGCAAAAGAGCTTTTAAACAAAAAGCCAAATTCCCACATAGTACATTTGGCATTGTACAAATTTTATTTGGATGATAATAACCCAAAAGAGGCTATTAACTCAATGAAAATTATACTTACAAGCCTTAAAATAAAACCAGATGCTAAAACAAAAGTTTTAAACGATTTTGTGTCATTTGTAAAAAACAATCCTGAATATGAAAGCGACCTATTGGAAGTAACCACAATAGTTGCCGATGATAATAGTGGAAAATCAAATATTGAATTGGCGCAATATTATTTACAACAAGGGAATAAAGAAATGGCATTGAAACATTATGAAATGGCCTTAAACAAAGATTCTGAAAACTTTGAAGTCGTTAAAAATGTTATTTTACTTTATATAGACAGCAAACAACACCAAAAAGTGGTTGATTTAGCTAAAAAAACCTTAGATGCCTTTCCTTCGCAACCCATAATTTATTTAGCCAATGGTGTAGCATTTAATCACTTAAATCGTCCTAAAGATGCTATAGAGACACTAGAAATTGGTGTTGATTATGTAATTGATAACGCTCAAATGGAAATAGATTTCTACAAACAACTTAGTACAGCATACCGAATGATTAATAATATTACCAAAGCTAATGCGTTTGCTAAGAAGGCAGAGAGCATTTTAATTAAACAATGAAAAAATTTAATAAAATACTATTATTTGTATTGCTTATACTAAGTTTTGGTTGTAAGTCGGTAAAAAATGTAGCAACCAATGGCGAGCTAGATAAGAAAATAACCTCGCGCCAATTAATAAAAGAGCACACCCAAACCTTTACTAAATTTAAGACCCTTCAATCTCGTGTCAAGATAGAATATACGCAAGGGGATATGGAGCAAACCCACAGTATTAATCTAAGGATGGAAAAAGACAAAACCATTTGGTTAAGCGCTACTTTGGGTATCGTTCGGGCTAAAATTACACCAACTAAAGTAAGCTTTTATAACAAATTGGACAACACATATTTTGATGGTGATTTTTCTTTAATTAGTGATTTATTAGGAGTCGATTTAGATTTTAATAAAGTGCAAAGTTTATTACTTGGCGAAACTATTTTTAACTTGAATGTAAATAGCTATACCTCAGATTTACATGAAAAGTCATATTTACTCCAACCC
>TARA_R110002074_G_scaffold46817_4_pt1 | contig 19145 bp, 18 predicted proteins | sample TARA_R110002074 | Tara Oceans TARA_R110002074 (sample SAMEA4397215) | marine metagenome | biome: Polar Biome; feature: [MIX] marine epipelagic wind mixed layer (ENVO:01000061); material: water (ENVO:00002006), including particulate matter (ENVO:01000060) such as... | depth 10-100 m | reverse complement strand
GTAGTGTTTGCACTATAAATATTTTAGTTTACCGACAGCGGTATTGCTATTTGTGGAAACCAATAATACTGCTGTTGGCGTAGTTAAATATTTTTGTCGGGATACAACTGGTGCAAGGAATGTAGCAATAGGTTAGTCAAATATTGACTGGTCAAAATTACAGGTTAAAGTCTGCGAATGGAATGTTTGCTCTGTCTTTGATGACTGGGACAACCGCTAGTCGCCTGTCTCTTTCGTTCTCAAGCTGTTTGATAAGCTGTGCCTTTACTGTAGGAGAAAGTGTTTTAGACATTACTACCTTATCTCTCTTTGTTCGCCAGTTTTTCATATAACGATCTATTGATAGTACAGCCTTTTTAGTATTTAGAATGTCGGCATGAGACTCTCTGTAGGAGATGTATTCGTCTGTTCTTCCTTCTTTCTTTAATCTATTAAGGGTTTGAACAACCTCATTTACTTCGCCTCTAAGCTCATAGAATTGTTGCTGTAAGCCACCGCCCCTACTTGTCTGAACAAAACGCCTCATAACAGGCATTCTATCCGCACTAGGAGGAATAAAGTCTCTATCAGTAACAGACCTTGTGATTGCATCGACAGCACTCAAAGCATAGCTCCCCATTGATCCGCCATATCCTTGCATAACATATTGAACTTTTATTGGAGATATATTAAAAAACTCTCCTACAAGTCTAGCCATTTCGTTGGTGCTGTACTGTGATTGATATCCCGCCTCTAGTCCTTCCTCCATGTAGTATGGAACAATAGCTTTTTTGGTGTAGCTGTCATGATTCATAATGGCATCAACCAATGGTGCGATTGCTTGAATACCCATAGAAGGCTCAAACTGTCCACCAATCGGCAATGCTGGGAAAGCGAGAGATGTAGCCAGTTGTCTGTTCATGCTTTCTATAACATCTTTAGCAGTGCTTTCTCCCATCAGACCATCCATTAGTCTTTCGGGAAATACTTTTGCTATAACGCCAACCTCGAAAGGTATGGGAATCTTAATTGCAAAATCATCTGCTATAGGAATAATCCAGTTGTCATCTCTGACCTCTCTTCTTGCATTCTTATATTCTTCTGTATCACTAACCATTGCATAGTAAAGAGCGGTTATCATTCCCAAAGAACCAAGCCTTAATAACATATTTTGTTGTATTTCTGCCGGTGTAAGAGTTAGTCGGTCAGATGCATATTGTCCAGATGCTGAACGATAAAGAACATCAAGACCCTGTATTCTCGCATTTAAGAATGGAACTGCGGCAGTATAAACTTTAAAGAATGGTGAGTTTCCTCTGCGTGAGAAGTTAATAACTTCTAATGCTTGATATGCCGCCTCTGTTTCTGCAACTATCTCAGCCTCTTGTTCGCTTACTCCTTCTGCAACCTTCCTGTTATAAACTTTTTTATAAACATCCTGATACACAGCTATTCTTGTAGCCGCATCTGATTTGGTTGTCATTTGACCTAAAGCATCCCAAACAGTTCTAAACCCACTTCTAACAGTTAGTCCTTCTTCTAACTTATCAACCTGTTGTTTAATATATTTGGCAACATCTTTAGGATCGTTTGAAAAATCATATCCACCAACAACAGCCATTTCTTTTAATTTTTCAAATACATCATTGCCACTTGATGTAAAAAAGTTTTTACCTGTATCAATAACAGGAGTCATCTCTGCTCCCGATGTAACATAAGCAGACAACGTATCACGCATCATGTTTACAATTACAAAGTCTGGGCTTCTCGTAATCATGTCTCTTAAAAAGCCAGAAGGTATTGCTAAAGTATTTTCAATACCCCTGTATGGGCTTACACCATAACCGATTAGAGACTCAAGTAACATTGGATCATTAACTCTAAACCAAACCTCTGCGCCTTGACCGCCATCTTGATACCAAATAACATCCTTTCCAATTTTGTTTGGCTTTTCTTTTAGCTGAACAGCATTTCCTGCATTAACTGCATCTCTAGCTACAAACTTTAACGCTTGATTTCTCATGGCTCTATTAAGCAAAGCCATTGAGTTTCTGGTAATTGCTTCCAACATATCTACATTTACTGGAGCACCAGACCCTTCTATTTCTACATCAAATGGACTCTTGCCAAGCATTCTTCCACCAGTAGAAGGTCCGTCATATCTTTCATCTTCTTCAAAATGCCTATAGAAAGGATAATAATCAGACTGCTCTTTCCATTCTTGTCCTAGTTTTTCATCTAAGATGCCTGTATCTATAGCAAACTGAACAAGAGAGTTGTTAAATGTTTGATAGTTATCATAAAACTCTTTAATAATTGGGTATTGTTTAACCATTTGATCAGCTTTCTTAATCATCTCATCTGTTACTGGTGTAGCAATCCCTTCTGATTTAAGCCTTATTCCTCTCTGAACAATAGAATATGATTTAGCGTATTCTTCTATAGGAATGTTTGCTTGTCTGCCATAAGAATGAAGCCTTGCAAGAGCACCAATTAATCCTCCCTCAATCTTTTCTCCATTCATTGTTTTCATATCAGCATTGTCAACAACAACTGCTTGAGCACCATTGGTTGTTTGTTTTAATACAATCCCGCCTTTAACTAACATCTCAGCCATAAGACCTCTTGCACGATCTGAAAAAGCCATCCAAGAAGTAGCAGATGCATCGGCTTCATATTTAACGCCAGTTGCTTCTTGTGCTTCTTTCTCGCCTCTTGCTATAGCTTGGTACTGATAAATAAACTTCTGTCTGAATCTTTCAAACTGTTGATCAATATTAGTATTTGGAAATATGTTTTTTAAGACTGATTGAAAAGCTGTTAAGTCTTGGTTATTAGAAACTGATGGCTTGGGCTTTTCCTTTCCATAAGAAACATTTTTTAATATCTCGTACTCAGATTCCCATTTTGCTGTATCAACTCTTCTTGAAGCTCTAGTAACAATAGGGTCATCCATTGACTCATCAATGACCTCTTCTATAGTTTTTCCTTCACCAAACCCTTCTACATTGTATTTCTCTGCATACTTATACCCTACTGCTGTGGCATAAGGGTCTGCATTAAGATTCCATAATGGTATAGCACCCCTTGAGGTACTCTTAACATTGTTTTCAGCCTTGTCGTATAGCTCTTGCTGTTGTTGTTCTGTTAATGTTGGGGTATCTTTTATTCGCCTACTGGCTCTGATTGTGTCAAGAATGTTTCCATCTTGTTCTAAAGGTGACGCAACCTCATAATTAGAACCTATTTCTTGGACAAAGTTTTGATAGGCTTTCCAAGATGGTTCGTAAAGATCACGAATGGCGGCTTCTTGTATAGAGGATGATCCTTCGGCAAAGGCTTTATCTCCGAGTCTAGTAGCTTTTTCTCTGTATCCTTCGTTTTCATTTTCAACTAACTCCGTGTTTAAGTTTACACTGTTAAGGTTAAGACCCATTGTATCAGCAAGTGGTCGCATTATTCTTCTAAATGATTGCAGTTGTTCTGGCGTATAAGAATCAAAATCTAGTGTCCAGCTTGCTGGATCACCAATAAATATAGCATTATCCATAGCAGTAAAATCAATATTCTCTTCGCCCCAGACTGCTTCTCTGCTTAATGGTTTTAACAACTCATTGATCTGATTAATTTCATCAATGTTAAAATTAGAGTTATCTTGTTTGCTTAATACTAAAGTTCTGTTTGTGCCACTAGGTTGAAGAAAACCAGTAACAACAGAGTCTTGCATAAGAGCATGACCCATTACAGATGCAACAGCTTGGGCTTCTTCGTAACTAGACTCTGGCAAAGTAATATTAAAGTTTTTATTAATGTCATTGCCAAAACTACCAAAACCTTCTTGCAAAGTATGATCAATACCAATGTTTTCTAAAAACTTTACACTGCCTTCTGGTGTTAATATTGTGTCAAATGTTCTGTCTTGTAGTTCGCTCCATGCATCTTTAGATACGTTTACATCATCAGGAATAAACCCTCTAGCCTCTCCCGATTTTGTTTCGGCAACAACTAATGGAGCATCATCTATTCTTCTACTAGCTCTAGCAGTTGCTTCGGTTAAGGTTGCTTCTACATCTAACTCTTCATCTGTTTGTGTTGCTAATACATCTACACCTTTAGCCGCAAGACGATCCAACTCTCTAAGGCTTCTTACTTCACCAACTTTTCTTGCACCTATAACACCAGACTCAACATCTTGTAATATATCTATAGGCGATCTAAACCCTGCAACATTAGTTGAATAAACAATAGATCGAATAAAGTTAGCAATTCTTTCAAATATATTTCTAGGCTTACCAGTAGCAATTGATTTATCTTGCGACCAGTATTCAAAAAGCATAGCTACAGCTTCTTCATTCTGGCTGTCTGCATCTAAATCAGGATAAGTTCTTTTAGCTAAATCATTAAAAGACAAATTATTATTAAATGCTTCTTGGCTTACAGACTCTGGAACCATAACTCTTTCTGTAAATTTTTTAAGAATATTAAACTCTCTATCTGTAAACAAATCTAAATCTCTAAATGCATGAATGCCTTCATGATGTAATGTGCGTGCTAAATTAATAATGGTTTGTTCTTCGGTTAATGGATTGCCATCGCCATCAACCATAGCTTCACCAACACTAATTAAAATACGACCAGAAGGATCACGATAATCTCTTTTTGTTGCTTCCCATGTACCTTGATCTCTTTGTTTATTTATTTCTTTAACAAGCTTAACTGTAACTCTGTCAGGAATATTAAGGCTCTTAGCTGCTTTTTTTAATTCTTTTTCAAAACGCTCAATTCTTTCTTCTAGTTTTTGTTTTATTTCTTTTTCTTCTAAAACTTTTTCTGTAATGTCTTTCCCAGCAGGAGAAATAATTCTATTTTTATTTGCTTCTATTTCAGCCTGACGAGTTGTTTCAGACTCAACCAAATCATTTATAACTTCAGGAGCAACACCCATATTGGTTAATCGTTGAGCATAATCTTCTACAGACTCTCCTTTGGTTGCAGTCAAATCATAAACATATTCGCTTTCTAACTCTGCTACATCTCTTGGAATCCACTTGCCTTTATAGGTTTGTTTTTTGGTAAACGTCATTTCAGCTTCTTTGTAAGGTGCGCCTCGTCTATTAAACATTCTTCCTTGAGGCGTAAAGTAACCCATCTGTTGAATGATCCGCTCTTGTGGAGCAAGACGACCACTCTCTACAAAATCTTCAAACATTTCAGTAGCAGACTCTCTATCTAATCCAGTTAAATCCATAATAGACTTAGGAGAAACGACTTGATTAGGTCGCTCTAAAGAGTTCTTATAAACAGCATCGTACTGCTCAAAGGTATAGGGTCTAGGTGCAAAGTTTGGAAGTGGCACAGGAGGAACTTCATTGCCAACAGTTCCTTTGGCAAACGAAGGTATGCGAGAAAATTTTGCATACGCCATTTTCTTTTGTGCTTTGGATAGTTTGGAGAAAGATCGTTCTCCAGTATAGGTTTCAAGAAAGTTTTGAAATGATTTTGAGTTAATATCTAAACGAATGTTTTTGTCTTTAGCTAAATCTTTAAATGTTTTTTCTGTAATTTTTTCAGGAACAGACCAAGACCTTTGCCCATCTACAAGTGGTGGGAGTCTTTCCTCTACTGCACTTGTATCATCAGCCGCAACTCTGTATTTCTCATATTGACGATCAGACGTATTAGCAATGTCCTCAACCAAAGAATTAAAGTCTTTTGCTAATAAAAGTTTTTTAGCTTCAGCAGGAGTGTAGAAGTCTTTTTCTTGTATCTTTCTTCTTTTAAGATTTTTTCTCCAAACTTGCAAAGCACCGCCTGCTCTTGGGCTAGTAGGATCAATCGTTCTTGCAGGTGGTTTTCCACCTCTTCCTTTAATTTCACCAAGAACTATCCTAGCTTCCTTAACCATTTCATCGGTTATTCGACTATCGTAATTTGCTAATACTTGTTTGGGAATTTGAGATGTTTCAGGATTAAGAATATTACGAGCCATGCTTTCAGCTGCGCCACTGCCAACCAAACCATTTATTCTTAATAATTCTTGTGTAGCTTGATCTGCTCTTAATTTGTTTGAGCTTTCATTAAGTTGTTGTTTTGTAACGAAGGCTTCGTTAATGTCTGTAGTGCTGGACTGCACTTCATTGTTTCTGGTATTAACAACATCATATCCCTCTTGAGTTTCAACAACTTCAAAGTAAGGATTGTTTGTTGCTAGTTCAAAAGCAAGTTTATCTTTTGCTTCATTAATTTCATTTTCTGTAGCAATTGCTTGTTGTTTTTTAATTAAATTATCAAGCGTGTCATACTGATCTATAGGAACTAAAGCGGTTGATGTAGTTGGGTTTAAATCTTCTGGTGTGCTTGCTATTGGTTTTGAGTCTGCTTCATTAAGTTGTTCTCTGCGATCAACTTCATCCAACCTATTTTTAGCAAAGCGTCTAGCTCCAAATGCACTCATAAGGAAACTGGATATAAAGCCGACACCACCACCTACAGATGCTTCATCTAAAGCACTGTCAGTAATTGCAAGTTCTGGATCATATAAATTTTTAGCAGTTAAGTTCTGCATTATTCCAGCACCCGCTTCTTGAGCACCTTCAACACCAGCCTGCATTAATGCAGCTTTTGTTGCTTCCCCTAAATCAAAGCGACCCATATTCGCTTTTCCAAATCTTCTCCATGCTCTTTCAATCGGTAGCAATTCTGACATACCGATACCAGCACCTGCTAGTTCAGCAATAAACTCTTTGCCTGCTCCAACTTCTTCACCACGCAATCTTGCTTGTTCAAGTCGCTGTCCTTGTTCTGAAATACCCATAGGAACAGCAAGAGACAAAGCACCAAGTTCTTCTATGCTTCTAGCTCTGCCTGTACTTAAAGTTGTTCCAAGACCACGAACATTAGATATTCCTCTTAAAGAAGGAATTTGAGCGGCAGTTTTACCTGCAAGTCCTACACCTCTAGCAATAGCACCCGGTGTCATAAAGGTAGCAAAAGAACCCAAACCTTGACCAAGCATACTAGAGTAAGCATCTTGATAGGCTTCATCAGGTCCTAACGCACTGTCTTGAATGTTTTGTTGAATGCCTCTTAACCCTTCGCTAAGAGCACTATCATTTCCAACATCAAAAAGATTAACAGCACCTTCACCAGCAGACACTAAGCTACTTAGGAATCCTCTAGGAATACCTTTAGCAAACTCTAAAGCATGACCGCCTATGGTTCTGTCATATTGTGGGGTAAAGTGACTTGGGTATTCTTTTGCTAGTTGATTTCTAACAGCAGCCTTTTCTTCATCCGACATATTTGCGGGAAGATTGATCGTTTTACCATCAGGTAATTGATACAACGGCATTGTTATCCTCCAAGAACAGAAGCAACACTTGGTAATCCAGTGGCTGTAGTGCCTCCTGTAAGCAAAGCTAATTTTTGTTCAAGCATAGCAATTTTTTCTTCGGCTTGTGGATCGCCAACAGATTCACTCAATAATTCAATTTGACTAAGAATGTTTTGAGCTTCGTTTATATCTAACAATCCTTGTTTATAATTTAATTCAACCATAACTGACAATGCTTTTAATTTCTCAGCAGATCGAGATGCTTTAAGTGCACTGACTTCTTTGCCTGCGGCTGATAGCCCTCCAGCAATATCTCCTGCGGCTATACCTGCTCCTAATTGAACCAATGCTGCACTTTGTTGATCTCTAAGTGTTTGATTATCATCTCCAAGCATTGCATCTAATTGATCCATAATATTTGATCTTGAAGAAGATACAGAACTAGGCGAAACATCAACAGTATTTCCACTTCTCAACACTGATTCTCTTGGCATATTGCCCTCTGCTTTTTGCCTTCTTAAAAATTCAAGCTGATCTCTTGGGCTACCTTGTTGAAATTGTTGATAACCTCCTTCACCAAAACCAATGTTTGTAAGATTTATTGAAGCATCTCTAGTTAATATGCCAAGCTCTTGTATTTCTTCCTCGCTTAAAGATACTTCTTCAGTTTCGGCTGTTGTTCCTAAATCTACAGAATCTATAACTGCTGGTATTCCAGCACCCCCAGCAATAGCTAAAGAAGTTTTAGGATTATCTAAAATTATATCTACAGCTTTTCCTGTGGCTGATGTTGGAGTAGTAACAGTAGGCATTCCACCGAGATTTCCCGGATTTGGAACATTTCCTGTAGTTCTTGTGCCACCCAGTCTTGCTCTAAGACTATCTATGCCGCCTTTAAACCTGTCTTTTATTTTTCCTGCTGATCCTGCTAATCTTTTTCTTGCCTGATTTACAGCAGCTTTACCAAGAGCAGCTTTACCTCCAAATAAAACTGTTTCTAAACCTGCTTTTGTACCTCTTCCTTCTCCAAACCCTTCTTCAATAAGTTCAGAAAAAGGATCAGTATCAAGCAGATAACCGCCTTCACCAATGCCACCAAGACCAATTAATCCACCATAACCAGTTTCCATTGGAACTATGTTTCCTTCTTCATCTTCATATAAGCCCATAGAAGCAAGATATGGATCAATAGTTTGTCCACTTTGATAACGAATAGAACCACCCTCTTTCATTTGCATAGGCGCATTCTGAGGCATTTGTTCTTGCATCATAGGGTCTTGCATCATTTGTTGTTGCATCATGTTAGGATCGATATTAGGTATTCCCTGTAATTCCATAGCCTGTTCTTCAACAACGCTCATTTGTGGAGGTTGATTCGTCTGCATTTGATATGAATTACGCATATCGTTTCGTCTTTTGATTTCTGTAGCAACCAAGAAACTAGGTGCAATCCCTGTGGGTTGCATCATTTCTTGAGCCAGTACATCATCAGGGTAATACTCAAGTTCTTTTTGTTGATCAATTATACTCATCGCGGTCTACCGCCTCCCATGCCTTGATAAAGTCCCAGAGCACCTAGCCCTGCACCTAATGTTTGTTGAAATAAACCGGGTCGTTGTGCATAACTGCTAACAGTTTGACTTGGTTGTAAGTTAAGCCCACGAATAATATTACTCTGAAACCCAATTTGTTGCTGTGGATAACCTTGTTGTCTAAGGAAGTCCTCATATCCAATATCAAGTCCAGCTTGTCTAAAGCCTCGTCTTTGACCGCCAACACCACCAAGAGCACCGATTCTTTCAAGTGCCATTTGTTGTGCTTGTGGTGCAAACCCACCTAATAGTTGTGCAGCACTTAACTGTTGTCCTTCTTGTGCCATTCTGGATGCTCGATCTCTTTCAAATTGTTCTTGTGCCGATTGATATCCAGACTGCAATCCTTGTGTTTGTATATTGCTTAGGTTTCTAAGCAAGTCTCTATTAAGATTAGATTCAACAATGCCTTCTCTATAGCCACCCAATGCGCCTTGTGAAGCTGCATCCAAACCTATATTAGATCGTTGAATGTCAGCATCTCTTATTGCTTGTTGTTTAGCAATATCAGTAACGCCTTGTTGGTAAGGAGACATATATCTTTCCATTGGAGACTGATATCTCGGTCTTGGATAATAAGGTCTTTGAGGACTTAATCCTCTTAGCCCAAATGATTGCATTTGCATTGGGTTTTGTCTAAAGCCTCTTTCTCCGCCATAAATCATTGGTGGTCTTTGTTGTTGAAATCCACCATACATTGGTTGCATTGGTTGTTGAAAACCACCATATATAGGTTCTCTTGGTTGTTGAAAACCTGTGAATGGTTCAAAAGGTCTGCCTTGTGAAAGCTGAGATGCTGTTTGCTCTGCTTGTCTTTGAGCAAAAGGCGTTCCTTGTCTAGCAAGGTTTCTTGTCATACCAAAAGCCTGTTGCTCTTCTGGAGCAAATTCTGCTAAACGCTGACTTGGGTAAGCCGCATAAGGTTGCAGGCTTTCTGCTTCTCCTCTTGAGAGCAAACGACTGTAATAAGGTTTTGCCTCTTCAGGAAATTGTGTTTGTGTTACTGTCTGTTCTACTGGTTGACTAGAGCCACCGCTACTTCCGCCCATTTATTACTCCTGTATTCTAACTTCAAAAAAGGTGGCATGTTTTCTCCACCCCATGTTCTTAAACCAATTCCAGAAACCAGTTCTACCGATTCCTTCTATACCATCATATCCATTTTTTTTAGCAAAATGACCCAACATATCTAAGCCATCTTCTAACCACCAGTCCATTTTAATGCCTGCAATATGATCTATGTGTAGCATTCTTAATCCTGTTGGATATTCTTTTAAAAAAGTAACGCTGCATCCTATGATCTCAAGATTAGATGTATCATAAACTATCCACATTTGACAACGACCAGAGTCAATGTCCCTATAGACATCGTCAATGGTAACACGACCACCGCTTCTTTTAACTGACCTTCTTAATAGTTTTGCACACTCATCCCAGCATTTATCTAATATTTCTGGGTGAACCATTGACCACTCTAGCTCATGTTTTAAAGCAGGTTGATTCATACTGGCATTACCTGTCTGCTATCAATGGGTTCTGCTTGTTTTATTGTTCCTGTTTTAGCCATACGAGTTCTGTCCAACATTCCATCTAGTTTTCTTGAACCCTCTTCAGAATTGCCATCCCCTAATTGAGAAACCACATCTGCTGGTACTATATATTCACCCGGTGATGCTGCTATTCTATTTTGGTTTCCAGCAACGCCTTGAACAAAGTCATCCATTCCACCGCCAAAACCCTCTATCATTCCTTGTGTTTGTGCTTGACCATCAGGATTTAATACTTGTTCTCTCAAAGACATAAAGGCTTCCTGTCCATACAGTCCAATAAACTGATTAATAACAGCATCTGCTGTTTCTTGGTCTGGAGCCATTCCTTGAATAACCATAATTGCTGCTTGTATAAGCTGTTCATTTCCTTCAGTCATCATGTCATCATCTAGTCCAGCAATGCCTTGACCCTCTTGATACCTAATGTCTCCGCCTTCAGCAAAGGTTAATTGATTATCAAAAGTATTATCAACTTGTGGAGTGTTTAATCCTTGTAATAAAGATTGTAATCCTCCTAGTTGTGTACCTAATCCACTTAATTGACCAGACAAATCAGAAAACTGTTGTGAATAATCAGGAGTTTCATAAGTAGGCATTTGGAAATTACCAAACATATTACCTAATCCACTTAACTGACCAGACAAATCAGAAAATTGTTGACCGTAATCGGGGGTTTCATATGTTGGCATTTGAAAGTTTCCAAATATATCAGTCAAATTACCAATGCCTTGTTGCAATCCTTGAAACTGACTAGAATAATCAGGCACATCATAAGTAGGAAAGTTAATTTGTCCAGCAAGATTGCTCGCTAACTGATTATAATCAAAGTCAGGAACCTCATATGTTGGCATTTGAAAATTACTAAACTGATCTGTTAATCCGCCTAATCCTTGTTGCAAAGACTGAAACTGATCAGAGTAATCAGGCATTTGAAAATTAGGCATTTGAAACTGAGATTCACCAAAATCAGGAATATTTATTTTATTAGCCAAAAGATCATAGTCTATTACAGGTTGCTGAAATGTGTTTTGGTTTTGAAATAGGTTTGACATATCAAGCCCACCAGCAGTTGTATCACCAATATTTACTCCACTAAACAAACCTTCCAATCCCGGCAAACCACCAATACCACCAATACCACCAATACCACCAAAATTTATAGGAGGCATAGTAGGTGGAGTTATTCCATATGGGTATTGTCCCATTGTTGAAGCAGGAGGATTTGATGTTGGAAAATAATTAAACTCAGCATCAATACCCGGTCTATATCCAACAGGAGGAGCTTCTGGAACTCTTGCTTGTGTTGGAACTATATTTGGATTATTAAAATTTGGAAAGCCAAAGTTATAACCACCATAATCATAGTTATCATATGGAGTCATCATTGTAGAACGATTGGGAGTTTTAGAACGATTAGGAGCCATTCTTGATTGATTTTGGTTTAACAATGGTTGAAAAAAATTATTCGTATTAGGAGTGTATGTATAATCTTCTGGAGGTAAACTTACACTTCTGTCTCTGTTATTAAGCATTGGAGGTAAGCTTACACTTCTTTCTCTGTTATCATACATAGGATTGTCTGGTCCAATAAACATTCGATCAGGACCGTCATATCGTTGCATATTGCCTTGATCATCTGTATAAAATGGATCAAAACGAATTTCTTGTGGAATATTTGGATTATTAAAAAAGTCAGCAGGAGGCGTAGGAACCATTTGTCCACCAAGCGTCATTGGTTTTGTATTTTTTTTAGCCATTAGCTATAGTCTCCATCAATATATCGTTTCTTGTATAGTGATCCGCCTTCTCTAGCATAGTAGGGTATATTCTCAGGATTCATGCGATAATTCTCTGCTTCTCTTTCTTCTCTTTCTCTTTCCATGTTTGCAAGCATATCTTGATATCTATTTTTAGCAGTATTTTGTGCTTTTAATCCTTCTGTTGCTATAAGAGGCAAGCCAGCTTTAGAAATTAAAGCGTCTTTTACACCACCAAATCCTGCTGCTCCAACATTTTTAATGTTTCCAGCAAAAGTAGGAGCAGGCATATTAGACATAGCTACATCTGATAATCCTGATGCAAAAGAAGAAATCTGTTCTGGTTTAGCTACTGTAGATAAATAAGCAGATGGGTCCATTCCTCCGCTTACCGCTTGTTGAAAGGCAGTAGGATCAATGCCAGCTTTTGTAAAAGCATCTCCAGCCATACTCATTGCAGTAGGATCAGCCAAAGATAAACCAGCTTGACCAGTTAATGCATCTGTTGTTGCTTGATTAGCAATGTTTGTTGCGCCAGTGTCCATTATATTACCCATAACCTTATTGCTTAATCCAGCCATAGCAACATTTCCAAGAAGGTCTTTAAAATCTCCTCCTTCAAGTGCTGTTCTTCCTGCGCCACTAAGCGTTGCAGACATTAAAGGACCAATTCCCGGTATCATTCCTACTAAAAATGGTAATCCAAACCCTAGTATATCTCTAAATAAACCAGCTTCAGGCAATCCTGTTTGTGGATTAGTAGTCATCAAACCCGGTGCAAGAGATGCAATTCCTGCAACCTCATCAGGTGTAACGTGCATAAGCATTGTGTCATCACCACGACCTGCATTAGCAAGCTGTTGTGCTTGACCCATTAGTTGTCCACCACCTGCTTTTTTTTCTGGTTCGTTTTCTTTCATGTATTCAATCATATCTTTACTGAATGAATCTGGGTTTTTTTCATAAGCCTCAAAAAACTTTTCTAATCTTTCATCTGATTGTTCTTGTTGTTTTTTATCTTTAATTAATTGCTCAATTGTTTTTCCTTCGTTGTATCTTCCTGCTAATTGCATAAGCTCATCTCTATATTGATTTCTTAAATAATCAGGTAAAAACTCTATTGCATAATCAGGATTTCTTTCGTATGCATCTGGAGTCTCTCTCATTCTTCTTGCTCTTTTTTGCAAACTTCTTAATTGATTGCGACCTAGTTTAGAAGAAACATCAAACTCAGGCTTTGCTTCAGGCATTTTTCTTTTGCTTGCACTAACTAAAATTTCTTCTATAGGTATTTGTGGTTGTGGTTGTGTTTGTGCAGTAGTACCCAAAGAAGGCATTGGAATTGCTGGAGTGCCAACAACACCCATAGTTGATGCCGCTCCTGTAGCACCTGCTGGTACAGGGTACTTACGAGAAAGCAATCCTTTTAGTCCAGAAAACATACGACTTCCTCTGGCTCGTCTTATTTTACGAGACAATGCATTGTATGCTCTTCTTCCTTCTTTTGTGGTTCTATCAATAGACTCAAGTTCAGCGAACATTAAATCTAATTCTTCGTTTGGCGAACCTAAATATCTTTGTGCCAATTTACTCTCCTAGTCGTTAGTGGTTTCGCAACCAAATACATTAAAACTCATATCTACAGCACTTGTGTAGACCTTTAAAACATCTGTTTGATTAAGTGTTATACCTATTACAATTGTTAGGGAATCATTAGCCGCAACTGATTTGTCATAGTATAAATATTGTTTATCATCAGCTCCTGCTCCAGCAACATGAACGCTTAATCTAAATGTTATAGCAGAACCTGTTCTGTTTGCTGCCACAATAGAACTAATTGTGGTCATTGTTTTATCAGGAACAGTATATAAAGTCGTAGTGGTAGTTGCTGATGGATCAACCTGTCCTAATACTTTTAAAGTATCAGCCACCAGATGCTCCCATTAATAAAAACTGATGCCTTCTTACAGACAAAGAAGAAGGTTTGTTTTGTAATCTGTTTGCATTTCCAATGTCATTATTTATATCAAGTATTGCACCTTCAATAGTTGATCTTAATATTGACTGGTCAATATTTGAATATTCTGTAGGAGCAACAGGTAAAGGTATTGATGTTTTCTCAGCCATTATTGTCTCCCATCTAATCTAGTGTCTAATCTAAAGTGTCCCAGTCTCCAGCCATACCCTGTTCCAGTGCTTTCAAATCTTAATACTGCTTGTCTTGATCGACATCTTACAAATGCTTGTTGTGTTGAATTGCTTACAGAAGAGGTAGACAGGGTTGATAAACTGTCACCCGGATAGTTTCTTCCTTTAATAGAAACATCTAAATCATTACCAGTATCGGCATCTCTAAACTGTATATCTGGTATAACTCTTGATACCAACATAAAGTTGTTTCCATCTTCAATATCAAAGTCTGCGGTTTCAATATATGCTGTCATAGCACTTCCATCATCATCATGACCAAACTCTTGGTTATATAAATAATTAGAGTCAGTTCCTGATTTACCAGCCGCAATTGGATTATTTTCTAAATGTGCTTCAATCCACGCTGTTCTAACCATTGTGCCTACAGACCATATATCCTCAATGTAATTATAAATTACATAACGATCTATTTCTTCTGATCCTGATGATGGATAAAACCACATCACTTCATTAAAGTCTATATTAGCAGTGCCAAATACCTTGTACGCTTGAGATAAATTTATGTCCCCATAAATATAATCTCTTACTGCACATGGCAATGGGCTAACTTGACCCGAATAAGTAAAGAAACTTCCTCGATCCATAAAGTAAACAATACCATTAGCATTAACAGCAGCATTTGGTGAAATCATTGATACGCCTGCTTTTAATTCATTGAACGAAAATATAAATGGAGCACCAACAAATCTCATTGAATGCATAGCTGAATCAGTCCATATAATAATTTCCTGTCGAGTTCTTAATGCACCTACAATTTTACTGCCACTACTTATCTTTACTCCGCCTGCTGAATTAGTAGATGAAGGTGTCCAATCAATAGCAGACTCTTGGTCTGACCACCTAACCAATAAAGGGTCTAAAGAAGAAGAACCTATAGGATTAGAGCCAAAACAAATAATGTGACGATCTACATCAGACACCATTATTTGCAATGCTTTTGTTGGTACGTCAGATGCTCCTGATAAAGATGTAAAATTTACTGCTCTTGTACTTGTTCCAGAACTTTGATCCCAATAATAAATACCGCCTGATCTTGGATTAAAAACTAAATCATCACCAAAATTATCTTGGCTAAATTGTCTTAATTGATTTGTATCATCTAAAGATGCCGCAGAACCAAATGTTCCACTGCCCCAAGGTCCAACACTCCAACCTGTAGAAGAAACATAATTATCCAGCCCTATATTAATTTGGTATGTTCCAACAACGCTTGATCCACCATTACCAGAGTCACTTGCATTTGCTGTAACGGTTGCGCCATCAGTGTCTTTCGCTTCAATTGTGTAGCTATTGACATTTACAATCGTTGCTATTTGATATTCTTGATTGAGAACACTAGCAGTAATTAATCCACCTAAAGTAGCGGCACCACTAAATGTTACAAAGTCTCCTTTAACAGCTCCATGTGCTGTATCAGCTACAGTAATTGTTGCATCACCATTTGTTGCTGAAAAAGTTACATCGCCAGCAGAAGTTGTAGCTCTTATGGGTGTAATATCATTATAGGTTGTACCATCTACTATATAAAATTTAAGATGTGTTCCAATGCCAATATAGTTAGTTCCACTAGAAGCACCATAATTATACAAAGATCGTGCAGTTCCTAAAAAAGTAGAGCTTGAATATTTAGCCCAGCCACCTATTTTTTCTGCATGACCAGAACGAAAACGAATTTTATCAGAATCATACCATCCAAATTCATTGGTATAAGAAGTTCCTTCTTTATCTATTCCTGCTTTAAAAATATATTTTAGTAATGCCATATTTTATTCTTCTTTATTTTCTTCATCATCTTCATCAATATCTCTGTAATAATCAACAATATGTAATATTTGTTCTAAATACCTAGTAATCTCACCCATTGTCATTGATAGGTTTTCATAACCCTGAGATGTCAAACCATAATAGGCAACTCTAGGTTCTTCTCCAGCTTCAACCTTTTTAATATACTCTCCCATAGTGTCTGGGTTTAAAATAACCCATTCAACAGGCGGCGTGTCAATTGGCTCTGGTAACGGAGGATGATAAATTGGCGTTCTTTTTGCTACACTAACCACTTCTACAGGCTTAACCTGTGGCTGTCTATTTGTCATTTCACTCATTAAAGAGTATGTAGAGCAACCGTTAATTAGTGGTATTAGTATTAGTAGTTTTTTCATCGCTTGTTAATAGTTTAAAGTTTTCTATAACTCTTGCTGTTGCTCGATTAACTTTTCCTTGCAGAATTAAAGGTTCAGTCATTGCCATCCCCTCTAAGTTAAAGTTGGCAAATTTACTCCTAAGTTTAGTCACCTGTGCTTGAGAAGCACTGTATTGCGTATTTAAAGATTGTATTTGAGCTTGTGTTTTTTTAGCAGACTCTAAGGCTCTTACAATTTGATCATTTTGTTCTTGTATTGTTCTTTCAAGCACTGCTTGATTGTTTATAGCTGTCTGTAGCTCTATTTTTGACTTATCTAACTTTGCCATCAATACAATATTGATACAAATAGAGACTAATAAAAGTCCGCCAGCTATTGCCAAACCTTTCACTTTTTGCTTTTTGTTTTTACAGCAATTGTTTCATAGGCTTCATTAACATCTGGCGTTGATTTATCATCACCTACAAATTGACCATCTTCGTTTCTTGCACGAACTGTTTTTTCCTCATAGCCAAGAAACTTTGTTTTAAACCAAGTTGATAATCCTATTTTTTTTGCATACAACATATTATTTCCTTATTATTTTATGTTTTTTTATGGCTGTTAGTATAGAGTCCAAACCAAGCTGCCCCAGCACCCACAACAATTGAAATTAAACCTGACTGTTCAAAACTAGGATCAGTCAAATCCATAAACCAAAAGGTTGTAAAATACAGTAGATACATATACACCGCCAAAAAAGCTCTAGGTATAATTCTCCAACTATCTATTGCTTGTGCTACAAAAATAAACTTTTGATAAGGGTTGTCGTTCTTTTTATCTTCAAGCTCTCTTATACGATCTTTAAGTGAAGCATTCTCTTGAAGCATCTCCATAAACTTAGACAAGTCCATTTCAACCTCATTTCGAGACATATCTCCACCAAATCTACTGCTTGGGTAATGTTCTTCTTCACTCATATCAATTCGCCAATGGGTTATCGTTTTTGTTTTTTAAGCTCTGAACATCATCATACATAGAATCAATGCTTGAGTTAATTCCTGCGATGCTTGTTTGCATAGCAACAATATCATTTTTAATCGGACTTAAATCTTGTGTCTCAACATTTAACGATTTAATTTGTTCGCCAACAGCAACTACATTTTTGTCCAATGCCGTAACTTGATCTCCAAGCGCATCAATCTCATTGATATATCGTGTCATTTTAGATTCAAGATTTTCTATACGATTAACATATGTTGCACCTGTATAACCAAATCCAGCTAATGTGCTAACAATACCAGCAAGAGCTATAAGTTGAGTTGTTTTATTTTGAAACCAATCCATATACTTTCCTATAAAATTTTAGTAACTTTTCTACGATCTGGCATTACTGCACCACATCCTTTTGCAATAAAACCACCTTTAGCTTTTCTGTGTGGTCTTACTTTTTTAGCAATTCTTTTAGGCTGTTTAGAATGTTGTCTACCTTTTTTAGTATCTTTTCGCTTTTTACGAGTAGTAGCAGCATATTCAGAAGAACTTAAAGACTTTATAGCACTTTCTGGTAAATATCTTTCTCCAGTATCAGCAGATTTTTTGCCAGATTTTGTTCTCCATTTTTGTTTAGTCCATTTTTTTAAAGACTGTTGAGACTTTGCAAGTGCCATTAACGATATCCTCCGCCTGCTTTTTTATAAGCCTTTGCAAGCATCTGTGCTTTTCTAGCAGACCATTGACCCGCTTTACCACCTTTTGTTCCAGACTTAATTCTACTAAACAATCTCTTACGCATAGTTGGTTTAGTATAATTACCTGCTTTATTTACAGTAGATTTCTTTTTTCTAGTTGTTTTCTTTTTTGGCATTTCAACATTTCCATCTTCTTCTTGCTTGGTTAATTCTTGAATTAGGATTATTTCTTGTTTTAGCTGAACTTTTTCTTTTTTGTCCTGCTGATCTTGCACAATAAGACTTTCTTCTCTTAGCCGCTTTACTTCCTTTTTTAACCTTGCCTGTTACTGCTGTCTTTAATTTACTGCCGGGATTTTTTCTACGATAGGCTTTTACACCTTTCTTAGTCATTCCTGCTCCAGCTTTTGTTTTACGATAATTACCACCTTTTCCTGTGGTTCTTCGTATGGGTTTAGCTCTTTTTCTTTTTGCTTGTGCCACTACTTTCCTCGTTGCGACATTGCTTTTTTCTTGGCTTTCTTGCTTAACCCGCCATAGTGATGAACACGCTGACTAGTTTTTGTATGTGTTTTGTTTGTATGTAAGTGTCCGTTAGGCATTTTATGATAAGCACCTTTCCAAACTGTTCCATCTTTTAAATAATGTTTTACGCCTTTAGCCATTTTATAATCTCGGTTGCATATTTATTAATTTATTTGCGTTGCTTAAACTTTCTGCATACATTCCCATAAATGCAGAATTATTATCTGGTATAGATACATTAGCATAAATGTCTTTTGCCTCATACCAAGTTGGAAGTTCTGGTATTTGAACTTGAGTATAGTCATTAAATCCTTGAACATACCCCATGTATGCAATTAATTGGGACTCATCTGCATACTCACCTGTTTCTTGTTGTTGCTGTTCTAG
>TARA_R110002074_G_scaffold8841_9_pt1 | contig 19148 bp, 26 predicted proteins | sample TARA_R110002074 | Tara Oceans TARA_R110002074 (sample SAMEA4397215) | marine metagenome | biome: Polar Biome; feature: [MIX] marine epipelagic wind mixed layer (ENVO:01000061); material: water (ENVO:00002006), including particulate matter (ENVO:01000060) such as... | depth 10-100 m | reverse complement strand
AGCATACAAGGGTTATGTAAATCTGGGTCTAATAGTAAATATATTTGACTATCAACTGCACCATATATCTCTCTGAGTATCGCAGCGCATCTAATAACTTCTTCTCTAAATGCAAGACGCTTGGCTCGGTGTGCTAAAAATTTAAAATCATTACAAGTAGCAGCGAGGCATGCTAGGCCGTGTGAATCCATATGGGACGCTATTTCAATACTCACCATCTCCATGGGTAGTGTCATCATCCTCACCGTCACTGCACCCACCAGATGCAATACTCTCGCAGTCATCCTCTAAGTCCATATCATCCTCAATATCGCGTGCAAAATTCATCATCTCCATACCCTGTTCCCATAGAGTGTTATAAAACTGCATATACTCCCTAAACGAATCAAAATCAGTCACGGTCAGCTTGTTCAGAGCGTTGAAGCGCTCACGGGCGACCTGGATAGCTTGAGTGTACGTACTGGGAAACATGATTGAGTGGGTCTGATATTACTTCGGGTCATTTCTTAAACACACTTCATACACCTTTTTACATTATAATTTGTTTTTAAAAAACTCGCAAAAATACGCTTTTGGGACCCGTACCATCTTCAATATCTAAAATCTGTTGGCGGCGTGGTTCCATCTGGGACTGACACAAGAGGCCACACAGAGTTCCAAATAATTTTCTGCATATCTGATGGCAGTTCTCGTGTCGCGATACAGAATGCGAGTCTGTCTGCGTAGGTGGGGCATAATCTTCGTCCCTTATTACGCAAATTGTGTGCAATTCGGCCAAGTTTACGCGGAGTGGAAGGAGGGGACTGCATTTCATGTCGGCCGGTGTTATCGAGGGGGATGTAGTCCATTGCTTGCCCGTACGTTTAATAGTACGTAAGGTTATTTCACACACCTAAACCATTCAGGGATATACCATGATAATGCGCAATTTTCTCACTAACCACTACATAGAAAATACCTCTCCTACTAGCACCATTTCTGTGCAATATAGTGTGATTTACTGGTAGGGTATCATCCCTCTCGAAATATAGATACTCTATTGGTGGACTGATCTGTCTCACATCAGCCCAGTTTTGTGAAGGAATAAGTGCATAGTCGGTATTGTAATCCAATAGACGTAGCTCTTCTATGTTCTTATTCTTACGAATTTTATCAATTGTTTTTTGTGTCACGGCGTACGTGAACATTTATATAATTTCTACTAGTAGCTTTATACCCATGGGTATATCATTGTCTATATACTATTGTCCCTAACCGCACTAAACTGCATATCGGTGCGACCCATGTGAAAAAGTGATATCGAATCTTATAAGTGGTAAATCTAAAATAACAGCAGTAAGTCTGAACGACATTTATACTCTATTACATGTTTAGCAGTGAATTCTTAACTATAAACTCCAACTCTGCCTCTATCTCAGACATAAAATCATCGTCATACTGGATATCATGGACCATGAGCTTATCTTCGTACTTCTCGACCAGCTGGGCGGTCTCGACTTTGGCCATCTTCATGTACACATGAACCTGCACATTCTCATACTCCCTGACCTCACCGAAGAGCCTGCGAGTCCTCTGCTTGATTTCAACCAGGGTACCGTCTTCGGCAAAGCCGTCAAACTTCCCAACAACTACGGCCACATCGGGGACAATGTCCCACAGATACTTCTTATTTGGCTTATCGATAGACATCCCAGTGACGGCCTCATAAGTATTACCGATGTTGGTTTCCCTGCGAGTTCCAAAGTTAGTATTGAACTTGCTGTTTCCCACCTTTTCCAGGGCCTTGACCTCCTCGACACCTCGCACGCGGTCCTCTTTGAGTTTGGTAAGATCATCCTCGAAGCACTTTTTGAGGATACCCTCGTCCTTCTCGTTGGTTGCACTTGATATCTTCTGGTCATAAGTAGATTTGAGTTCCTGGATATTCTGGTCCACCCTATTGACCAGAATATCCTTCATCTTATCAGTAAATTCCTTCTTCTTATCAGTAACTTCCTTGTTGTTGGTAGTCTTCACGGCCTCCTTGGTCATCTGATTGTAGGCCTTCTCAATCTCCTTATTCTGACTACAAATAGCATTGGCCCTCATAATTTCCATGGGAGGAAGTCCCTTTTTATTGCGATTCCAGCAGTCCTGGACCGCCTCTCGCTGATCCTTGTATGGGTTCTTACCCACGAGCGCAGCGACTTCAGATGCATTGATACGAAACATGGTGTTGGGTGAGTGGGCGTACCCATGCGTAAGATCTGACCTAAGTATTTTCCATACACATCTTAAGAATGGAAAAGCTCGAGGCACAGATCAGAGAACAATATCAAAAAGCATTTTGGGATCTGGTTGACCAGGACCCCCCAGACACTGACCATATACGCAAACTGGTGGACGAGCTCGAGGGTGTGTTGTGTGCCTTTGTACCTAGCAGGATAGATATTCACAGACTAATTCACGAGGATCTGGGTGGGGAGATAGATTGGAGTTTGCAAACAAAACTCATAAAGTGGGCCGAGATGTTTCAAGCACCACTTTATGACCAAATTACTCAGAAATGGAAGAAGAATCTTCCTGAGAAATTGTCTGAATTTTTGAAAAAATATTATGAACATTTAGAAACTATAAATAAACAGGTTTGGAATGAGCGCAAGAAAATTGCAGATGGTCCTATACTAAGGAGCGGGAGGTAAACGCTTGAACAAAAATGTACACCCAACCTTTTCTTCGAGTTTCATAGCACATAAATTTTCGAGTACATCTATACACATTCTTTCGAAATTCTTGAACATCATGTGTTCGTGGATTTCTACCATCACGTATTTTGCATTGTTCTTTATATATTCATAGTTTTCATACAGAAACTGGAGTTCCCCCCCTTCTATATCCATGACTATCACGTCGAATATCTGGTCAAACTCACCGAGGGTTTTGTTTTTTATTTCATAATTTCGTGGATTTTTTTCAAAGGTGTCTAAACGATGTGCACTCCCAGCAACTACCTTGTCGTAACAAGTGAAAGTGGTATGTGATCCACTTTTTGAAATTATACAATTTTCTATTTTAAAATTACAATTATTATGTAATTTATTATATGTAAGAATATCTATAAGTTCAGGGTTAGGTTCTATGACTACATGATTATGGGTATTGGTCAATTGTTTATTAAGTATAGTTGATAGCACACCGAGGCAGCCACCGAGTTCAAGAACTGTACAATCTTTTATATCCATTTTATTAATAAAACTTATTTCATCGCTTTCATATGTACCACTATTCATCCTGTGACCCATCATCGTGTCTGCTCTGAATTCACATCCGTGATATGAGTACATTTGTATAAAGATCTATTTAAACATTAATATTTTGGCGGGGTCCGCGAAAGTTCATCCAATTGGTCGACCTTCTTAGTCATGAGTTTGATACTGTTGTCCACGCATTCATTCCATGTTTGGTCTGCCTCGTCCTTGGGTGACGACACTGTGTCCTGACAAGCCTCTATTTGATTTTGAATATTTATTTTCATTTCCTGAATATCCTTGTCCCTCCAGTCAGTGAACTTCTGGTAGTACGTGGGATACAGAAGTCCAATTTTCATGAAATCCATGATGATCATAGCATCTGATATATTTTTTGATAATTCAAATAAATCATCATCTATGTCGTATATTTCTCTGAATTTGTGCAACATAAATGATGAAACGAGTACTTTGCTGTTGTACTCGCTATAAATGGTGGATACATCTATAGTTCGCATCCTCTTCATAAGTCCCACGTGGTCAGTCTCGGCCTGTAATGCCTTTAGCTCGTCCATTACTTGTTATAACCTAGAGATATTTTATCTACATTTGCCTTTACTTCAAATTCAAGGGTGTGGTTAGAAGCATTAAAGTCGGGGGTAACCACTGTTCCGTCTGATAGAATCTGTCTGATCCTCACGTGTATATTCTGTAAGAGTGGAATCTTACCACCGTAGGCTTTATAGTAAGCATTGGTCATTTCCTTTGTAATTACATATGTACCATACCCCGTAGCACCACCGGACCCGGCAACGAGTATGGCCGCCCCCGAGAGAGTCGCCGCAGATGGAGTTGCCGAGCCCCCGGCACCATTGCCGGAGGGCACCGTCATGTAGGCAAAACATCTCCTGTCGTTTTCGTCCTTGGCCATCAATCTGAGACTATCAAAATCAAAAGCCCCATTGTCTAGGTAGAGTACAAGATTCTGTGGATACGAAACATTTACTGGCTCCACACCACTGTAAGGCACCGTAAAGTTACCGTCAGCTGCGGTTGGGGATAAACCCAGCACGTCTGTTATATATGAATTCCCTGTTACGCTAAATGTTAAAGCACTGCCTGCACCCTGTACGGGGTGTGATGGTAAGGTAACAGATGTAAATGTTATTAAGCCAGTGGCCGATTCTATACCCACGGCCCATGTAGCTGGACTGGTATAGGTCGCATCCAGAGCGGCTTCCTCGTTTATGGCGGTCTGTATCATACTAGCCAGTGAAGTTGTATTATATACCCCATTTGTAAGAGATACAACATACGCAAAATTTAAGACCACGGAGGCGAATACGAATCCACCACTGATCGTAAGTTGGTTATTGTTATCATTAATCAATTGAAGGGTAGTAGGAAATGTAGCCTTGGTTAATGTTAGTTTTTCGAGGCCATATATCTTATCTACGAGTTTGAGATTATATTCGGTTTGGGTGGGCCATATAGCAATATCTCTGTCCGCACTATTCAATAATAGTCTAAATTTTCTTTTTTTGGGTTCTATTTTTGTTTCGAAATTCTGTGTAAGTTTCTCGATTCTGTCCACCAATCTATTTGTAGCATGTTCTGGTACTACATTGTACAGAGGTCTCGAATCAACCTTCTCTTCTAATTTCCGCTGCTGTTTCCGGTAGTACATAAATATCATGATAACAATTGTAGCCGCAACGCCACCTATTATGAATTTCATCTACTTATATACTACATTTTCTTTTGTGTTCATGAACACGTTTACATTCCCCGTGGTATTCGAGCAGGGTGGTAAATTCCATACATCATCATATAAAGATTATTATCTAAAACATAGTAAGATGAGTAGTTGGGTCTGGTTCGAAGATTCAATTGCCTATACAAAGGAAATCGACCCCGACACTGATTTTTGCGAGGTACAAGTACTGTACCAAAACACTGTCCGCTTTCAGGGTAAAACTACCTGGAGCCTGACAGAAGAATCCCAAGTCACAAGTCTATCAAGTACCAGGGATGTGACAGAACATAAAATAACGGAGATTAAATACGGTATATTCATCGTCGATGATGGTGATGAGGATTACACCCCATCTTCGGAGGAAAGTTCCGAGGATGATTCGGATGAAAGCTCCGACTACAGTGAGCTCGGTATTTTGGGCGAAGAAGATTGTTGATTAATAGTAATGCAGAGATGCTGTGGGATAACTAGAGGGCGCGCGAGGTGTTCCAACGGAGCCAGATACGAAACTACGATTTGCAATGCAACCTTTAAAGTATGCAAACACCACCAGAACAAACGACTTCTCTCTGGGTGGGAAAGGGAAATAAGCCGCCGGGAGACTGTCGAATTACCAGGGCAGGACGAGGTACCACTCGATGTAGAAAGGTGGGTACACTTGTTTCACGAGGGGTGGGACAATACCAAAAACATATATGTTAGTAGTAATTTTGCTACTGCTATTTTCAGACACCACGACATAGCCAATTATAATTTTGATAAAAAACACAAATTGTATACATCAATAAAACTAAATAGTGGACCCATTCTGGATACATGTGGTATATGCCTAGAAGATAGGAGGGTATATAGAACCGAATGTGACCATGCATTCTGTAAAAATTGTATGCGGGAGTGGTTGCTCAGGGCGACCACATGTCCCCAGTGTAGAAGAATTTTATAAGTATACTATAATAATGGGATTCTATGCATCATACGTGGGACCGGGTATTAGATATTTAACGTACGCGACATTTCTTACCACAATCATAATGTTCGGTATGCAGCTCCGAAAGATTTACCAGTCGGAATGTAGAGTCATGGTATTTGATGCACTGGGTAAGCCAGCTATACCAGCTGGTATATTCCTTATACTGTTTTTCTGGAAGAACATAAACGAGTTCGTGATGCGCAGTGTGTTGGTAAGTGGTGAAAAGAAAGAGCCGGATGCATCCCCATCATCAGGGAAAAAGTCTGGTACATCACCATCACCATCACCCGGGGGTACATCCCCACCACCAGGTATAAATGAAGATTAAAATATAGTTTATATTATAATGAAGTTTACTAGCAGACAGGCTATGATTGCAACCGCCGCTGCCGTATTTATCATTGCAGCTTATGCAGTTATTAGGATGAAAAAATCAAAATCCCCGGCAGCAGTTTCGGGCAATGCCAAGTTTATAGTGTACGGGACAGAATGGTGTGGATACACTACCAAGCAGCGCAAGCACCTTGACGACAAGTATGGCGCGGGTTCACATGAGTTTGTTGACTGCGACAAGGGTAACTGTCCGGGTGTTGAAGCATTCCCGGTGACCAAGACCCCGAGTGGTGAGATGGTCAAAGGGTTCAACACCGAAATCTAGGGCAACCACGCCTTCTTTTCCAGTACAGCACCAGCATACTTAATACTTATCCCAGCGTGGACATCAATAAAAGCTTCCATGGGAATTTTAACATTAAACGGATTCTTATTCATCAAAGAACCCATTTTGTGTCCCATACTCATATCCATGGTTTTAATACCATTAGTTAGTTCTCTGAGCCAGATGACGTGCTTTGGATTCATGGGATCAAATTCTTTCAGACAGGGTGTAGGCATACTAAAATAAAAATGCCCCATTCTTTTAATATGAATACATGGGTGTGTATTATAATAGCAATAATTGCGCTCATATGGATGTTTCCCAAGAATAATAAACAAGTTCAGGTCGATAACTTTTACAGTAATAACTTCGAAATTTCACCAGATTCTAGGAAAATGTTTCATAAAATGCAGAAGAGTGGGTTATCCCTGGATAGCTTAAAGAAATTCGTTATGATGGAAGATAGATTTTTAGAATATGAGAAGGAGTCAGCATGCATGGGTCGAGACAGGGTTCTAGATTCTACATCGTTGGACCAGGTTATCAGAGAGACATTCGTGGCTTATGATTTTACTTACCATAATAATCATTTGAAACAAATTGCAGAAACCAACAGGGTCATTAATCCTTACTTGAAGTGTTATACAGCATAATAATTTACAAACATTTAAGTAAATCCTTTATCTTGTAAACGTGGTTGTATAGATCATTTCTATTCTTAACCTTATTAAGTTTCATAATCTCAAATTCAATTTGATATTCGCGCTCATCCTCACAATCCTTATCGTCGGGGTCACCAGATACAACCGACATATCTATCCTAAGATTCTTCCTAACGAAAGACGTTCGCTCCTTGTGCTTGGACATTTCATATTCTATACCATCCGGTACATCAATGGGATTCTCAGTTGAGATTCCCATGCGAATATCGAATGGAAGATCACTTGAATTATGATCGACATTCGTAACACGGGCCTTGATGATACTATTCTCTGTACCATCCGGATACACCGTCGTGCGTATGTTATTGGCTCCATAGTACATGTCGTACTCTTCAATTTCTACAGACTCCCACCCCTTGTACTTATCCAGGGCGTGCAGGAGTTTTCTAAAAACGGGTTCACCGACATTCGTATCGAACATACCGTTGCCCTTTCGGCCCAGTCTAAACTCTATTTCTGCATTACGCTTGGTTTTGTGTGTGGAGAAGTGGGGTTCAAAGGTATGAAATGCGTCTTTCATCTTAATTAATATACGCCACCTAACTCTAAGTATGAAGGGACTAAGTAATCTAGGAAATACGTGTTATTTCAATTCCGCCATTCAATGCTTATTACAGACACCAATATTATCCAATTATATGATTAAAAATAAATATAAAGGTAATTGTGAATTCACGCTAGAATATAGGAAATTCACTAGATATTTCTGGGTTAATAAAGATGAAAAATCACTGAATACTGAAAAATTATTAAAATTATTTAGGATAAAATTCAAAAGATTTGATAATGCACATGAACATGATGCCCACGAAGCACTTGTGTGTATCATAGATATATTGGAAACTTCAATTCCGGTAGTGAAACAAATGTTTTATGGAAAATTATCTAAAGATGTAATTTACCCAGGTGGGAAGTCACAGTCAGAGGAAACCATGGGGCCCTTGATGCTCACGTGTCATAAGAACTGTTCACTGGATGTTCTTATAGAGGATCATCTATCAGACACGGTTTTGGAAGGATACACGGATGACGCCGGTAAAACCTACAACGTGGCGGTCATCAAACAAACTATATCAAAAAAACCACCAATTCTAATTTTCTGTATAAATATGTTTGTTAGGAAACACAATATAAAGGTCCCGCACCAAATTGATAAGTATGATTTATATGCATGCTGTGTTCACATGGGAAATACAAAGGGTGGACATTATATTACATTTACAAAACATAAAGGGAAATGGTACTTAAAGGACGATGATATGGTGAGAGAAGTGGACAGCCCACCAGATAGCGGTCCTTTTTATCTTTGTATGTATAAAGAGAGATGCTAAAGTATCTTCTATTTTTGTACACTCTTTTTGGATGGATTCCCGGTGATATTCTTATCAGGCTTATATATGTATTGTGGATATGCGCTATGATTATGCACTGGCTTACTAGAAACAATGAATGTTCTCTAATAATTGCAGAAAGTTATATTCGTAATAAGCGCAAAGAAGATACATATATGTATAAAAATCTATCCCCGTTTTTCGAATTTGATAAATTCGTGTAATTGTATATTTTCCTCAATATTTACCATAGTTCTGTGCAGTGTGCGGCGGTTATTAGGGTGCGTCTTGTCCGTCCTAATACCCACCGGCTTCCACCAACGAGGCCATTGTTTCCATTGATATTCACATTCCGCGATAGCGTCGTCGTGTAACATTTTCCCCCACTCGGGGGTGATATTACACGTCTTGAGGAGACTTTCGAATACCAGTTCACCTCTTTCTTGTATGTAGAGGCCAATCTCACCATTAGGTCTATTCTTTACCTTGAAATCAACCGTATTCTTTTCCTGTGGCTTCCATTTGAACATCATATCGTGAGTGCCGATCCGAATAGGTTCATACACGGGGGTGAAAACCACACCATCAGTTGCATAAGAGAATTCATTATTTTTCAACATTTCAACTAAATATTTCATATGTTTCATATAATAGAACTTTTTGAGTTTAATCTGAAAGGCATCGGACGGAACCCTCATTACACCATTTGCAAAACGGTCAATTGTGGAAAGTCTATCCATTAAATTCATATTCCTCAAATCCTGACCAGAAACAATCACTGCATCATATAACATTAAATACGTAGACCCATCGTGGGCAGTTACCATCTCACCATCAAGTATAGTACCATCGAACGTACCCCGCGGAAAACAAAAGGTAACGCGCTCCATCTCCATGGCGCGATTCACGGTCACGGCTAGTTTCTTACCATCAATCGTGCAACACACCAGAGCAATTCTAGTACCGTCTGTCTTTTCACACGCAAAATATTCATTTCTATTCAGCAAGTTCATATGTCTACGCTCAATAGATATGGGTTGGGGGCCAGGAAAAAAGGGAGGAAAGGTTCCATCCTTACCAACACTTCCCCATGAAGTATTTATGAATTTCCGCAATTCTTTATAAACGGGAGTGGTTTTGTCCATGACTTATAGTATATTACCTTGTAACCTTTAAACCAGACATATTCAGTATATTTCCTACACATTCATGTGTGAAATGATTGAATGTCCTGCAATTAACCGCCGCGGCGATTTTGATGTTCCTGGACAGGCATCGTTCGAAAAATGTGTCGATATCTTTGGGGAATACAAACTCTTTTTTCTTATCCTTTAATTTCTTAATTACTTTCTTTGTATCCATGCACCAACATGCCGGCGCCCGTGCCTTGGTAACCTCGTAATAATTAAACTCTTTATTCAAAAGTTTATTGGAAACATCTACATCAAACGTGAGGGCCATCTGACTTGCCGGTTCCGTGCTACCTTGCTTACATTTCGTTTTGAACACGTCCCAGTCTACACCCTCGCGAGCGCATGGAAAAACTAAACAATCATTCCCTTCAAATTTCTTAATAATATCCGGTATACTCCCCCGGTCAATAGATACACCATAATCAAACCAAACTAGTCTTTCTGAATTCTTAGATATCCTTTTCAACGCGTTTATCTTAGTAGTTGTATCTTCATTTATAAATGTAATATCCAACGGCAAACCCGTTTGTGCACAAATGCTGTCGACACCCAACAAGGTGTGTAGAGTTTTTACATATATTGATTTATTTTTGGAAGTAAGTACCACGTTTAACATCTGTTATACATTAGTGATTCTGTCTTTAAGACATGCATCGAATCCCAGATTTCCAATATGACCCAGAGTAGTGGTTGTATCTGCCCAGATTTTACCGTCCATCTGCTGCCAGCGCCTGCAGAACGCATAGTCTTCAGACAGGTATCGCCTAGTTACAGGGTCGATCATACAATCAAAAAGTGCACAGTACTCATCAAAGTCTCGATTCTGGTGATCATTCTTACAGTTCAGTTCAGGATACTGTTTCTGCATTTTCTCCACAACCGACCGAGTGAACAACATGAACCCCGTGGGGCCATCTAGGACCTCCACGAACCCATCAATAACCTGAGATTGCTGACCCTTGAAGTTCATGACCAGTGAAGATGCAAGCATCACAGGGGGGCGATCGTCGCCGGCATCAATTCCTTCTTTTGCCTGGTCCCACATTACAACCTTCTTGGGATATGCGGCACATGAAAAGTCATGACCCGATTTTAGAAGCCTAATAACAGATGTGGGGTCAAAATGAATATCGGCATCGATGAACATGAAATATTCTGCGTCACTCTTTTGCATGAACCTAGCCAGGGACACATTCCTCGCGCGCTGGACCAAACTCTCATTCTCAGTAGTATCTAGGAAAAGCTCGATACCCTCCTTTCTACACATGCCCGCTAGGTTAATTACACTAGCAGCAAACGCTTCGAGACACTGACCACCATAACACGGGACGGACAAAAACAACTTCGTCATTACATTTAATTAGCTTCCCAAACTTTAACTACCGTTTCTATCTTGGAAATGGTTGCTACCGATACACCCGAAACCCGTGCCGCCTCTGCCCTGGTCATTTCAAATTCCCGCATAACCACGACCGCCGCCACCGCCAATGGGGTCTTGCTCATGAGCTTTGGACATTTCATGATTTCGTCGCAAATCCTTATGCACTTCATTTTCCTCACGCCAAGTTTCCTGTCCACAACTAACCCCAGATTGTTGAATATCCTGGGGATCATATCGGAAGGCTTCGTAATACTACTCTGCACCGTCCGCATGGAATTCTTTGCCTTATCAAACGTCCGGGATACATCCTTGGTGTTAATATCAAACGCACGCGCGACCTCTTGTGTAGACCGAGGAACACCGTGTTTCTTACAGGCGAAAAACAGACAGTTTGCCTTGATACCAGTGCGAACCTTGCCTCTTGTAAGAGTTTCTTCGTTGAACTTTTTGTAGAGCGTCTTGGCCATCGTCGCAATACAGGTAGTCACTTTGAGATTAGCAGCGGCAGTATCTAGATCTCCATATGCCTTGTGCAACGCACGGTCTCTGTGATTCATACCAGCATGGTAGTTAATGATCGACGCAAGACGATATTTTTTGGCTTGTCCACGTTTTACATTCATTATGGTACCTTTACCCCAATCACCTGAATACAATGGATTCTCGGCCATACCAACTCTACAGGGGTCGTGAACAACACCGTCCTCAGACACACCGCTACGCCACTCGGCTGTTCCGTCTATCCAGTTGTTGCTCGTGAGACCACAATTTCTACACACATTCTGGTCTATATTACCGTGAGTTTTACAATTGTTACAATATTCTGGGTCTTGGTGAACAATTTCTATTGTTTGTTGATTATCGATAGTGAGTTCATCAACAATGTTCCAAATAGATTCGATGTCGACCATGATTGTAAAGAGATACTCATACTTGAAAAATCACCTAAGGTTGAAGTATACACGTATTTTTTTCCACAATTCTTTTGGTCAATACATAGTAGATGGATAGACCCCGTGTAGTGAATTACGCCCGCATGAAACGAATTGCCGACGCCACGAACCCAGAACCTTCAGGGTGGGAAATGGACAAGTCGACAAAATTATGTGTTGGTTTACTATTTATAGGCGCGCTAGTTCTGTATAGCAGATGGGTTAGTAAAAAGAAAAATATACGTACAATATAATATGTATTGGGAGATCATACTAATAATACTATTTATATTAATAGGCTTATTATTCACTAGAAAATATATTGTTTCCCTGACTACCATACCTTCCAGAATTGGTGAAATAAAGCGCACAATAGATTCTCTCAAGAATCAGATCCTAAGGCCTCAAAAGATTATTATAAACATTCCTAAAATATATGAAAGATTTGGAACAAGTATTACCAAAATTCCAGATTTTTTAAAAAATGATCCCATGGTTCATATTAACATAATTGAGGAGGACTATGGACCCGCGACAAAGATGCTGGGCATGCTTAATATGGATATACCCCCAAACATGATCGTACTCATTTGTGACGATGACGTTGTGTACAAAAAATCGTGGTCTCTTAGACTTTTAGTCAGTGTCATATTATGTGGTAAATGTGTATATTCACTTAACGGTAAACGGGAGAAAAAACCTACTATATTTGGTAACAATGGATGGGGGTTCTACAGAAGGAGTGTAAATAAAGATGATATATTACGATCTTATTATAAAAATAAACAACATTGTAACATGGTCGACGATGAATTTTTTACAAATTATTTTAATAAAAAACTTAAGACAAAAAAGGACGGGAACTTGTATTCTGGTGACGTGAGAAAAGTTCAAAAAACAGATGGTTTGCATCAACTGGCTGGTGTACATAAAAGAAAACCTTCACAGCAAAAGTGTAATAAAAATTTTAATTAATATGTGCCTTGCACTGCTTTTGCAAAGTCTCACGTTTTCCCGGCCCACCGGACCTGAGTTTATCACCGAACTCGTTAGACTCTGCTACGTATGGTTTGTTCCCGGGGCCATAATCAACCCCAACTATTTCTATGTTCTGGGAATCAAAGAAATAAGTAAACATATCATCATCCACAAACATGCACTTACTCTTTGCCTTAGTAAAGAAATTCATAAGAACATTTGAATCAATAAGTTTTCTATAAAACCCAAAGCCACCACCACCAAATATGAACTTCCCAGGGGCCCCACCGGGTCTCTTGGACCACGGTGTGGACACAGTGGACGCCGCCCCGGGGTTTGCGCGAATGGATCGAATCAGATCCCTGGCCCAGTAGGGTTTCTTGACGTTATCATCATCGCTCACAATTATGATAGTATCGGGGTCCAATTTCAATCCCAGCGTGCCCAGGAGTTTGGTCGCCGGGCCGTAGTCCTCCGGGGTCCTGTTGATCAGTACATGGGGTCCATAGTCCGGCACCTGGATTTGTTTCCCCGGAAATCTCATGTATTCTCTGGGAATATTGAGAATAATCTTCTCTGGCTTGATAGACTGACTCAGATAGGAATCCAGGACTGGCTGCAGTTTAGATAGCCTGGAAGGAATCGTGGTCAGAGACACCACGTATTTGGTATGTGGGACCCTACGATACCATAGGTATCCCGCAATTATAATCAGTACAGCCACCAGAATATAGATTGTGTACATTCTTAGTGTAATAAAATATTTTATTATTATAATAATATGTCTGACTCAAAACCTGCATGGTGGAATATAATCGTCAAGCGCATGGTCGATAGAATTGCCGGCGTTACGCCGTCCGGTACCCGCCGCGTGCCGATCAACGATGCAGTTGAGAATATAATGAATTATATTTATGAAAGACTCGACAAACAAATGCAGGGTTCTAACGACAATATAGACATAGATCTAAAAACAGTGGAAAACGCGACAGCATTTCTTGCACTTTTATTCATAGACATCTGCCACGACGCCGGTGCAGACAACGTGATAAGAAACATATTAAACGCTACAGATGCAAAGACTGGGTTGCAAGCGTTTAAGGTTTATATAACACAAGTGGAGTTTGTTCACCCGGGCATTAAAGACGATATATTAAAGTCTGTGTCCAAAGTCGCACCCCTTATAAATAATTCTGTTTATATTAACAATGGAGGAAAATTCGTAACAGACGAGCATCAGGCATTCTGTGAAACTGGGGCTTTGATGAGACGTTTGTTTGCCGATACGGTATTTAACGTATTTAATCAGGATGTATTTAGTTTGATTAATTCTATATCCGACCAAGATGCCGGGAATAGGGCTGGTGTATTCGACCAGTCGAGTGCGGGCACGGTTTTACAAACAATGGGGCTCATGAAAATAAGACCTATTGTGGCTATACCAAACGTGGCAGACCAGGGTCTTAACATCCAATTAAATCCAACGATTCCCACAAATTTTGGATATATTACCGAGATATTTAAGAATCTGGTTATGAAAAGTCCCAAAGAGTTCTCCAAAATTGGGAGGTACACTCTGGGTCCCAGTGCGTACTGGATGGCCCAGAACGATCCCAACCTTGGGTTGGGCCCGGAGGATGCCGCAAGTTACTCAACAGAACTTCCCTGCTCATTGATTGAACTTCTGGATCTCATGCGCACCCCGGGTCAGGGAAACCTAAACCAGGAAAAATTATCGATGATTGTTCAGTATCTATTCAATGAGAAAGATGGCCTTCTCAAGTACCTCGAAACCATCGGATTTTTCAATTCCAAATCATGTGCAGACTCCAAGGCACTGTTTGAAAATTTAAAGAGATCAAATGGAATCATGGATAACAATGACTCATGGGCGTCTACCATAAGAGTTGGAGATAAGACAATACTTGAGGTGCAGTATAAAGGCGATGTTGAGAACAAGAGCATAATAAGTACAGTCACGGTGTTTGATACAAATGGTAAAACAGGAGTTATAAAAGATTCTGTTAAATCAGCGAGAGATGCGGGCAGGAGCCCCACGATTACTAATACTATATTTAAGACAATAGGTGATAATAATATGTTTTTATATGCCGTTGCTAACAAGGCGTGGGCTATGACGGGAGATAAGGTAGCAGCTTCGCAATACTTACTTTTGAGTTATTTAATAGAATACGGCTTTGCAGACGTGTATGTGAATAATGTGTATGTAGCTGACGTCGGTGCAAAGTTTATATTCGAAAGTGCAAAGCCTTCACAAAATAGAATTATTTTATTCGAGTCTAGGAAAGGTAACTCGGCACCACTTCTGACTGTACAGACGCCACTGGTAGATATTACCGAAACAGATTACTGTATTGGAAAAGGTACATATGCCCAGGGTGGAGATAATGTGAGACCACAAACCGGGTTTATGGGTATTATAAGCTCAGTTATAAAAACGCCAAACGATACTCAATTTGTAAGGAGAGACGGTTTGTATAGCGTGAAGAGAGTGACGACCCCGGCGTTGGGCACGGTCGGGAACGCCCAAGCTGCGCAAATGGCTGCAAAGCTCGCCAGTGAGGCGAGAGAGAAAGAGACCGCAAGGCGCAAAACGGCAGCAGCAGCAGATGGGACAGATACCGGTGCAGTACGGCCAGGTGCTGTTATGGAAGGCAGTGACAACTCGAATTTAGTGGATGATGGAGAGGGCGGCGGGGCGCTGAATAGCGGCGATAGTCAGTCTCGGGTGGGCCACGAGGAGGACGAAGCCTCGGCGCCCGTGCCCCCTCCTCCGGTGCAGGGCGGGGCGCAGAAGAGCGACGGTACTTTCGCCAGCCCTGCACCGAGCACGAGCAGCGGCGGTACTTTCGCCACCGCCCTTACATCAGGGGAGGAAGGTGGAGAAAACGACGATGAGGTTAGCAGTATACCCCCCGCACAGCGCGTCGACGAGGAAGTCCCGCTCGGAAACTGGACCGGTGGAGGTGGATCTGGCTTCGGGAGTAAAAAAAGGGATCGGGATATAGATATAGTAGAAAATGCAGCGCGTAATACCAAGCGTAGAGCCAGGGCGAATCTCCAAGATTAGTGCTTAATTTTAACAGGTTTCATGATCTCGTGGACAATCTTCCACTTGATGCATTCATCGGGGGAGAGGTAGATGTCCTTCTTCATGAGGTTCTTCATCTTCTTCTCGGGGATCTCACAGTTGTCCTCATACAGAGACTTGGCCATGTCCATGAACTTCTCACAGTTCTTGACCTCATCCTTGAGGTCCTCGAACTTGCCCCAGATACCATCGGCCGAGAGCTGATGGATCAGAACGTGGGCACGGGCTCCCATCATGCGCCTGTGACCACCCAGTAGGATGAAGGTGGCCGCCGATGCACAGCATCCGAGGGCGATCGTAGTAACCCTCACACGCATCTGGGAGAGGTGATCATGCGCCGAGAAACCGGCAAACATATCACCGCCGCCGCTATTGATGTAGAGCCTGATCTCTGGTTCGAACCCGGGTAGATCGATCGCCCTTTGAAGGAGTTCCCTCTCTAGCTGATGTAGCACCTTGAACAGATAACAAACTGCATCGGTGTCTACATCGGCAGAAAAGAAAATCTCATTTCCCACGACCTTGATATCGTCCCATTCATCACTGGACTCGGCATCGGTTGGCTTGGATTCGGCGAACAAAAACTTATTGGTGGGCATGGTGTTTGAGGTGCTTCTTTAGTGTATTTAGCGCCTTACCCTTTAACTTAGTAAACACGAGATGATTCATGAAATCAATATCTTGTGATCTGATTCCGTACGATATACATATATTTTTCATTTCATCACAAGACATTTTCAATAAAATTCTCATAAAATATGATATGAAATCAACGTCAACATTAGATTTAGTTACCCTAGATTTCATGTTTCCGAAATGTTTTTCCCTCATTTTCTGATTGTATAGTTTAGTCCATGATGTTCCGGGTCTTATATCAGCAGGGTCTGTTTTATTCCCTACAATCATAGATGGTATTACGCAACTGTGTAGAGTAAAATACGGCAAAAAATCCCAATTCCCTTCGTATATCTTATCATCCAGGACATCAGACCTGGATAGACTGTCCGAGACTATCGCGGCATCCTTGATAGTGTCGCAATTATAATTCGAAAAGATTAGATCGGCGTTGTGCCCATGTTCCTCTATACCCTGTCCCAGGAATCGTTCGTACCCACGGCCACCTTTACAAATCAAATCTACTATATTGTCCCTAGTACTGTAAAAATCGTCATTTTTCCCAACTTTGAGACCAAATTTTTCCATACATTCAGCCGAAATTATCTCAAATCTTTTATTTGGTCCACTCAATTCCAGGTATTTTATTTCAATATCTTTGAAATATTTTTTAAATTTTGTTGGATCTCTTATTGTAAAAAGCACCGGACCTGTAATACACACCTGATTCTCTATAAAATCAGCAATGGGTGTAAATCCCGGGCAGTCTATAAGAACGTCATCGAAAAATAAAACCGATGAAGTTCCAGCTATTTTTTTCAACATGTCCTGGGTGCATCTCTTTGACCGTGTTATGTCACAATTGATATCAACAAACGAATGCTCTTGTAGAACCCTGTTACAACTGTAGGTCTTACCCACGCCGCTACCACCCCAGACACATACGACCTGGCCAGACATTAAATAATCGTCAATTTTTTGCTCGAAATCACTTTTGGCCCGAAAATTTTCTGATCTTATGATAACGAAGTTCTCCATGATAGATGATATAACAGAGCAGCTTGTTGATACTATATTCGCAAACAAAAGGATTAAAGAAAACGTATATCCTGTAGTATATGGTGTTGTTGCCTTTAATGTTATACTATTTATGATGGTTCTTTACATTGCTATTAAGATGTATTGTCTTAAGATTTAACGGGCACAATAACATAGCCGTTACCATCTTCTTTATAAGCAGGAATTTCGGTTTGGCTCAGGTCAAGAATTCCGACATTTCTACCCGTTTTAGGCGGCGCTCCCGGGCCAACGACACCTACAGTATTCTCAAATGCAGTTTCACATTCTGTAATTACATCTGATGGTTGAATCCAGAATCCAAGGGGATTTATACCGTTAGTATTGTAGTCATCGGCATTGGCGGGGAAGTTCGTATCGAAGCCAGGAATTTCGACGACTGTCTTAAATCCACTCGTTGGTATATCGGCGGGGTATGCTTGGGTATTAATTGTTATATTCTTACCATCACATTTTCCCGTGAGCTCTAAGGTTTTGGGTCTACCAAAATCACACAAACCAATGCTTAGCTCAGTCACGGTGGGATCAAAGTTGCCCGCCTCCGGTATATTACACCCTACTATCGGTTCTGGCTCCGCATCTGGCTCTGTCTCCGGGGCGGTGTCTTCTTCGGGTTTCGGGGCTGGACTGGAGTTCATCACGTAGTACAGACCCCCACCTGAGCTGGACACAGCCAAAAAACAACATAATAGGGCTACAATTAATATACCCTTGTTCATTTACTAGTACTAAATAATATATATTGTCTTAAGATTTAGATGTTAGCTTATATGATGTGGATTGTCCGACTCCAAATTCGGCATGAGCCGTCATTCCGGATGGGAAACACATTTTAGAATCATTATTTGTTACCCACGCCTTGTTGCTATAGCCATCAATTTCATCAAATATCTTGTGATCTAGACCCACTACACCAATATCTGTATTATTTGTAAAAACAAAACTAGCGCACTCTGTATTTTGGTCGGTGAATGTATCCAAGTGTAGTTTTTTCGAGCATGTTGTCGCTCCAGGTCTCTGGTCAACTATCTTTATACATTTGTTGCTACCACGCAGTAAGTTATTACCATCCTTCTTGAATTTGGTTGGACACGAACTAGCGTTACCCAAAGTATTCCCAACAACTGTGCCACTGGCTGCAATATCATCACCAGTGTTCGAAAAACAATGGAAATTCCTAGTAGTCACACTACCAT
>TARA_R110002074_G_scaffold106625_5_pt1 | contig 19168 bp, 22 predicted proteins | sample TARA_R110002074 | Tara Oceans TARA_R110002074 (sample SAMEA4397215) | marine metagenome | biome: Polar Biome; feature: [MIX] marine epipelagic wind mixed layer (ENVO:01000061); material: water (ENVO:00002006), including particulate matter (ENVO:01000060) such as... | depth 10-100 m | reverse complement strand
TTATGCCTTCTTTATGCCGAATAGCCCGTCGAGGAACAAAGACAATTGCTTGACATCACCTGTGCGGAAAACGCACACATATCCCATGGTGCGCTCTCTTCCTCCCCTCAACGCTTTGCGGGCATTCGAAGCCGCTGGCCGACATCAGAGCTTTTCCGGTGCGGCAACAGAACTGGGGGTCAGCCATTCTTCAATCAGCCGCCATGTGCGTGGGTTGGAAGACCGCCTTGGCGTGCAATTGTTCCGCGACTTGCCGCGCGGGCTGGCATTGTCCGCAGATGGTGCGGCCTATCTGGCCCAGGTAACGCCAGCGTTGGATGCCATCGCCTATGCCACCGAGGGGCTTGTGGAAACGCCGCAGGGGACCATCACGGTCAATTCAGAGCCGCTTTTTGCGACGAAATGGTTGGTGCCGCGTTTGGCTGTGTTCTCTGCTGCCCATCCAGAGGTCGATGTGCGGGTGGAGGCGTCTCGTCATTTGGCCGATGTGGCGCGGTACGAAGCGGATCTGGCCATCCGCTTTGTGCATCACGGTGGGGTCTATCCGGGGTCCGAGTTGATCAGTGACGCGCCGCTTCATCCCTTTGCCGCCCCTGATCTGGTGACAGACAGGATTACCGACGCCCGTGATCTGCTGGGCTATCCGTTGCTGCGCGATCGCACCAGCGGTACGTGGGACGTCTGGTTTGACAAGGCGGGCGGGGTGGAACCCGACGAGGTACCGCAGTTCACGTGGCGGATGAGTTCAGTCCTTGCCGTTGAAGCAGCGATTGCCGGGCAGGGCGTTCTGCTGGTCTCGACCGAGGTCGTCGCGGGGGAGGTTGCCGCAGGCCGTTTGATTCAGGTGTCAGACATTGGTTTTCGCGAAGGCGGCTATCATTTGATCCGCGCCGAAGGGGCGCTGCGGCGCAAATCGGTGCGGGTCTTTCGCGATTGGCTGATTGCCGAAGCGGCCCCATGGCGCAGCGCGGGCTGAGCCACAGTCAACCAAAAGGTTGAATAAGGCCAAAGGCTCCGCAAAGGCCCCAATGCGCAGATTGCGCCCATCCTGCCCAGTCAATTATTCCAAAAATACATTCCTAATCAATGACTTAGGTCATGTCCCCTTGTTATTGACTCTGACCCCCACGCCCTTTAGCACACCAACAAGACTTCCAAAGGGGAATGCGGCGTGACCGACCCGGACCAACAGCAGCAATTGCAGCAGCTTGAGGCCAAAATTCATGCCGCGAAAAAGCGCACTGCGCCAAAGCCCCGAGCGGATGAACATTATTCTCAGGCCAATCTGGCATGGCGAATGGTGATTGAATTGGTGGCCGGTCTTGGGATCGGTTTTGGCATCGGATACGGGCTTGATTGGCTTTTTGGCACTCTTCCCATCTTCATGGTGCTGTTTGTAATGCTGGGCCTTGCGGCGGGGATCAAAACGATGCTCCGCTCTGCCAAGGAAATCCAGGAAAAACGGTTGGCCGAACAGGCCGCGACGGATGTGCCCCCCGCGGGTGGCAAGAACGAAGGAGCCTGAAATGGCAACAGAAACAAGCGGCGCGGAAGAAGGCGGTCTGGTCTTTCATCCGATGGATCAGTTCAAGGTCGAGAATTTTCTCGGCGATGGTGCAGTGTCTTGGTACACGATCACCAATTCCACCGTCTGGATGGCGTTGGCCGTGCTTGCGACCTTTGCGTTGCTGGTGCTGGGCAGTTCCAAGCGCGCGATCATCCCCACGCGGATGCAATCTGTTGCCGAACTGGCCTATGGTTTTGTTTACAAGATGGTCGAGGACATCTGTGGCAAGGAGGGGCTGAGGTATTTCCCCTACGTCATGACGCTGTTCATGTTCATCGTCTCTGCCAACTTTCTTGCTCTGATCCCGGCGTCTTACTCGCCGACATCCCAATTCGCCGTCACGGTTGTACTGGCCATGGCCGTCTTCCTTACAGTGACAATTCTGGGTTTCGTGAAAAACGGCTCCGCATTCCTGGGTCTTTTCTGGGTCTCTTCCGCGCCTTTGGCTCTGCGCCCGGTTCTGGCCATCATCGAGTTGATCTCGTATTTCGTCCGCCCTGTCAGTCATTCTATTCGTCTGGCGGGCAACATCATGGCGGGCCATGCCGTTATCAAGGTTTTCGCGGGATTTGCGGCGCTTCTCGTGGTTTCCCCGATTGCGATCCTTGGCATCACCGCGATGTTTGGTCTGGAGGTGCTCGTTGCCTTCATCCAAGCCTACGTTTTTACCATCCTGACATGCGTGTATCTCAAAGACGCGCTGCATCCGGGTCACTAATGACATCACTTATTCGGGCGACTTAAACCCGTCCCAATACTCAACTTCCAACGCATAGGAGATATCTCATGGAAGGCGAACTCGCACACATCGGCGCAGGTCTGGCAGCAATTGGTTCCGGGGCAGCAGCCATCGGTGTTGGTAATGTTGCTGGCAACTTTTTGTCCGGCGCATTGCGCAACCCATCGGCAGCCGCCGGTCAGACAGCCACCCTTTTCATCGGCATCGCCTTTGCAGAAGCTTTGGGGATCTTCGCGTTCCTCGTTGCTCTGCTGTTGATGTTCGCTGTTTAACCTTCGGAACTGACATGCTTACGAGCGGGCGGATGCGATAACGTATCTGCCCGACTGTAACGGCAAAGTTTCCAAGGAGGCCCCCCAAATGGCAACTGAAACACAAAGCGATGGTTTGACCGACGCCATTGGCGTTGATATGGCTGAAAACGCCAGCACACCGGGCATGCCGCAGCTCGATTTCTCCACTTGGGGAAATCAGATCTTTTGGCTGGTTCTGGCGCTGATCGCGACCTACTTTATTCTGTCTCGCGTGGCCTTGCCGCGTATTGGTGCGGTTCTGGCGGAACGTCAGGGCACGATCACCAATGACATCGCCGCAGCAGAGGATCTCAAGGCCAAGGCCCTTGAAGCCGAAGCAGTGTATGACAAGGCTCTGCTTGATGCACGCACCGAGGCGCATGCCATCGTGGCACAAGCCAAGGCGGACATTCAGGCGGATCTGGACGTGGCGATATCCAAGGCAGACGCCGAGATTGCGGCCAAGGCCGCTGAATCGGAAAAAGCGATCTCTGAAATTCGCGCCAGCGCGATGGAGAACGTGAAAGTCGTGGCCAAGGATACGGCCAAAGAAATCATCGCAGTGATGGGTGGCAAGGCGGACGCCAAAACCGTTACCGCCGCTGTGACAGCGCGGATGAAAGGATAAGCCCAATGGTTAAGAACATGCGTTTAACCCTCTCAACTCTGCTGGCCGCTTTGGCTGCATCACCGGCATTTGCCGCAGGGGAAGTGTTCTTTTCATTGAAGAATACCGACTTTGTTGTCTTGCTCGCTTTCATCCTATTCATCGCGGTGCTGTATTACTACAAAGTCCCTGGCCTGTTGGCCGGAATGCTCGACAAACGTGCCGACGGCATCAAGTCCGAGCTGGAAGAAGCCCGCACATTGCGTGAAGAAGCACAGACCTTGTTGGCCTCGTATGAGCGCAAGCAAAAAGAAGTGCAGGATCAGGCGGACCGCATCGTCTCTGCCGCCAAAGAAGAGGCCAATACCGCCGCTGAACAGGCCCGCGCGGATCTGGCAAAATCACTGGAGCGCCGTATCGCCGCTGCAGAAGAGCAGATTGGTTCGGCCCAAGCGGCCGCTGTAAAAGAAGTGCGTGATCAAGCGGTGGTCATTGCCATTGGAGCCGCACGTGATGTGATTGCCAAACAGATGTCTGCCGCAGACGGCAACAAACTGATTGATGAGGCGATTGAACAGGTGGATGCAAAGCTGCACTAAGCTTGGACGCCAGTCGAAAGTTAAGAGAACCCCGGTCATTGGCTGGGGTTTTTTGTTGCCTTAGACGCCGACCAGCCCGCAATGGCACCCAAGCAGATGGCCACTTCAATCGCAAAAGTCCAATGGGTAAGGAACGACAACACCCAATGGCTGCGCGACGCGGGGACGACGACCAATGGCCCCATGATATCCACCATCAGGCCAGCCCCAGTTGATCGCACCGCCAACGGCATCAAGTATGAGGTGCAGCAAACCGGCCATGCCAAGCACCCCCAGCATCCTGCCTGACCGATGTCGGCGTTGTGCCGCCAATCCCAGACCCACCACCGCCACCCAGAAAACGGGCCGATGGGTAAGATAGGTATGATGATGCGCTGATTGGCCGTCTCGAAAGTAGAACAAGAGCAAATCCACATCAGGCAGAAGCGACCCCACCAAAATGGTTAAACGCTCTGTCCGATTAAGAACGTGACGCAGCGATCGGGTAAGCAAATACCCGGCAGATACGTGAGCGATGAACATGGGCGTCGCCTTTTGTAATTCGCCTCATGTATCAAATGTCCAAGTGCATTTATCCATCAGCGTCGCGGCAGATTCTCGCAAGAATGTGGTTAGGAGTTTTGCAAAACTCATTGGCGCAACCGGGATCAGTTCTTGTTTTCGTGCTGCAGCCGCTGTCGCGCAATTTCTTCGTTGCGGTTGGCCTTTTGCTGATCGGTCAGCGCTGCGGCGACATAGCTTAGATGGGCCTCAACGGTGGCCTGGGCTGCGGCGGGATCGCGCGTCTGCAAAGCAGAGTTGATGGCGCGGTGTTGATCCAACAGGGCGGCGCGGCTGGTCTTTTGTTTGAACATCACTTGGCGGTTGTAAAACACCCCCCCGCGCAGCAATTCGTACATGGATCGCATCATATGCAGCATCACAACGTTATGGCTGGCCTCGATAATGGCCATATGGAATTGCGCATCAAGCTGCGCTTCTTCCTCTGCATCCCGCTTTGAATGTGCGGCTTCCATTTTATCGAACACGGTTTGCACCACGGCTAGATCCGTATCGGACCCAAGGCGCGCTGCGCGCATTGCCGCCAGGCCTTCCAAGTCACGGCGAAAGGACAGATAGTCAAACACCGCCTCGTCATGGCGGGCGAATAGGTCAATCAACGCGGGGGAAAACGCACTGCCCAAAACATCGGCCACATAGATGCCCGCACCCGGCTTGGTGCTCAGAAGGCCCGCAATCTGAAGCTGCGATATTGCGTCGCGCAGCGAGGGACGCGAAACGCCAAGCCGTTCTGCCAATTCCCGCTCCGCAGGCAGCCGCTCACCGGGCCGCAGGATGCCACGCAAGATCAGCTTTTCGATCTGGCTGATTACAGCGTGGGATAATTTTTCTTGGGTCACAGGGCGAAAGGGCATGGCATATCCTTGAATTGGTCAGTTTATATGACCACAGGTGCCGGGCAGCAATTGCTTTTATCGGGAAGGGGCAGCGGTAAGGGAATATTAACCATACCGCGACGACAATGGCGTATGGTCAAATCCACCCTTCTTTTGTCTCTTTTCCTTGCTGGCTGCAACACGGCTGGCCCGCATTTTCGCGGCCTGCCCGCCACGCGTGTGACCGTTGAGGGGTCGGTCTTTGACGTGCGCGTGCGCGACAATCTGGCGGAAGCGATCCGGGTGAATGCGCAATACGCGCCAAGGTTTGGACCGATCAGGGAACGTGCGGGTGTCGCGATGGCACAGGTCAGCGGGTGTAAGGTGAAAGAGGTGCGCGGGGATCAGGCCTTGGCCACGGGCCTGCTCGACTGTGGCAACGGTGCCCCGCGTGACAGGATCGCACGCCAACCGCTGGATTGTATCCCTGTGCGCGGCACCGAATTGCGAGGTGTTGGCCAAGTGAGTGTCGATCTGGACTGCTATCCTGCCTAAAATCGCAATATCTTGTGGATAACCGCCGATAAACCCCCTTCTGTGGTGTGACCCCGGTTGACTTGAGGGGGGAGGCCCCGTCATTTTCATCCTAACTATGGAATCATCGGAGCACCGCAGTATTTGCGCTTTTCCAAACTCAGACTGACCGGCTTTAAAAGCTTTGTGGACCCCACTGACCTGATCATCGCAGATGGTCTGACCGGCGTTGTGGGGCCAAACGGCTGTGGCAAATCCAACCTGCTCGAAGCGTTGCGGTGGGTGATGGGTGAAAACCGTCCGACGGCGATGCGTGGTGGCGGGATGGAAGACGTGATCTTTGCGGGGGCCGCCACACGGCCCGCCCGCAACTTTGCCGAAGTTGCCCTTCATATTGATAACAGTGAGCGGTTGGCCCCCGCAGGGTTCAACGATACCGATACGCTTGAGATTGTGCGGCGGATCACCCGTGATGTCGGCAGTGCGTACAAGGCGGCGGGCAAGGATGTGCGCGCGCGGGATGTGCAGATGTTGTTCGCAGACGCCTCAACCGGGGCGCACAGCCCTGCGTTGGTGCGGCAAGGGCAGATTGCAGAACTGATCAATGCCAAACCCAAGAATCGCCGTCGCATTCTGGAAGAGGCGGCAGGGATTTCCGGTCTCTATCAGCGGCGCCATGAGGCAGAGCTAAAGCTGAACGGGGCCGAGGCGAACCTATCCCGCGTTGATGATGTGATTGAGCAATTGGCAAGCCAGTTGGCGCAATTGGCCCGCCAGGCGCGACAGGCGGCGCGCTATCGTGAGATTGGTGATGACCTGCGCAAGACCGAAGGCATGTTGCTCTATCGGCGCTGGCGCGAGGCCGATGATGCCCGTGCCAAGGCGGACGAAGAATTGCGTGCACGGGTGACAGCCGCCGCGCAGGCGCAAGGTGTTGTCCAGCAGGCTGCAAAGGCGCGGCAGGTCGCCGAAGATGCGTTGCCAGCCCTGCGCGAGGAAGAGGCGATTGCAGCTGCGGTGTTGCAGCGGCTGTCGGTGCAGCGCGATACCTTGGCCGATCAGGAAGCGCGCGCGCAAGCGACGATTGAAACACTGAACGGCCGCATCGCGCAATTGACGCGGGATATTGAGCGCGAAGGTGGTTTGAACCGAGATGCGGGCGAAACCATTGAACGGTTAGAGTGGGAAGCCCGCGAGCTTGCCAAGGCAGGTGAGGGACATGAAGCAGCCCTTGGGCTTGCATCAGAGGCCGCACGCGATGCCGCAGCGGTGTTGCAGGCGCGCGAAGCTGATTTGTCACAACTAACTGAGGATGTGGCACGGCTGGCCGCGCGGCATGGATCAGCCGAACGATTGCTCGAAGACAGCCGCAAGACCCAAGACAAGTCCGAAGCCGAGGCGCATAAAGCACAGGACGCTGTGGCGCAGAGCCGGGCAGCACTTGAGAAAGCGGGTGTAGATTTTGCCGCGGCCCAAACCGCAGAAGCAGCGGCAGTCGCGGCAGCAGAAGCCGCCGATACCGCGCTGCTGAACGCTGAAGCCGCCCGCGCAGAGACACAAACCAGAGAGGCGGATGCGCGCGCAGAGCGGTCCGAGGCAGAGGGCGAGATGAACGCCCTGCGCGCCGAGGCGGGTGCGCTGGCCAAACTGGTTGAACGCGACACGGCCGAAGGCGGCCAGATCCTTGATCGGTTGCAGGTTGAGCATGGGTTCGAAAAGGCGCTGGGTGCGGCGCTGGCTGATGATCTGCGCGCCCCTCAGGTTGAGGCAGATGGGCCGTCTGGTTGGGCGATCTTGCCGGGCTATGACGCGCCACAACCGTTGCCCGCAGGTGTCACCCCACTGACACAGCATGTGTCGGTGCCAGACGTGTTGGCCCGGCGCATGGGGCAGATCGGGCTTGTTGATCCTGACGACGGGCCGCGCTTGCAACATGACCTATTACCGGGACAACGGCTGGTGTCGCCAGAGGGCGATTTGTGGCGTTGGGATGGGTTCCGGGCCTGGGCCGAGGATGCGCCATCTGCCGCCGCGTTGCGGTTGCAACAGTTGAATCGGTTGGAAGTTCTGAAGCAATCGTTGGAGCAGGCCAGTCAGAGGGCTGGAGGCGCACGGTCTGCGCATGAGACCCTGACGCGCACGTTGGCCGAACAATCAGAGACCGACAAACGGACCCGCGAAGCACGCCGCGATGCGGACCGGATGGTTGCGGATGCAGGTCGTGCATTGAGCCGGGTGGAAGCGGATCGCAATTTGGCTGAGGGCCGGTTGGAAAGTCTTGGCTTGGCTGTGAAACGCCACGAGGAGGAAGCGATGTCAGCGCGTGGCCGCGTGCTTGAGGCTGAACGCGCACTGGCGGATCTGGGCGATCTGACAGAGGCTCGGGCCAGCGTCGATGACATCCGCATGACTGTTGAGGCTTCGCGTATCACGATGATGTCGCGGCGGTCTGGCCATGACGAGCTGCGCCGCGAAGGCGAAGCGCGCACCAAGCGGTCGCAAGAAGTCACCAAAGAAATCAGCGGCTGGCGGCATCGTCTGGAAACGGCAGAAAAACGCACGGCAGAATTGGTCGACCGCAAGGCGACCTCTGAGGCAGAGTTGAAGGAGGCCAGTGCCGCACCAGCAGAGATTGCAGCCAAGCGCGACGAATTAAGCGATGCCATTTCCACGGCAGAGGCCCGGCGTGCGGAGGCGGCAGACAAGCTGTCGGTTGGGGAAAGCACCCAGCGCGAGGCGACGTTGGCAGAGCGCGAGGCCGAGCGGCAGGCGTCAGAGGCACGTGAGGCGCGCGCGCGGTCAGAGGCCCGCGCAGAGGCCGCGAAAGAAACGGTTGCGGCGGCGGCAGAACGGATTGCCGAGGATCAGCAGGTGACACCCAACCAATTGCTGACGGCGTTGGATGTGAACCCCGATCAGATGCCCGGCGCGGATGGGTTGGAAGCCGATGTGAACCGGTTAAAGCGCCAGCGCGATGCCTTGGGGGCGGTGAACCTGCGCGCTGAAGAAGACGCAAAAGAAGTTCAGGAAGAGCATGACAACCTAACGGCTGAAAAGAACGATCTGCAAGAAGCGATCAAGACATTGCGCAGCGGCATTGCAAGCCTGAACCGCGAAGGGCGCGAACGGTTGCTGACTGCCTTTGAGCAGGTAAACTCGAACTTCTCGCTGTTGTTCACGCATCTGTTTGGCGGCGGCGAGGCCAATCTGGTGATGGTCGAATCTGATGACCCGCTAGAGGCCGGTTTGGAAATCATGTGCCAGCCGCCAGGCAAAAAACTCAGCACGCTCAGTCTGCTCAGCGGCGGGGAACAGACGTTGACGGCGATGGCGCTGATCTTTGCCGTGTTCCTTGCTAACCCAGCGCCGATATGTGTGTTGGATGAGGTGGACGCGCCATTGGATGATGCCAACGTGACGCGGTTCTGCGACTTGTTGGATGAAATGTGCCGCCAGACGGACACCCGGTTTTTGATCATCACGCACCATGCGGTGACGATGGCGCGGATGGATCGGTTGTTTGGCGTGACGATGGCCGAACAAGGTGTCAGTCAGTTGGTTTCCGTTGATCTAAAGGCGGCCGAAACGCTGGTCGCGTGAACGTCAGTGGCTTTTGCGTACGGCCCGCAGTAGCCTTTCCAAATGCGATTTTTTCTGGCCCTGATCCTGTTGCCGACTTGCGTTTTCGCAGATGGCTTTGACTTGCTTGAAGGCGACACTGCGCTGACGCGTGATCAAGTTATTGGCATCACCGAGGGCAAAATTTTGACGTTCTACGAGGGCGGCCAATCACGGTATTCGGTCGGTGGTGCCTATAGTTATTCGTATCAAAGCGGTGCCACGGCGTTTGGTCATTTTGAGGTTAGGTCAGAGGGCGATGTCTGTATCATGTTTACCAACGGGCGGGCGCGGTGTGATCGGTTTGTGCGCAGTCACGGGCGTTTGGTGTTGTTGACCGAGGATGGTGGGCGGTTTCCGGTACGCCCTTGACCGTCCGCAAACGCTACTTTGGCGCGTCCTTTTCAATGGGTCCCCCCGCCTTTTCCCAGCCGCTAAATCCGTCTTTTAGATGGGCGGCGTCAAAGCCCATATCCTGCAGGGTGGCCACCGAAATTGCGGATCGCCACCCTGAGGCGCAGTGGAAGACGAACTTCTTGTCTTGGGCAAAGACCTCCTTGAAATAGGGGCTGTCAGGATCGACCCAAAATTCCAACATCCCGCGTGGGCAGTGAAAGCTGCCGGGTATGAAGCCGCTGCGCGCCCGTTCGCGCGGATCGCGTAGGTCGACGATTTGGATGGATGGATCATCCACCATCGCAATGCCATCGGCCGTCTCAATTTCTTCAATCCGCGCGCGGGCGTCTGCGACCATTTGGGCGGCTGATACTTTAAGGGCCATCTGAAATTCCTCCGTTTATAGTTTTGACAGTAATTCTGGCGTGGGCCAGCCATCAACAGGCATACCCAATCGCCGCTGTTCGGCACGCACTGCCGCGCGCGTGCCGGACCCAAGGATACCATCGACGCCACCCACGTCGTACCCCATGTCTTGCAGCCCGGTTTGCAGGTGCCGCATCTGAATGCCATCCAGCCCGATGTCGGGGGTGCCAGCATCAAACACCTGTGCGCCCTGCAGGCGGGTGGCGAAATAGGCAGCGGTCATGACGTAGGTAAAACTTTGGTTCCACTCAAAATAGACGCGGAAATTGGGATAGGCGATAAAGGCCGGGCCATTGCGCCCTTGGGGGATCAGGACAGAGCCTTGTAGCCCCTCGGCCAGCGGGCCATTGCGCGGTTCGACCCCAAGGGCCACCCAGTCGCGGATCGGTTTGGTCGTTTCCAATCCAGTTTCTGACCAGTCGAAATCGCGCGGCACTGTGACCTCGGCCAGCCATGGCTCGCCGGCCTGCCAGCCAAGGCTTTGCAGCATTTTTCCTGCGGAAGAGAGGGCATCGGCCGCTGATGTTGTGAGCGCCACAATGCCGTCCCCGTCGCCATCGACACCATTTTTCAATATGTCGTATGGCAGCATTTGGACCATGCCAATTTCGCCCGCCCAAGCGCCAGTGGTGGTGGAAGGGTTGAAATCGCCACGGGCGAAAAGCTTCATCGCGGCAAAGACTTGCGGGCGGAACAATTCAGGGCGGCGGCAATCGTGTGCCAATGTCACCAGCGCGTTGGCCGTGTTGAAATCCCCCTGAAACCTGCCGTAGTCAGTTTCAAACGCCCAAAAGGCCAACAACACGCCCCGGTCCACGCCATACTCCGCCTCGATCCGGTCAAAGATTGCATCGTATTTCTCAGCGTTGGTGCGCCCGCGGTTAATCCGGTCGCTTGAAATCAGTCGCCGCGCAAAATCTACAAAGGGCATTTGAAACACAGCCTGTTTTTGATCAGCGCGCAAGACGGCTGGGTCCAAGGCGACGTTGGCCAAGAAGGCGCCGGCGGTGGCGGGCGTGATACCTGCTGCTGTGGCCTCGGCCTTGAGATCCTCAACAAAGGTGGAGAAGGGTCCGCCGCAGGGGGTGTCTGCGAACGCGGCAATCGGCGCGGTCACAAGAGCAGCAGCAGATAGAATGGAGCGCATGATCGTCCTTTAATGCAACAACAGGCCAAGGGTCAGGCTTATGCTCAACATCACCGCCCATGCCTGCCACAGACGGGTGATGGCAGCGTCGATTGCGGCAGGTCCGATGGTACGCGCCCCCGTGCCATTGACCCATGCAAATTGCTGCATCTGTCCATCATAGCTGCGCGGTCCGGCCAATGCCACATTTATGGCGCGTGCCATTGCCGCCTCTGGCCAGCCCGCGTTGGGGGATCGGTGTAGGCCTGCATCGGCCCGAATGGCCTGCCACATATGAACAACCCCACCGGGCAGCGCGATCAGAACAGCGGTCAGTCGGGCCGGGATCAGGTTCAGCAAATCGTCGATGCGCGCCGAAGCCCACCCAAAATCAGCATGGCGCGGGGTCAGGTAGCCGATCATGCTGTCGGCGGTGTTAACGATCTTGTAGATCAGTAAACCCGGTAAGCCCCCGATCAGGAACCAGAACGCCGGGGCGATCACGCCATCGCTCAGGTTTTCTGCGGCACTTTCAATGGCGGAGCGGGCGACATTGGGTTCTTGCATTGTGTTCGTGTCGCGGCTGACGATCATCGCGACCGCCCTGCGCCCTTGGGGCAATGACATGCGCAATCCGTCCGCGACCGCGCGCACATGGTCAACGAGGGACCGTTGTGCCAACAAGACAGCGGCCACCAGGATTTCGATCACAGGGCCAAAAAGGCTGAGGATATGCCCCAGAATCCCAACGCCAAACATCAGTACCAAAAGGACAATCACGCCCTTAATCTTACGCCCCGATCCTGAATTGAAGTGCTGGTCACATCTGCCAATCAGCCGACCCATCAAAACTGCTGGATGTGGCAGGCGCTTCCACAGCCATTGGGGTTCTCCAAACATGCCATCCAGCACCATCGCAAGGGTCAGGATCAATGCAGTATTCACGCCAGCGCCGTTTCCAAACGCGCCCAACCCGCAGGGCCAGGGAGACCCAAGCGCAACCATTTTGAATTGTAGGGAAATATCCGTGACCAGATGTGGTGATGAGCGAGCTTGGTCTGCCACGCGGCAGCTTCCGCAACCTCATAGAGCCGAAAAAGTGATGTCCCGCCAACCAATCGCGCATCGTTTTGCAGGACCATGTGGTCCAAGCGATCCGCGTCTTGTTCCAACCGGGCGCGCGTCGCATCGGCCCAACCCGTGTCCTGCAGAGCCGCCGTTCCGACGGTCAGAGCGGGCCCAGCAACGGCCCATGGGCCCAGCATCGCCGCCAATCGCCCAATGAGAACGGGATCACCGATGACAAAACCCAATCGCAGACCCGCCAAACCCCAAAACTTGCCAAAACTTTTCAGGATCAACGTGCCGGGTTGTGTGGCCTCGGCAATTAATGTGGCGTTTGGCGTCACGTCACAAAAGCTTTCGTCGATGATCCGCAACCTGCCACCCATATCTGTGGCGTGCCATTGCCGACCGTCGGGGTTATTGGGATGCACATGAACGGACGCCGAGATACCTGTGGGCATTTCGGTCACGCGCCATCCGGCTGCTGCGAAACTGGCCGCGTGTTCGTTATAGGTTGGGCCGGGAATGTGGACGTCACCCGCAGGTGACAATCGCGGGATTTGGGCAATGGCTGAAGAGGCACCAGGAACAGCAAGAACTGCCGCAGCCTTTGGGACGTTCCAGAACAAGCGTGCAGCATTTTCAAGCGCGTCACGCGCCGCTTGATCTGGCAGGGAAACCCAAGCATCTGCCGGGATGTCGGGACGCGGATAGGGCACAGGATTGATGCCGGTGGACAGGTCCAGCCAATCGTGGCGCGCCCCACCGAATGCTCTTGCCGCCGCATCGATACCGCCGCCATGGTCGCGTTTTAGATTGTCCAACGTGGAATACCCTTTATCGGGACATGGGCCAATTTGCGCCCGTATGACGTTTCGCAAAGAGCGGAAAAGTGCCGCTTGTTCAAGAGCCTTCCTGATTGTTAAACTCCATAGTGGAAAGTTAACGTTTTGTTAAGTTTTAGAGCTATCGTCTCTATTAGTCGTCTATTTTTAAGATTGGGAAAATGGTGCCCTTGGAAACCCGGTTGAATGTTCTGATTGTTGAGAGCCAGCCAGAGTTGGCCCTGCTTTGGCAGCGGCATCTGGAACGTCAGGGTATGCGGGTGTCCAAGGCCGAAACGCAGGATGCCGCGACCTCTTTCCTCTCTGCACAAGACACCGATATCATCATTCTGGATCTGGTGTTGGAGGAAGGATCAGCGCTTGCTGTTGCGGATTATGCAAATTATCGGCAACCTGATGCGCGGGTCATTTTTGTGACCAACACGACGTTTTTTTCAGATGGGTCGATTTTTGCGCATTCGGCAAATGCGCGGGCCTTCTTGCCTTTGGGCACACCGCCGGATGACCTTGCGGCGATGGTCGCGCATTACGGATCAGATCGCAGTTAGTGCCGGTTTTCAGCCGCGTCCATGTGGCGCGTCAAAATCCAAGACAGGGTTGATCGGGATGATCCGGTTCGGGTTAATCGTCTCGTGACTGTAGTGATAGTGGCGTACAATATGGTCAAAATTGACGGTCTCTGCCACGCCGGGCCATTGGTATAATTCGCGGGTGTAGGCCCATAGGTTAGGGTAGTCGATAATCCGCGCACGGTTGCACTTGAAGTGTTGGTGGTAAACCAGATCAAACCGAACCAGCGTGGTGAACAGACGCCAATCCGCCTCGGTCAGTTTATCGCCCATCAGGTATCTGTTTTCGGAAAGGATGCCTTCGATCCAATCCAGCGTCTCAAACAACGGATGGACAGCCGCGTCATAGGCATTTTGTGTTGTGGCGAACCCAGATTTATACACACCATTGTTCAGCGTGTCATAAATCCGGTCATTTACCGGCGCAATTTCGGCGCGCAGACTGCCGGGCCAATAATCCTGTGCGTTGCCTGTGATGCTGTCAAACGCGGTATTGAACATGCGAATGATCTCAGAGCTTTCGTTGGACACAATCGTGTTTTGTGCTTTGTCCCAAAGGATCGGTACGGTCACGCGGCCAGTGAAATTGGGATCCGCCTTGATGTAAATGTCGCGGGCATAGGGCAGATCAAACAGATGGTCCCCGGTGGCCCCTTTGTCGTCCACCTCAAATGTCCAGCCTTCGCCAAGCATATCGGGATGGACAACTGAAACGCCGATGTGAGATGTCAGATCTTTGATCTGACGAAAGATCAGCGTGCGATGCGCCCACGGGCAAGCGAGGCTGACATAGAGATGATATCGTCCTGATTCTGCCTTGAAACCAGATTTTCCAGAGGGACCCGCGCTGCCGTCCGCCGTGATCCAATTGCGGAACTTTGCCTGTGAGCGTTCAAATTTCCCACCGGAAGATTTCGTGTCGTACCACTGATCTTGCCAAACGCCGTCAACCAAAAGGCCCATCTTGTTTTCCTCTCAAAATATCAAACCATATGTAGACGGCTGATCGGGTTAGGTCCAAGTCTCATGCTGCGCAGTACACCTGCGCAAATGCACACTCCAACACCATCGCAAAAAATTAACTTGAGTTTAGGGCGATTTAGGTCAGCTTAGTCTCATTAATGGGGGGTAATATGGAAGCGGTTTTTTCAAAAGAGATACAGGCAGGATTAGATGCCGCACGGTTGGCTGGACTGCGCAAAGCATCGCGGCTGCGGATCAATTTGGACGGCCAAGTGTATCCCGTTCTGCGCATGTGGAAGACAGGTTTTGCTGTCGCTGCAGATGATGCGCCGTACCTGCGTGGGCTGGTCGATCTACATGATGGGGCCAACCATCTGTTTCAATGTCTGATCATCGCGGCCGAAGAGGAGGCGGGTGAAATGCAATATGAATTCAAACGTGCCACAGCCGTTGCCCATGCCGCCGCATTAGATTTCGAAAAGGCGGCGCATGCGCCTGCGGGATTGATTGCGGACGGGCGATAAAGAGGGCGCAAGGCGGGGCTGATCCTGCCTTGCGTGATTGCGTTTACTGCAAATCTTTGAATGCGTCAGCCAAACGGTCGCAGGCTTCTTGGACGCGGCCGCGTTGTGTCGCGAGGTTGAACCGCTGAAACGAGTGTCCTCCGGGGCCAAAACCCGGTCCATTGCTCGGGGCAATCCGGGCCTCTGTCAGAATTCGCCTCAGGATTTCTTCATGGCTCATACCGGTGCCCGAAAAATCAACCCAAGCAAGATACGTGGATTGCAATGGCATCGAATGGACCCCGGGTATGGCATTCATAGTGGCGTCAAATAGCGTGCGGTTGCCCTCCAGGTGCACCATCTGGGCGTCCACCCATTCGGCCCCTGCCGGCGAATAGGCTGCGGTGATCATCTGCAGGCTCAGTGCGGCAGGATCGTAGTCGAGCGATCGCAACCTTTGCTTCATCACGGCACGCAAGGCGTCGTCGGGGATGATCAGGTTTCCAGTACGCTGGCCCGCAATGTTGAAGGTTTTGGAGGCAGCCGTAAGGACAACGAGCCGATCCGTAACCTCGGGTGCCGCTATATGCATCGGCACAAAGGTATGTCCTGAATAGACCAGATCATGATGCACCTCGTCCGACACCAGAATAAGGTCGTTTCGCGCGGCAAATTCCGCCACCTGTTTCAGTTCGTTTGAGGTCCAGATGCGGCCGGAAGGGTTTTGGGGTGAACACCAAAGCAACAGCTTTTCCCGCCCCGTGAGGCGAGATTGTGCATCATCCAGATCAAGCACGTAGGTATCGCCGTCGCGAACAAGCGGACATTCCACCACTGTGCGACCAGCCTTTTCGGTCTTGCCACGAAACTCGTGATAGACGGGGTTGAACGTCACCACCGCATCGCCCGGATCGCTCCAGACATCGATACATAGTGCAATAGCATTGCCAAGACCTTGGGAAGTCAGAATCCAGTTGGTGTCGATTTCCCAATGATGTCGGGTTCTCATCCACCATTGGACCGCGCCAAGATAGTCATCGTGGACTGGCATATAGCCGAAAATTCCATGGTCAGCCGCGCGACGGACCGCAGCAATGACACAAGGGGCGGTCGGATAGTCGCTATCCGCTGTCCACATTGCCAACCCATCGTCCGGCGAGACCCCGTACTTTGCCTCCATCTTGTCCCATTTGGTACTATGGGTGCCGCGGCGGTCGATGATCTCGTCAAAATTCATGTGGGTCTCCTCTGAGGTTGCGCGCCAAGCTAGTGACAAACGCGGGCACTGCAAGCCCCCGGTTGAAGTGTCGCCGGGCATCGCCTAAATCACCTTTATGAAACGGAACATCCTTTTGCACCCCGATCCCCGGCTCAAGAAAGCCTGCGCGCCTGTCATGGACCTGACGGATGAGCTGCGTTGTCTTGGCGATGACATGCTGACCACGATGTACGAAGCCCCCGGCGTGGGTTTGGCAGCACCACAGGTTGGGGTCTTGAACCGCTTGATCGTGCTGGATTGCGTCAAGGAAGAGGGTGAGGCACCGCGCCCGCTTATTATGTTCAACCCGCAGGTGATCGCGTCATCGGATGAATTAAACACCTACGAAGAAGGGTGTTTGTCGATCCCGGATCAGTTTGCCGATGTGACACGGCCCGCCGAGGTTGACGTGCGCTGGATCGACCGGAACGGCGTTGAGCAGGCCGATACATTTACCAAGCTTTGGGCGACCTGCGTTCAGCACGAGATTGACCATCTGGATGGCAAGCTGTTTATCGACTACCTCAAACCGCTGCGGCGTCAGATGATCACCCGTAAGATGGTAAAACTAAAACGCGAATTGGCGCGCGGATGAGTGTGTTACCGATCGTACTGTGGCCGGACCCGCGCTTGGCGGAAACCTGCGCACCGATTACGGATATCACGCCCGAGATCGAACAACTGGCCGCCGACATGCTGGAGACGATGTATGCGGCACCGGGGCGTGGTTTGGCCGGGCCACAAGTGGGTGCCATGCAGCGGATCTTTGTGATGGACGCAGGTTGGAAAGAGGGCGAATCAGACCCGATTGTCTGTCTCAATCCGATGTTGCAAGAGGTGAGCGAGGAGCGGGTGACTAACGCAGAGGGGTGCCTGAGCATCCCCGGCGTCAAACCCGACATCAGCCGCCCCGCGCAGGTCCAGATGGTTTGGACTGGTCTGAACGGCGGGCGCTTTGTGCAAAGCTTTGAAGGGTTTGCCGCGGCTTGCGTTCAGCACGAGTTGGATCATCTGGATGGGATTGTGACCTTTGATCATTTGGGAGCCGACGAGCGGGCGACATTGATCGGCGAGTACACCGCACAATGAGCGTCCGGCGGTGCATCCCGTGGCCCGACAAGCGGCTCAATACAAAGGCCGAAGAGGTGGCGGAGATCACGGACGAGGTGCGCGGCATCTGGGATGATATGATCGACACGATGGATGCGATGCCAGGCGTGGGCTTGGGCGCACCGCAGATTGGTGTGATGTTGCAACTGGCCGTGGTTGATGCGTCCGAGGGGCGCAACCGGCGCATTCGCATGGCCAATCCACAGGTGATTGATGCCTCTGCAATCATCAATGTGCATGAAGAAGCCAGCCCAAATTTGCCGGGGTTCTCTGCCAAGATCAGCCGCCCGCGTGGGGTTACGGTGCGCTATCTGGACGAACAGGGTGCAACCGTAGAACGGGATTTTGTGGGACTTGAGGCGACATCGGTACAGCACCAGATCGACCATTTGGCCGGGCGGATGTATTTCGACAATCTGAGCAAGATGAAACGCGACATGCTGTTGCGCAAGGCCCGCAAGACCAAGGGGTAAGCCTTCCCTTAGAAAGGAAAAGCGATGCGCGTTATTTTCATGGGAACGCCTGACTTCTCGGTCCCGGTGCTTGATGCGCTGGTAACGGCAGGGCACGATGTTGTTTGTGCCTATTGCCAGCCGCCGCGCCCTGCTGGGCGCGGCAAAAAGGATCGTCCCAGCCCGGTACAGACACGCGCTGAAACGCTGGGTTTGCCGGTGCGCCATCCGGTGTCTTTTAAGTCCGCCGGGGAACAAGCGGCGTTTACAGCACTTGAGGCAGAGGTGGCCGTGGTGGTCGCCTATGGTTTGATCCTGCCGCAGGCGGTGTTGGATGCGCCGCGCCGGGGATGCCTGAACATCCACGCCAGCCTGTTGCCGCGTTGGCGGGGGGCCGCACCGATCCACCGGGCGATCATGGCAGGTGATGTCGAAACAGGCGTGTGCATCATGCAGATGGAGGCCGGCTTGGACACTGGCCCCGTCTTGATGCGCGAGGTCACGCAGATTGGCGCAGATGAGACCACGGCCCTTTTGCATGATCGGCTAAGCGCGATGGGGGCCGCAGCGATTGTGAAGGCGCTCGGTACGCTTGATGATCTGACACCAGAACCGCAAGCCGAGGAGGGCGTGACGTATGCGTCTAAGATCGACAAGGCCGAGGCGCGGATTGACTGGGCAAAGCCCGCCGTCGAAGTGGATTGTCTGATCCGGGGATTATCACCGTTTCCCGGCGCGTGGTTTGAGCATGCGGGTACGCGGGTCAAGGCGCTGGGCTCAACTTTGGCTGAAGGGTCTGGCATGCCGGGCGAGGTTCTGGACGGCGGTTTGAAGGTCGCCTGTGGCACGGGTGCAGTACAGTTGACGCGCTTGCAACGGGCGGGCAAGGCTGCGCAGGATGTGGATGATTTTCAGCGCGGTGTGCAGATTGCGCCGGGCACACGGCTGACAGGAGAATAGCAGATGTTTCTGACCATGTTCGGGACGGTCGTGATTGCCGGGATTGTTGGGTATATTTCCGAAAAGACAGGGTGGACGCACAATGGTATTCTGCAATCCATCATCATCTGCATTGGTGGTGCATTTCTGTTTTATTTCGTGCGGATCATGTTTGGATTTGGT
>TARA_R110002074_G_scaffold393815_2_pt1 | contig 19176 bp, 14 predicted proteins | sample TARA_R110002074 | Tara Oceans TARA_R110002074 (sample SAMEA4397215) | marine metagenome | biome: Polar Biome; feature: [MIX] marine epipelagic wind mixed layer (ENVO:01000061); material: water (ENVO:00002006), including particulate matter (ENVO:01000060) such as... | depth 10-100 m | reverse complement strand
TAATATAATTCATAGTCACTTCACGCATTCGCTCAACTTTAGAAAGATCTACACCATAACAAACTTTTCCTTCTTCTTTAGGGTGTTTTGAACCGAAATTTGGTTCTGGGATATACGTAAAACTATATTTTTCACTGTTTAAAAAAGAAGCGCCGTAGCGTTGAAACTGAAACTCTGTTCCGCGACCAGCATTCACATTCGTGCCTTCAAAAAGACCAAGACTTGGATAAAGGGTAATAGAAGTGTCATTTGGTAAATTTGGTGAAGGCCGTATAGGCAAAGTATAAAAACTAGCATGCGTCCAGTTTTCTAAACCGATGACGGTTAAATCTACTTTCTTGCCATTTTCTAGCCATCCTTCCTCATTAATCATGGTAGCATACTCGCCAATCGTCATACCATAAACTAAAGGAATTTCAGTCATTCCTAAAAACGAAGTATGTGCTGCCTCCATCGATGGTCCATCAACATAATGTCCGTTAGGGTTTGGTCGGTCTAAAACCATCACAGGAATGCCTTTTTCAGCGCATGCTTCCATTACCAATTGCAATGTCGCAATATAGGTGTAGAAGCGAACTCCAACATCTTGAATGTCAAAAAGCACGACATTCAAATCTTCTAATTGCTCTTGACTAGGTTTTCTATTCTTGCCGTATAAAGAAATTAGGGGTAGTCCTGTTTTAGAATCGGTACTATTTTTTACGTGTTCGCCAGCATCGGCCTGACCTCTAAAACCGTGCTCAGGTGCAAAGACTTTCTTGATGTTTATATTCAATGAAAGCAGCGAATCTACTAAGTGTGTATGACCTTCATTATTGAAAATAACGCTGGTTTGGTTGGCAACAATCCCTATTTTTTTCCCTTTTAATAAAGGTAGGTAGGCTTCGGTTCTATTAGCGGCAACAATTATTCCCTTTTCAGATTTCTCAATTTGTTCCTCAGCATTTGACGGGGGTGTAGAAGCCTTCTTTTCAGTTTCGTTTCCGCAGGTAGCCAATACCAAAAACCATAATAAAACTGTACTTTTGAAATTGGATAAAAATAACATCATTTGAATCTAGAATATTTTATCGCCAAACGGCTTATAAAGGGTAAGGAGCATAAAATTAGTATATCTGCACCAATAATAAAAATAGCAATTGCCGCAATTGCTATTGGTGTAATTATGATGTTAGTCGCCATTGCTACAGGACTAGGTTTAAAAGAGAAGATTCGAGAAAAAATAACTGCGTTTAACGGTCACGTTCAAATCTACAATTACGACAATAATAATTCTGAAGTTTCTATCGTACCCGTTAGTACAGAACAAGATTTTTATCCTGAATTTAATAGTGTTGATGGTGTTGTTCACATACAGGCCGTAGCAACCAAAGCTGGTATCATTAGAACGGAAGAAACTTTTGAAGGCATAATTGCCAAAGGTGTTGGCAAAGATTATAACTGGGCGCCATTTAAAGAATTTCTGATTGACGGCGTTTTACCTAATTATAAGGGGGAATTGAATTCTGACGTGCTGATATCGAAGATCATGGCAAACCGTCTAAACCTTAAAGTAGGTGATTCTTTCTTCACCTTTTTTCTACGGGATGATGCGGCAGATAGAATTCCAAATCAGCGGAAATTTACAATTACAGGAATTTACGATAGCGGATTTGAAGAAATTGACGGACTCTACATTTTTACAGATATACGGCATATTCAGCGAATGAATAAATGGACCGACATAGAGGTTGGTAATTTTGAAGTGTTTTTAAATAGCTTCGATGATATCGATGAGAAGAATATAGAAATTAGGGCAAAAACATTTTCAACCCTAGATAACGGTAGTATAAAAGATAAGTATTATAAGATTTTTGAGTGGATCAGCCTCTTCGATTTTAATATCGCCTTAATTATTGGTATCATGATTATTGTTGGTGGTATTAATATGATTACGGCTTTGCTTGTTTTAATTTTAGAACGAACACCAATGATTGGTATTTTAAAAGCCTTAGGTATGCCGAATTGGAGTATTCGTAAAGTGTTTTTGTACAATGCCGCCTATCTTATTGGAGTGGGTCTTTTTTGGGGTAACCTTATTGGACTTGGATTCATTTTTGTTCAGGATAAATTTAAAATCTTCAAGTTTCCAAATCCAAAGGAATATTACATCGAATATATTCCTGTAAGTATAGATTTAACTACAATACTGCTTTTAAATATTGGGGTATTATTGCTTTGCCTATTGATGCTATTGATTCCTTCATATATCATAACAAGAATAACTCCCGTAAAAGCTATTCGATTCGAATAACAGTTTTTCAATAGCTAATTCATCTTTTCATCTTTCATTAATCCCCTTTTTGGTAAATTTGATGTAAAACACATTAGATGCGTCAAAAATTAATTCTTACCCAAATTTTTCTATTGTTCATGGTCATTGCAAATGCCCAGAAACTGACTAAGAACGAAAAGAAAATTGTCAAAAATATTGAGCAGAATAATGCTGAGGCAATTTCCTTTTTAGAAAAGGTAGTGAATATCAATAGCGGCACCTTAAACCTTAAAGGAATAGAAAAAGTAGGTAAAGAATTTGCCACTGCTTTTGAAGAAATTGGTTTTGAAAGTACGTGGATACCCATGCCTGAAGAAATGAATAGAGCGGGGCATTTATTTGCTGAAATTAAAGGCTCTAAGGGGAAGAAATTACTACTAATTGGCCATTTAGATACCGTTTTTGAAGAAGATAGTCCGTTCCAAACATTTGAAATGGTTAACGATTCTATCGCACATGCACCTGGTGGCAATGATATGAAAGGTGGTGATGTTATCGTACTATATGCGTTAAAAGCCTTGAAAGAAAACGGACTTTTAAAGGATGCCCAAATTATTGTGGCTTTTACAGGCGATGAAGAAAGTACGGGCGACCCTTTAGAGGAAAGCCGAAAAGATTTAATAGCCGCTGCAAAAAGAAGCGATATTGCTTTGGGTTTTGAAACTTCAACCGGGTTTAATTATGCCACGGTAGCTCGAAGAGGTTCTTCAGATTGGAAAGTGGTTGTAGAAGGTAAAAGAGCACATTCTTCTGGAATTTTTAGCGAGAATACTGGTGCAGGAGCCATTTTTGAAATGTCAAGAATCTTAAACGGATTTTATACTGATGTAAGGGGAGAAGATTTATTGACTTTTAATCCGGGTACTTTGCTGGGTGGTACTTTTGTAGAGTTTGATGATATGACAAGCAAAGGCACTGTTTTCGGTAAAACAAATGTAGTTGCCCAAAAGGCCGAAGTTCGAGGTGGACTACGGTTTATATCCGAAGAACAAAAAGAACGTGCACGTGATAAAATGAGAGCGATTGTTGCAGAAAATTTACCTCAAACAACGGCGAACGTAACTTTTGCAGATAGCTATCCAGCCATGCAACCTACAAAAGGCAACGAAGCATTATTGGCTAAATTGAATACGGTAAGTCTAGATTTAAACCAAGGTGAAGTTATTGCATATGATCCTGGTAAGCGAGGTGCGGCAGACACCTCTTTCGTTGCCGAATATGTCGATTGTTTAGATGGTTTAGGTACGATGGGGAATGCGGCGCATACACCCGAAGAGACCGTTAATTTGAATACTATTGAAGCACTTACCAAAAGAACAGCGCTATTAATTTATAGATTGATAAATGAGTAATCTGATAACTCTTAAATTAGAAAATCAAAAAGTAACTATTGTAGGCGGAGAACTTGTAGGCTATACCGTTTCGGGTCACGAATTCATGCACCAAAAAGGAAACCCTGGTTGGCGAAGTGTAGATACTGAAATGTTTCCAATAATCGGCCCAACAAACGAGGCGGACTTTAAAGTGAAAACACCAAAGGGTAATGCGATACAAGACCAGCATGGTCTGCTTAGAGAGATGAGTTATGTGTTATCTGAAAACAGCGAAATTAAAGCTGTGTTCGTAAAGAAATATCAAGCCAACAAAGAGGTGGGTAATTCTAAATATCCGGCTAAATCGACCGCTGAAAAACTTAGTTGGCCCTATGATTTTGAATTTAAAAAGACATTCGAGCTAAAGGATAATGAGTTGGTTATATCCTTCGCCATTTCTGGTGAAGAAGGTATGCCTTTTATGATGGGGTATCACCCTGCATTTATGCTACACACTAAAAGCCCAATAATATCAATAGGCAAAAAAGATATTTCTATTGATGAGGTGATGGCAGTAGGTAGTAGAGCACTGCATGTGCCTAATGTCAGTATGATAAGATTGAAAGATAAACAAGAGCTACAAATTACAACAGAAGGTTTTAAACATTTTATGCTATGGACCGAAGTGCCTAATATGGTATGTATAGAGCCAATTACTTTTTATCCTTATGCGGTAAAACAGAAAAATTTAGCTGATGGGTTTATGCACTTAAGAAATAAACCGAGCTATTTTAAAGTAGTATTAAAGCCAATGTAATTTTTCTTATTATAAATTTTGAATATATGTGTTACGATATAAAAGCCAGTTTAGAGGCGCAATTAAAACGGGCAACAAGAAATCAAGATTTAAAAGCGATTGAGGAAATAATTGAGAAATTAGCTCCCCTTACTGATTTGCCACTGCACCATGCTTCTGGATTTTCTCATCCTGAAGTGCTTATTTACACTAGTGAAGACCCGTTTTATCCAATTGTAGCCACTTGGGGACTCATACCACATTGGGTGAAAAGTGTAGAACAGCAAAAGAAAATATGGAAAAATACCTTAAATGCTAGAGTTGAAACCATATTTGATAAGCCTGCATTTAGAGACGCCGCACATGAGAAAAGATGTATTTTATATGTAGATGGGTTTTACGAACATCACCATGTGAATAAAGAGGTGTTTCCTGTTTTTATTCAACAAAAAAATAAAGAGCCTTTAGCTATGGCTGCACTTTGGTCTGAATGGGTAAATCCTGAAAATGGCGGTGTAGTCAATTCATTCTCAATAGTGACTACAGAAGGCAATGATATCATGGGTAAAATTCATAACAATCCTAAATTGAATGGACCACGTATGCCGTTAATGCTTCAAGCAGAGATGGAAGAGCAGTGGTTGGCAGTAAAACAAGATTTTGAAAATGATGTAAAATCAATAGTAAAGTCCGCTAACGAGGTACAGCTTCATGCATACTCTGTTGGCAAACTTCGAGGAAAAAAATATGCAGGTAATATTGCTTCTATTTCAGATGAAGTTAAATACAAAGAACTTGAAACCTTAGAAAAATACTTATGACCTATGGCATACAGTGAATATTTAGCAGACCGTGTTCGACAACGAATAAAAGGTAAAGGTGATATAGAAGAGAAAAAAATGATGGGCGGTCTCACCTTTATGGTAAATGGTAAAATGTGTGTAGGAATTCTTTTCGATAAAAAAAGTGAAGAGGATAAGTTAATGGTACGGGTCGGAAAATTAAATTATGAAGAATTATTGAATCAACCTGGTAGTAAACCAATGGATTTCACCGGTAAACCTATGCGAGGTTTCTTATTTATTGGAGCAGATGGGTTTGATGCTGAAGATGATTTAGATTTTTGGGTGATGAAAGCTTTAGAGTTCAATAAGCTACTTAACCCATAAGACTATAGTTTTAAAACCTGTTGTAAGCCCTATTAAATGATTAAATTTACCTCGTGAGGAATTTATTGCCTTTTCTGGATTGGGTATCTACCTATAAAAAAGCCTACTTTATTAAAGATTTACTGGCAGGCTTAACTGTTGGTATCGTTTTAGTTCCACAAGGTATGGCCTATGCGATGATTGCAGGTCTGCCCCCAGTTCACGGTTTGTATGCATCATTGTTTCCTGTACTTACCTATGCATTTTTAGGAACCTCAAGGAAAATAGCGGTTGGGCCTGTTGCTATGGACTCATTATTGGTTGCAGTAGGTTTAGGTACTTTGGCAATCACAGGAGTTGAGAATTACATTAAAATGGTGGTTGTTTTAGCCCTTATGGTCGGTGCTATACAATTATTATTAGGCATTCTTCGAATGGGATTTTTGGTTAATTTCTTATCAAAACCTGTAATAAGTGGGTTTACTTCTGCAGCCGCAATCATTATTATTCTAAGTCAGTTAAAACATTTGCTAGGTATATCGGTAGCTAATAGCAATAAAATCTACGAAACAGGACTCAATATTTTTTATAATTTAAGTGAGATAAATTTGTTTGATTTTGGTATTGGCATAGCTGGTATCGGATTATTAATTGGTTTTAAAAAATGGAACAAAAATATTCCGGGTATATTAATAATCGTGGTCTTAGGCATACTGGCGGTGTATGCATTTCAAATGGAAATGTATGGTGTTAAATTGGTTGGTAATGTCCCAAAAGGACTGCCTTCGTTTGTTATACCAACCATTGATTTAGTAGACATAAGGCAATTATGGCCTATTGCCGTAGCCTTAGCTCTTGTGGGGTATTTAGAGGCGATATCTATCGGGAAAGCTATAGAAGATAAAAGTGGTGAAGAAACCATACAGGCCAATCAAGAATTAATAGCCTTGGGTACTTCTAATATTGTGGGTTCATTATTTCAAGGGTATCCGGTTACAGCTAGCTTTTCAAGATCAGCAATTAGTTATGATGCGGGTACAAAGACAAATTTATCGGGTATATTCAGTGTTTTGTTAGTAGTGCTTACATTGCTGTTTTTGACACCTTTATTTCAATATTTACCTAATGCTATTTTAGCTAGTATCATTATGGTTTCGGTAGTGAGCCTGGTAGATTTAAAATATTGCAAACACCTTTGGAGCAATAGAAAAGATGAATTTTTTGTATTGATAATCACTTTTTTTATAACACTTTTTATAGGCATTACACAAGGAATCTTGATAGGGGTTTTATGTTCATTATTACTTATGGTTTATAGAACATCTAAACCACATTTTGTTGAAATCGGTAATATTGGTAATTCTGATTATTATAAAAATGTTGTTCGATTTGCTGATGAGGTTGTTGTTCGAAATGATTTATTGATTGTTCGTTTCGATTCACAATTATATTTTGGTAATTCAGGATATTTTAAAAAGCAGCTTTTAAAGCATATGAAAGCTAAAGGGCCTAATTTGAAGGGCATCATTTTAAATGCAGAATCAATAAATTATATCGATGCTACAGCAGCAGATATGCTCACCAAACTCATTCATGATATTCGTGAAAGAGGTATCCAGTTTTATATTGCTGGTGCTATTGGGCCAACACGAGATATTATATTCAATACAGGAATTATAAAAGAATTACAACGAGAGTTTTTATTTGTAAAAACAAAAGAGGCGGTAGATTTTTATGATAATCCGAATGAAATTTCACTGTTAGCAGCCAAAGTGGCCTATGAAAACAGTAAAGTGGTAAAAACAAAATTACATTCGAATTGAATAATCAACCTATTTTGAAGGTTAAGAAACAATTGGTAAATTGATAAATATTAGTGAATTATGAACATAGAACAAATATATACGGGTTGTTTGGCTCAAGGAGCATATTATATTGAGAGTGATGGGGAAGTAGCTATTATAGATCCATTGCGTGAGGTTACCCCTTATTTGAAAAGAGCTAAGAACGACAAGGCAAAAATTAAATATATTTTTGAAACTCATTTTCATGCCGACTTTGTAAGTGGCCACGTCACTCTATCAAGAGAAACGGGCGCTCCGATAATTTTTGGTCCAACCGCAAATCCTTCTTTTGAAGCTATTATCGCAAAAGATGGGCAAGAGTTTAAATTAGGTAAGATTACTATTAAAGTATTACATACTCCAGGGCATACTATGGAGAGTACCACCTATCTATTAAGAGATGAAAAAGGGAAAGATCATGCGATTTTTTCTGGCGACACCCTGTTTTTAGGTGATGTAGGTAGACCCGATTTAGCGCAGAAAGCTGATGACATGACTCAAGAACAATTGGCAGGAACTTTATTCGATAGTTTGCGGACTAAAATTATGCCCTTATCAGATGATGTTATTGTTTACCCAGCGCACGGTGCAGGTTCTGCTTGTGGTAAAAACATGATGAAAGAAACGGTCGATACCTTGGGAAATCAAAAAAAGATGAACTACGCACTTAGGGCAGATATGACCAAAGAAGAGTTTGTAAAAGAGGTTACAGACGGTTTATTGCCGCCGCCAAAGTATTTCCCTTTAAATGTGAAGATGAATAAAGAAGGCTATGAAGATATTGATATGGTTTTAGACCGTGGCACCAAAGGTCTTTCTCCTGAAGAATTCGAACTCATAGCAAATGAATCTGAAGCCTTAGTTTTAGATGTTAGACATCAAGATGAATTTGTAAAAGGCCATATTCCTAGATCAATTTTTATTGGTTTAAATGGAGATTTTGCACCATGGGTAGGGGCTTTGATTGCGGACACAAAACAACCATTATTATTAGTGATACCAGAAGGTATGGAAGAAGAGGCCGTAACAAGATTATCTAGAGTAGGGTTCGATGCTTCTATAGGATATTTAAAAGGAGGTATCGTTGCTTGGAAAGCCGCAGGTAAGGAAATAGATGAAATCACATCGATAAGCGCTGTGGAGGCGAAGAAGATGATGGACAGTGCTGATATTAAGGTTTTTGATGTTCGAAAGAAAGGTGAGTTTAAGAGTGAGCATATACCAGAGGCCGAAAGCACACCATTAAGTGAACTGAATAAGCATCTATCTGAATATCCTGAGAAGGGAGATTTTCTAGTCCATTGCGCAGGAGGCTATAGATCAGTTATTGCATCATCTATTTTAAAAAGTCGAGGTATTCATAATTTAATTGATGTAAAAGGCGGTTTTGGAGCGCTTAAAAAAGAAGGTGTTCGTACAACAGATTATGTTTGCCCAACAACATTATAAAAAATATATAAATGACGCTTCATTGTATTAATACAGTGAAGTGTTTTAGTTTAAATAGTATTAATTAATTCCTTTAAATAGAATTTAAATTACAGCGATGTTTAAAAATTTTATTGAGCGTATTGGTCTTATGAATGTTATAATGCTCTTGGGAGTAATTTCTATAATAATTGTATCGGAAGTTCTTTTCTTATCTGGAAAGAAATTGGATGCAATCTTTATTGCATTTTGGGCGCCAACAATTCTAGGTTTTATGAATTATCTAAAATATAAAAAGTAGTGGAATTTGTTCTTATATATTCAATTTTCATCTCCATAGTCTTTATGTTGTGGTTACTTTTTGTAATTAAGATGTACAAGAAGATGAAGGATTAAATTAATTAAAGCTTATCAATTAAAGAGAGAAAATTGCATTAGGATTTTTTCGGATATAGCTTTCAACAATTCTTTGTGTTTCTAGCGTATTTTTCTGTGGTATAATAAAGCTTTCTAGGTCCTCAATATGTTCTATTGGAGTTTCTTTTGGCACAAATCCGTAACCTGCGTAACTATTTTCTTGAATAATAACAAAGGCATTCTCTTCTGCATTTCGGCCAATAGTTTTTATAACTAAATCGGATTGAATCTCTTTTAAGCTTTTTAAGGCTTCCTGTACCCGTTCATTATACGTGTTCACCAAGTCTAGGTCAGAACATATACCTATGCATTGTTTAATCTTATAATGAGAGCAGCTTGCAACATTTTCTTGTAAGTGACAATACTTAGGGCAAAGCTCAAAGGTATTACATAATGCTTCTAAATACTGCCTAGCTTCAGTGGGGCTATAGCAAATGGCAAGAGCATTGGGTGCCATTTTTATTTTATTGAAGGCTAAATGAATTATACCGTTACGATCTTCATAACTAAAAATACCATACTGCTGAATTGACCTTTTTTGTGCGCTATTATATTTAGGGTATAGGTGTTTAATCTCAGCAGATTCCTTCAATAAAGCGATTAATTCATTCCCGGTTTCCTCAAAATCTAAAGAGGCAGTTTCTGAGCAAAGCGTAATTTCTTTAGTTTTCTTATCGTAAAAATGCCCTAGAACCCTTTTTTTAATATTTATAGCCTTACCAACATAAATAATTTTTCCCTTTTCATTTTTAAAATAATACACGCCAGGGGTTGTCGGCAGTTTTTCGTATTCCTCTTTTGGCAAAGCAGGTGGTAAGGTAGCTTCTTGTGATTTTGAGTTTAAGAACAACTTAAAAACACTTTCGGCATTTTCAGCCCTTAATAATTTATGAAACAATAAAACAGTTGCATGGGCATCACCTCTTGCTCTATGGCGATCGGTTAATGGAATGCCTAAAGATGCAGTTAATTTACCTAAGCTATACGAATTATAACCTGGCAGTAACTTTCTTGAAAGACGTACAGTACAGAGCTTTTTTCTAGAAAAATCATGACCAAGTTGTTTAAACTCGTTTTTAATTACGTTATAATCGAAGTTTACACTATGGGCAACGAAAATAGTGTCTTTTGTTATTGCTTCAATTTCTGGAATAATGTCTTCTAGTAAAGGTGCATTACGTACCATATTATTATCAATTCCTGTAAGACCCGTTATAAAATAGGGTATTTCACATTGCGGATTAACCAATGAAGTATACTCATCAATAACCTCATGACCATTATATTTAAATATGGAAATCTCGGTTATTTTGTTGCCCTTTATGCCGTTTCCGGTAGTCTCTATGTCAATGATGGTATACAAATACGATAAAATAAATTAGATAAGTAAAGTTAGCGAATATGATAGAAAATTTTCATGAATTACTCCATGGAAATTTAAGGAGATGGGTTGTTGCGAAATTAATAATTTAAAGGAAGGTATTCAGTCGAAATGCAATTGATGTCTTTTAATTCTAATCTGAAAACTAGTTGTTTTTTAGTTAAGAATCGATTTTGTTTTAAATGTTAATTCCTAAGCGGTGAAATTATAATTTGTATTGTTTGTAAGATTTGATACACAATGTTTGAAATACCTTTTAAACCGAATTGGTAAGATGGTTATTCAACGATTAACCAAATGATACTGGTGATTTTACCGAACAACGATTTTGCCTGCATCATATCGAAAGAACCCAAAATTGTTAATCATACGACTTAGTTTTAACTTGAGAAAAGATGATTTGTCTTTTTTTGTCCCAAAACTTATGTGTTCATTAATTTAAAAAATTAGAACCAACATAAACCAAATTTCATAAAAATCTCAATGGTGATTTTTATGAAAGGCTAATTGAAAATTAAATGGATTCAATCCAAGAGATTGTATATAGTTTACCTTTTTTAACTGTTACTTCAGCAATTCTTGCATATGTAATGGCAACTAGGTTTAACCTCTATCCTGTTATTATTTACGTCTCCAAGACAAAGAATTTAATGGATGAACCTGAGGAAAGAAGGGTTCATTCAGAAAAAGTACCTAACCTTGGCGGTATGGGATTGTTTATCACATTCTCATTAACGCTTTTGCTCTTTGTCCCTTTTATCAATAGTACCGTTTCAGATTTAAGTAATTTACTTTCTTTACTCTCTGCAACCATTATATTGTTGTTTTTAGGAATTAAAGATGATTTGGTTCTAATGACAGCTAAAAAGAAATTTGTAATTCAATTAATTGCTGTTTCTATGGTATGTCTGCTTCAAGACGTAAGAATTACAGATTTTCACGGTTTATTAGGTGTAGGTGAATTACCCTACTTTGTTTCCATATTATTTACAGTTTTTGTTTTTGTTTTAGTCATAAATTCAGTTAATCTAATTGATGGCATCGATGGTTTGGCTGCGACTATATCTATATTGGCTAGCTTCGCTTTTGGTACCGCTTTTTTTATAGCAAACGATTTTATGATGACCTTACTATCAGCTGTTTTAATAGGTTCATTGTTAGGTTTTTTAAAGTATAATTTTTCAGAGGACAGTAAAATTTTTATGGGTGATTGTGGTTCTTTAATTGTAGGGTTTTTATTGGCCTACCAGGGAATCAAGTTTCTCAATATTAATCCAGAAAACGTTCAGTTTTATAATGCTAATAATTCTTCCATATTGTTATTAGCAATTTTGTCTTATCCGTTGTTTGATCTACTAAGAGTATTTATTGTTCGAATGAGGCAGAAGAAAAGTCCATTTTTAGCGGATAGCAATCATATTCATCATAGATTGTTGAGATTAGGGCTAAATCATAAACAATCTACTTTTTTGCTTTTTGTAAGTAATCTTACCTTGATAATTATCACTTTTTTTACAAGTGATTTGCAGATTAATATAAGCTTAATTGTTGTAGTCTGTTTTGGGTGCTTGCTGTATCTTCTACCTTTTTTAGGAGTTTTTGAGGAATTTGAAGAGAAAGAAATCGTTGCTGATGGGTCTAATAAGAAACAGAATATATTTTCAAATAATAATTTAAATTCAAAAGTTTTTTCTTCAGAAAATGAAGTGGAAGAAAATGTTATAAGGTTAATTAACCTTGAAAATTCAAATGGAGTTGAATCAGTATTTAATACTCAGAACAAGAATCTAAGTTCTAAAAGAGTTCAAAAAATAAAAACTTGGTCGAGTAAAAAAAAGAGTAACATCAGTGGTGATATAAGTAAGATATAATTAGAATCTTATAAGTTGAACACTAAATGGGCGTTTTTTATATAAGATTGACTTAATTTAAACTCCTTTATTCAAAATTTCATCAACAAAATCCGTAATAGGCTTTCATAGTATATATCAAATAATTCTAGATATTAGATTTAGAAGTATAAACTTGTTCAATATATTTTAAGTGGCTCAAAATAGCAGTAAAAATAGTTATAGACAGATAATGAAAGCAACATCCATCTTTGGTGGAGTGCAAGTATTCAATATTCTCATATCTATAGGTCGCTCTAAAATTTTAGCTGTTTTATTAGGTCCGGCCGGTATTGGTGTTTTAGGCCTAATTATGTCTACCACCAAATTGATTAGTTCATTAACGAACTTTGGCCTTGGTATAAGTGCTGTTAAAGAAATTGCAATTGCATTTGAGTTAGGTGATGAAAACCAGCTGGCTAAAACTATTGTTATTGTTAAACGATGGATTTGGTATACAGGGTTTTTTGGAGCACTATTAACCATACTTCTTTCTCCATTTTTAAGTGAATTAACTTTCGGAAACAAAGATTATACAATCGCTTTTGTATGGCTTTCAATAACCCTCTTATTGAACCAACTAACTAGCGGAAGTTTTGTTTTTCTTCAAGGTCTTCGAAAGCTTAAATATTTAGCTAAGGCCAATGTTATTGGTGCAGCTTTAGGTCTTATCGTTTCTGTTCCTATATATTATTATTTGGGAGTTGAAGGTATAGTGCCAGCCATGATATTTACTTCAATACTTGGCTTTATTGTCGCCTACTATTTTACAAGAAAGGTGAAGCGTATTAAGGTTCCGGTAACAATTAAGGAAACGAAAGAGAAGGGTAAAGGAATGCTTATGATGGGTTTTATGCTCAGTATTAGTGGTATCATGGTTTTAGGTGTTTCTTATGTTATTCGGATATTCATAAATAATAGCGGAGGTGTTGAAGATGTAGGTTTATACAATGCTGGTATTGCTATTATTTCAACCTATGTAGGCCTCTTGTTTACGGCTATGGAAACTGATTATTTTCCTAGGTTGTCAGCTGTAATTCATGATGAAAAAAAAGCTATTGAACTTATTAACCAACAAGCAGAAATTGCTATTTTAATTTTAGCACCTGTACTCATTGTTTTTCTAGTATTTGTAGATTGGATTATTACAATATTATATTCTTCTGAGTTTATACCAATAAAACAAATGATTTATTGGGCGGCATTAGGCATGTTTTTTAAAGTAGCCGCATGGGTAGTTGCATTTTTCTTTATTGCAAAAGGCGCTAGTAAACTATTTTTTTGGAACGAGTTGGTAACTAATATGTATACTCTAGTTTTAAACTTGGTGGGCTATTATTACTGGGGTTTAACCGGATTAGGACTCTCCTATCTGATTTCTTATTTCATCTATCTCATACAGATTTATACAATAACTAATAAAATATATAATTTCAGTTTTAGTAGTGCAATAATTAAGATTTTTCTTCTTCAATTTTCTTTAGCAATTATCTGTTTACTGGTTGCCAAACAAATTTCTTCACCTTGGAGTTATGGTATTGGAGCTATTTTTATACTTATATCCATGTATTATTCGTTTATGGAATTAGATAAAAGATTACATCTTAAAGATTTAATCGCAAAATATCTTAAAAAATGATAATGGTAATCAATTTAATTGAGGGTCTTAATCTGAAAATTAGAGGTAAATAGAAGGATTGATGAAGAAAATCAAGATACTATATCCATATATTATCCTATTTGTTTTAATTTATTTTGGCGCCGAAAAAATTGGACCAATTACATTTTCTCAAATCTGGAAAATTCCTTTGTTCATTTTTCTTATCTGGCAAGTTCTCATTAAAAGAAATGATAAGAAATTAGGGATGATTAAATGGTCTTACGCCAGAGCAACTAAAAATTTGGTAACCGCAAATTTCTCGGTAAGTTACTTTTATGGTATTGTAGATTTTATACGCTATATGATATTTCCTTTGATGTTTGAATATGCCTATAGAAACATAAAAAGTATTCGAAAACTTGATAAAATTTTATTGGGTTTTGCGCAATTTATCATATTATCTGGTATACCATTTAGCTTGGGTATTTTAAAAAGTAAGTCTGAAGATGCACAAAGTTTCATTGATTTTGATAGCTATATTGGCATGTTCCAAAATACGCACGGAGCTTCTATAACTACAACGACCGCTGTTCTAATTTTGATGTCTTACTTAAAAGTCGGTTCAAGTATAATTAAGTTCAAAAAATTAAACTATCTCTTATTAATTTATGGAATTTTCTTAATCTATCTAACTTTTGTAAGAACTGGTTACTTAATGTTTATTGTTGGTGTGGTGTTTTTATTTCTACCTAAAAAACTAAATTTTAAGCAAGTTATGTCTGGTCTTGCTGTGTTTTTAATTTTAGGTGTCGGATTCTATGTATTATTGGAAACCAACGAAACTTTTTATAATCGAATTTTTGATATAAGAAATGGAAAACAAACTGCTGCAGGTTCAGGACGTTTTTTATTTTGGATGGCCTCTTTCGAACTTTGGTATAATGGATCAGTTTTTGAGATGATTTTTGGTCATGGTTTTCATGATTTAATCATGTATATGTATCAAAAGACGGGACTTCCAGTATTCGCGCATAACGAATTTTTCACCCAATTGGGTCAGAATGGATTATTGGGTGTTATTTTTTTTATTGGGTATTTAATATCACTATTTAAATTTATTTGGAGAAGAAAGATTTTGCCATCTTATAGATTGGCAATGGCAATATTTTTTCTTTATGGATCTTTAATGATGACTCAAGGTGGAATGTGGTTTGAATTAGATATTTTCATGGTTTTAGTATTTGTAAAATTAGAATTTGAAAAGGTTCTAAGAAAAAGAATGTTGCGCTATGATTAGGCAGATATTGGTTACAGTACCAAAACTATCTTTATCTGGTGGTGTAAGTGCATTTTGGAATGCTCTTTTACCAGAATTTCATAAGATGGATGAAGTACATTTTAGAACTCTTGAAATTGGTGGTCATGGTAAAAATGTATTTGGGCCATTAATAGATCTATGGAATTTAAGAAAAGCTACTAAGTTATCTACAGATTTGATACTATTGAATCCGTCTTTGGGTAGTCGTAGTTTTTTTAGAGATGCATTTTTTGCAAAATATTTAATTCGAAAAAATATTCCGTTTGTAGTATTTTTTCATGGATGGAATCTTCAGTTCGAAGAAAGAATAGATAAAAAGTACATATCCTTTTTTCAAAACAGTTTAGGTAGGGCGAAGAAAATATTTGTTCTTTCAAGCGATTTTAAAGAGAAATTGTTGGCTTGGGGTTATCAGGGCGAAATCGTTGTTGCTACAACTACTGTAGATGCCAAATTATTTCAGAAACAGGTGGTTATTAATGAGAGTAATTCTAGTCAAGATAGCCTAAAAATTCTTTTTCTTTCAAGGTTGATTAAGGGTAAAGGTGTTTACGAGACCATTAAAGCTTTTGAAAATCTTAGAACTGATAATTTCAATATTCAGTTGATTATTGCTGGTAGTGGTGAAGAATCAGAAGCTATAAAATTATTGGTTGAGCAAAACGAAAATATTACCTTAACAGGGCATGTAGAGGGGCAAGAGAAAATTGAATTATATAAGAATTGTACACTGTATTGTTTGCCAAGTTATAGTGAGGGTCTACCTACATCTGTATTAGAAGCAATGTCATTTGGTAAACCAATTATTACGACACCAGTTGGGGGTTTAAAAAGCTTTTTTCAAGATGGGGTAATGGGTTACTTTGTTCAGCCAAAAGACGCTGATGATTTAGAGATGAAACTGAGAACCTTACTTAAAGACCAAAGCTTAAGACTAAAAATGGGTACATTTAATTTCGACTATGCTCATCAACATATAATGAGCGATAAAGTTGCTAAAAAGATGTTCGAAGAAATCAACATGTTTTTATAGCGAACACAGCTGCGATTATCATTTTTGTAACTATGAGTTTCTTACTCAGGTTTACTTCTACTAATTACTCTTCTATTAGTATTTCTCTTCAATTTCATCTTCAAAATTTGTGATAAATGATTTAAATCGTAGTGAATTAAAGTATGGGTTTATTTTTCATATTCTACGTTAAATGGAAATAATACGGTTTTAAATGTAAGCTTGTTGGCTTATATTTAGTTATGGCAAAACGATTACTTATAAAAGTATTTGAAGCAATCCCGTTTGGGGTGTATGTCTTAATATTTAATCGAGCAGGTTTGATTTATTTCATAGATTAATAAGATGGGATATCCGTTAAAACCCCAACACTTCAAGAAAACTTCAAGAAAACTTCAAGAAAAGATTGATTTATTTTTATCGAATTTTGATGTTGTGAAAAAAATATGATTGTGATAATCATAATTTTGCTATTGAAATTGCAAACAGTATTATTGTTGATTAAAGTTGGGTTTCTAAATTTAAAGAGTTAATTGAATTAATATGAAAAGGTACAACAAGATTAAACTTATTGAAGATTTCTGTCTATCTGAAAATTTAGCAACTTATGACCCTTATGATGTATGGATGGGTTCTCTGGGTATTCAGGTTAAACAACTTTATAATAAGAATAAAACACTTGGTATTCTACCCGCTGCTGTACTAACTTTATGGGACACATTTTTAAATAATAAGCATCGAATTTCTTATAAAAAAAAAGAATATCCTACCGTACGTGCCCTAGCGGCAATAACACTGCTAAAACAATACAATACTATTAAAAAGAAAGAATATTTAGAAAGTGCAGAAAGGCATATTGAGTGGTTGCTACTAAACTCAAGTAAAGGGTATATTGGATTAGGCTGGGGCCTTGGCTTTAATTGGGCGGCGGATGACGGATTGGATTATGATTCAAATACCCCTTTTAGTACCCACACCCCCTATTGCCTAGAAGCAATAGATCTGTACATCCAAGTTACTGGAAACTCGAATTATGTCTCCCATGTAGAAAATATTTTTGAATTTTTTGAAAACGATATTCAAGTCATGTTTGAAGATGAGACTTCAATGGCTACTTCGTATGGTCCACAAAAAGATAGATTGGTTACTAATTCAGTTTCTTATGCTCTTTTTGCGTATTCGATTTTTCTTAAATATTTACCGGGAAAAGAATCCTTACTGAAATTTAAGATTAAAAAATTATATAATTTTATTGCGAGTAAACAATTAAATGATGGCTCGTGGCTATATGAACCAGACAATTCAAGTTCTTTTATAGATTGTTTTCATTCTTGCTTTATTTTAAAAAATGTGTTTAAGGCCAATGAAATTATAAGGCTAAAAGGGTCTGAAAAGATAATTTTATTAGGATATGATTATCTAAAAAACAACTTTTATAATACCAAACATGGGTTGTTTAAAAGATTTACCTTAAGTAATAAACCTTCATTAGTAAAGTTTGATCTTTATGATAATTCAGAAATGTTAGGCATATCCTTATTGTTAAAAGATGAAGAACTCTCTAATAATTTAAATTCTGCAATCCGGAGAAAATTTATTTTAAACAATAATATTTATTCAATAATTGACCTATTTAATATTCGACGAAATATTAATATGCTTAGATGGGCCGTCATGCCTTATTTACATGCATTAGCTTCTGATAAGAATGATATCTTAGATTAGTCTCTTGAGCATTTCGTCGGATAAATTAACCCCTGCATTTTTATTGTTGCTTATAGTATTAAAGATTAATATTTGTATTCAGTAAATCCAAGCATTCCATAGTATAAATAAGGGGTTTAGACGTTTTTTTTATTTCATATCACTCTCTTAAATTAATTTAGCACTACAATAATTTGAAGTAATTAATTAAGAAAATTATTTTAATGCTTTTGCATCCAAAGTGTACATAACGCGTGTTGTGTCAATATTGAAAAGAATTAACTGATATTCCAATGTGTTTGTCGAAGAATTAAAATTAGTCAACAAGAATAAATTATCTTTTCTATGTGTGGAATTTTAGGGGCAATAAATATGGAATTCGATGAGCATACGCTATCAATTATGGAGCATCGTGGTCCAGATGATTCTGGGATAACGTCTTTCCTGCATCAAGAACATAAGGTGATTTTTGGACAAAGACGATTATCTATTATTGATGTTTCAACTGCTGGTCACCAGCCTATGGTGTCTGCTTCAAATAAGTTTGCTATTATTTTTAACGGTGAAATTTACAATCATTTAAAGCTTAGAGAAAAACTTCCCAAGCAAATAGTTTATAACGGTCATTCGGACACAGAGACTATTTTATATTATCTCATTCATTTTGGTATAGAATCGGTTTCTGATTTCAATGGTATTTTTTCATTGGCCTTTCATGATAGGGATCAAGGAAAAATATTCTTAGCAAGAGATTCTTTTGGTGTTAAGCCCTTGTATTACTACAAAAATAGAAGCCAATTCGTATTTGCCTCCGAAATAAGGCCAATTAAAGCCTTGCTAGGGAGAACCGAAACAAATATCAATGCTATTGCAAGTTTGCTACGCCTAAGGTATAATGCCTCTCCTGAGACCTTACATGAGGGAGTACTTAAAGTAGTGCCAGGTCATTATCTGGAGTTAAATTTAAACTCAAAAACTATACAGGTCAGCAGTCATTATTTTGGTGGTGAAC
>TARA_R110002074_G_scaffold257269_2_pt1 | contig 19185 bp, 16 predicted proteins | sample TARA_R110002074 | Tara Oceans TARA_R110002074 (sample SAMEA4397215) | marine metagenome | biome: Polar Biome; feature: [MIX] marine epipelagic wind mixed layer (ENVO:01000061); material: water (ENVO:00002006), including particulate matter (ENVO:01000060) such as... | depth 10-100 m | reverse complement strand
AACTGGACAAGTTTTGTACTGTATGCAGATGGCGCTGCATTCTTCTCTAAATATTGGTTCGGTAAAAAACCATGGGAAGACCCAGAAAACTATTTTAGACGTTCACCTTTATCTTACGTGGGCAATGTGACCACCCCAACTATGTTACTAACAGGGGAAGAGGATTACAGAACCCCAATCGCTGAATCTGAACAATTCTATACCGCTTTAAAATTAGAAGGCGTAGAAACTGCTATGGTGCGTATACCAGGGGCTGGTCATGGTATTGCCAACAGACCTAGTAATCTAGTCGCTAAAATTGCCAGCGTTTTAGCATGGTTCGAAAAATATAAAGATGTCAAATAAGTATATGAAAACATACAAACTAACAATTGTTTTAGCGCTATTTATTGGTTTCGCGAACGTACAAGGTCAAGACATATCAGTATTAACTTATAATATTAAATGGGATAATACCAACGATACCGTTAATAACTGGAACGATAGAAAAGAAGCAATGGTTAGTTTACTAAACCATTACCAACCCGGCATCATTGGTATGCAAGAAGTAGTGAACGGACAACTGAACTATTTGGTTGCGAATTTGCCAAATTTTGCTTCTGTTGGCGTGGGCCGGGAAGATGGGAAAGAAAAAGGTGAGTACTCCCCTATTCTTTATAATACAGAACTGTCAAAAGTGCTAGAGAGCGCAACATTTTGGCTGTCAGATACTCCCGAAAAAATTTCTGTTGGTTGGGATGCGGCCTTGGAACGTATCTGTACCTATGCACTTTTCGAAGACCTGAAAACAAAAAAACAATTTTGGGTTTTTAATACTCATTTTGACCATATTGGAGTTTTAGCTCGTGAAAAATCTACAGCCCTTATCATTTCTAAGATCAAAGAACTCAATACAGAAAATTTGCCTGTTGTACTTATGGGTGATTTAAATTTGAAGCCTGATGAAAATCCCATTCAATTTTTAAAGAAAGAATTGTCTGATGGTAAATCAATAACTCAAGAAACTTTTTATGGCCCAACGGGAACCTTCAATGGTTTTGAACATGACAGATATCTAACCGATCGTATCGACTATATTTTTGTGCAAAATTTTGCCGTTGAAAGTTATATTCATATTGATGACCGCATGGAGAACAACAAACATATTTCTGACCATTTGCCTGTATTGGCTACTATTTCATTTTAAAAATAGCTTTTAATGGCAGTCTTAAGAATAAATAAATATCCCGATGCCATTACGCAATCGGGATATTCTGTTTATTTTAATTAAGTAAACTACTTCTTTAAGAAAGAAATCAATATTTCGTTCAACTCATTTGAGTGAGTTACATTAAGTCCGTGAGGCGCTCCCTTAATAACTTCATAAGTACTGTACTTTATACCTTCTGCCGCTTGTTTAGCTGAAGTTTCAATGGGTACAGTTGCATCTGCATCACCATGAACTATTAAGGTAGGCACCGTAAAATTTTTTAACTCAGGTCTAAAATCGGTATGCATCCATGCCAATGCGGTTTGTATAGTTGCCCTTGGCGATGCGAACGAAGCAATCATGAAATCATAATCTAATTGCGCTTCGCTTACTCTTTCCCCTTTATTCTCATCGTAGTTATAAAAACCTTTACTGAATTCTTTTAAGAAGCCCACTCTATCTTTTTGCAGCGCATCAATAATTCCATCTAAAGCACACTCTGGTACTCCATCGGGATTATCAGATTTTTGCTTTACTAGTGGAATAATAGAGCTAATTAGTGCTGCTTTTGCAATTCTGCTAGAACCGTAATCAGTTAAATAACGAACTACTTCGCCACCACCCATAGAAAATCCAACAATAATTACATCTTTCAAATCCAACTCGCCTATAATTACATTTAAATCACCCGCAAGTGCTGAGTAATCGTATTCTCCCCAAGGTGAAGATGATGTACCAAAACCTCTACGGTCGTAAGAAATACATCGAAAACCTTCATCGACTATTCTCCATATTTGTTGTTCCCACGATTTTCGACTCAATGGCCAACCATGTATCAAAATAACAGGTTGTCCACTACCGTAGTCCTCATAAAAAATATCTACTTGTTCCTTTGCTGTATTATTTGTTATAAATGGCATATTTTATCTTTTAGTATTTAACTACAAGATATTAAACAATAGGAAGTTAACTTAGCGCAATGCATTAATTAATTGGTTCATAAACCGAATATTTAAAACCATTATATTTACCTACAAAACGAAATTATATGTTTATACCAGAGCGCTATAAAAACAATGACCTCAGCGAAATTTATGCCTTTTTAAAAAACAACAGCTTTGGTATTTTAATTAATACGATTGAAGGCAAACCTTGGGGTACCCATATACCTTTAGAATTAGGTAAAAATAAGGATGGTAATGATGTTTTGGTTGGGCATATTGCAAAAGCCAACCTACAAAGTAAAAACTTGGTTGATGGTGATGAAGTATTATGCATTTTTAATGGTCCGCATAGCTATATTTCCTCATCATGGTATCAGAAAGAGGAAGTCCCAACTTGGAACTATGTTGCTGTTCATGTTTATGGAACGGTTAAAATTCAAACGCAAGAGGAACTTCTTGAAGCCTTACATGAATTGGTAGATAAATATGAAAAGGCTTCTGAACACCCCATTTCTATAAATGATATGTCTAAAAAGACAATGAGGCAAGTTACGGGCATTATTGGTTTTGAGATTCGTATTAAAGACATTCAAGCGGTTAACAAACTTTCACAAGGCAGAAGTGATGACCACCCAAAAATAATTGAGGAATTAGAAAAGCTAGGGTCTTCTGAAAAAGCGGTTGCACAGGAGATGAAAAAGCTTCACACGTAGGTTTAGGCCGTAATTCCAGAAAAAGATTAATCGACAAATGGCATATTAGTCTCCTAATAAAATTCAAAATTAGACTTCAAAAACCTGTAAATCAATTCAATATATAATAAACTTAAATTTTCGATAAACGGTAAAACCTATGTGAATTTACAACGTAAATAAGGTAACCTTTAAACTCGATAAAGATGATTTATATGCTTTTCTGTTTATATATAACCTTTGTTAGCGTTCTTTTAGCGATTACTTATTTCGCTAATAAAGCTTTACAAAATGACTTAAAGTCGAACAAGTTAAAATAATATCGCTTTAGATATCTTTTGATGAAATCAATCATTTAATTTTATGTATTAAATTTTAATACATTCCATAAAACAACTATGACTGAAGCTAAAACCATTTATACCTTTTCTCAATCTTCTAAGATAGATGAATGGAAAATTGTCAACGATGAAGTTATGGGCGGATTGTCAATGGGTTTAATTCAAATAAACTCGGAAGGTAATGGAGTTTTTAGCGGACATGTTTCACTAGATAATAATGGTGGATTTTGTTTAGTACGGCATGATTTTGATCGTATTAATGCTAATAGCTATTCTTCTTTTGAAATTCGAATGAAAGGAGATGGTAAAAAGTATCAGTTCCGTTGTAAATCAAGTGGCCATCAACGCCATTCCTATATTTATAACTTTTCTAGTGGTAAAAAATGGAAAACAATTACTATTCCGTTTAAAAAAATGGAACCCTACTTTAGAGGCGGCTCTTTAAAAATGCCGAATTACCATGGTGATTTTCTCGCGCAAGTGGCCATTTTAGTTGGAAATAATAAAGAAGAAGATTTCAGTCTCGAATTGGACTATATAAAACTAAAATAAGAAGAGCCCTTTTAAAGGGCTCTTTAATCAATATTTTGGTAGTGGTTTCTTAACTCTCTTTCAAAGATTTCATATCAATTACAAATCTGTATTTCACTTCAGATTTTTTCAGCCTTTCATAAGCTTCATTAATATTTTGTATATCAATCATTTCTATATCAGAAACTACGTTATGCTCACCACAAAAATCTAACATTTCTTGAGTCTCCTTTATACCACCAATCAAAGAACCGGCAATACTCTTTCTTCCCATAATTAAACTTCCTCCGTGTAAAGGGTCTAAAGGTTCTACTGCACCTACAATTACCATTGTGGAGTCCCTTTTCAATAAGCTCGTATATGGGTTCATATCATGACCCACAGGTATTGTATTCAATAAGAAGTCGAAAGAATTAGCATGTTTTTTCATCTGTTCTTGATCCTTCGATATTAAAACTTCATCTGCACCTAGTTTTTTAGCATCTTCGCTTTTAGAAGGCGAAGTGGTAATCATTACGGTATGAGCACCCATGGCATGTGCAAATTTTATTCCCATGTGTCCTAAACCACCCAAGCCAATAACACCTACTTTATCACCTTTTTTTACTCCCCAGTGCGCTAATGGTGAATACGTCGTAATACCTGCACATAATAATGGAGCTGCTGCCTTTGCATCTAAATTTTCAGGAACTTTTAATACAAATTCTTTATTCACAGTAACACTTTCAGAATATCCACCAAACGTATGTCCACCAGAATGCTTGTCCTTACTGTTGTACGTAAAGGTTGCTCCTTTTTCACAAAACTGCTCTAAATCATCTTTACAAGCACTACATGTTTGACAAGAATCAACTAAACAGCCAACCCCAACTAAGTCCCCTACTTTAAATTTCGAAACACCTTTTCCGACCTCTAATACCTTTCCAATAATTTCATGGCCTGGAACAACAGGATAATTAGAATTTTTCCAATCATTTTTAACTTGATGCAAATCGCTATGGCAAACACCGCAATAAAGTATATCTATTTTAACATCATCTTCTAAAGTTGTTCTACGTTCTATTTCGTATGGTTTTAAATCAGCATCCTTTGAATCTGCTGCATATGCTTTAATCTTTTTCATAGTATTAGTTTTCATTGAATTTTAATATAATCATTGTATTCAAATCAATTTTACAATCTTCGTTCGTTAACCCAAGTTTAACAAAGGCTGTTTTAATTTTCTTTAACCATTAATAACTTGCCACATGTCATTCAATTAAAATTTAAAGGTTGTCGTTTATGGAAAATATTATCTTCAATACCTATTGGCACCAATAATAGAAATCTCCCGTTAGTAGGGGTTGTATACTTAAATTTTGAAATTAATAGTGTAAACATTCAAAATTTAAAAAGTATAAGATGTAAATTACTATTTAGATAGCTATAAAAAAATGCCCTTATCATAATACTATGTTTTTTTTCTAAATATTGGATTTTAAACAATGATAGAATTAATTTTAAGAGAAAGTGAGTTTTAATCTATATTAAATTCATTTTTTAAAATATTTGATTATTCATCTTTACAAATCAAGTGATAATACCTATTTTTAGAATATATGAATCATAGATTATTCAACTTAAAAGGCACTATTAAAAGGATATCGTATCCTTTTACCTTTCTTATATTCTTTTTCCTGTTGACTAAATTAGATGCTCAAGACAAAGAAGTCGATAGTCTTAGAAATTTAATTACAGAACATAAACAAGATTCGGTTGTAGTAAATGCCCATCTTCAATTGTCCGTTTTAGTATCAAAAACAGATATAGAAGACTCTAAACAAAACGCCCTTAAAGCCATTGAATTAAGTAAAAAAATTAATTTTAAAAAGGGGGAAGCATATGGTTATAAAAACCTTGGTTTATTACTTTACGCAAAAGGTGAACTCACAAAGGAATTAATAGATAACTGGAAAAAATCCTTAGAATTATTTGAAGAAATAGGTTTTAAAAAAGGAATTAGTAATCTTCAAAGCAATATTGGCAGTGTATACCAAAGTAAAGGTGATGACCCTACTGCTCTTGATTATTTTTTAAAATCGGTGAGATTGGCCGAAGAAATAAAAGATTCCTTAAGAATTAGTACGGCATATCTAAACATTGGTAGTGTATATTCTAATGAAAAAGCCACCTATGACGAAGCCTTGGAAGCCTACAGTCGCTCTAAAAAGATTTTTGAAAAAATCCACTATAAGGATGGTGTTGCGTACGCCGCAATTAATATGGCTGAATTATATCTCAATAAAAATGATCCAAAAGCTGCACTGCAAGCACTTGATGAATCTATGGTTCTTTTTGACCAAAATGACCCTGAGTTAGCAAACAGTCATATAATGGTTGGTAAAGCCTATGAGCAAATGGGAATGCTTAATGTTGCAGAAAAAAATTATTTAAAAGCAATTGCTTTTGCCAAAACCAATGACGCAAAAATGGAGGCTTCAAAAGCATATATTCATTTGGCAGATATCTATAATACGCTTGGAAAGCCAGATAAAGCTTTAGATGAGTATAAAAATGCCTTATTATTAACTCAATCAACCAAGGTTTTTAAAGATAAAAAGGATATTTATGAAGGTTTAGCAAAAGTTTATGCAAAACTTAATGATTATCAAAACGCCTTTAATTACCAAAAACAATTTTCTGCAATCGGAGATTCTATTAGAAATGATGATTATGAAAAAACTCTCGGCAACCTTAGGTTTCAGTTTGATATTGAGAATAAGGAAAAAGAAATTGAATTATTGAACGTAGAAAACAAAGTAAAGGAAGTAGATCTGGAAAGAGCAGCAATTTCCAAAAAATACTTTTTGGCGGTTAGCACATTATTGTTCGCCATAGCCATGGGTATTCTATTTCAATATTTTTATATTAAGAAATCCAATAAAAATTTAGCTTTAGAACGTAATAGGGCAGAACAGATTCTTTTAAACATTCTGCCTAAAGAAACAGCAGAGGAACTCAAAAAAAATGGGAAGGTACGCGCTAAGGAATTTAAGCAGATTACCGTGCTTTTTACAGATTTCAAAGGCTTTTCGGTAGTTGCAGAAAAAATTCCAGCCGAAGCCCTGGTGCGAAGTGTAGATTTCTACTTTAGAAAATTCGATGAAATTATACAAAAGAATGGGCTTGAAAAAATAAAAACTATCGGAGATGCCTACATGTGTGCCGGAGGTTTACCTACCGAAAACGAAACTAATGCCGTAGATGCTTTCAATGCTGCACAAGAAATTTTATCTTTTGTGGAAGACACTTTAGCACATCCACCAGAGGGTATTCACCCTTTTGAAATTCGTATTGGCCTTAATACTGGTGGTGTAGTAGCTGGAGTGGTAGGTACCAAAAAGTTTCAATATGATATATGGGGGAGTACCGTAAATGTAGCTGCACGAATGGAATCTAGTTCGTTACCAGGTAAAATTAATGTATCAGAAAATACTTACAACTTATTAAAAGATAAAATAGATTTCACATACAGAGGAATAATTACGGTAAAAAATTCTCAAAAGCTGAAAATGTACTTTGTCGGCAAGGAACCGTCTGAAAATATTATCATTAGTTAAATTAGGCCAAATACTTATGTACTAACCGAAATAGTTTTAAATTGTTTAAAATAAGTGAGGATTTTTCTTATTAAAATAAAATTTGTAGGTTGAACTGTATTTTAATATTTGTTAGGTTTAGGATATCCTATAAATTAATTCATTGCCATTATATTATAAATACAATATTTTAAATAATTTATTGTTTAAAATAATTAAATAACAATTTTTCACAGTAGCCAATGAAATTGCACAATGAAAAGGCATATCCCAAACTTTGTTTGCAACTACTGTATACATTGAAAGAAAATCTGCCCAAACATTTAACCTATCATACCCTTGAGCATACCATTGACGTTGCCAATGTGGCTAATTCGTATATTGATTATTATAATGTAGACGATCATAAAGCAAACCTTATACGTATTGCAGCAATAGGACATGATTTTGGGTATATCATTTCTCCTTTTGAGCACGAAGAAAGAAGTATTTCAACATTATCTAAAATTTTACCGTCTATTTTAACTTTAGAAGAAATCGATCTGGTAAATGGTATGATTCGAGCTACAAAAGTGCCCCAAATGCCCACAAATTTTATGGAAGAAATCATTGCAGATGCTGACCTTGATTACCTTGGCAGGAATGACTATGACGTACTCAGTGGTGGTCTCTACAAGGAGTTTCAGTATTATGATATTGTGACTAATCAAAAAGATTGGCTAGATCTTCAAATTAGATTTCTTGAAAATCATAAATATCATACCTCATTTGCAAAAGAATTTAGAATACCTCTTAAACTTCAAAAGCTAAAACAATTAAAAGAAAAGCGAAAAGCTCTTTAATTTAGTTGAATTATATACTGTTTACCAATTCTTCAATTTCTATTAGTAAAGATAAAATACCAATTTCTTCGATAAGTGGTTAGAAAATAATTATTTTTATTAAATACTACTTTTTATACTGAATTTCAATACTTTAAGTCATTCCTTTTTAATATATTTAAAGGTTCCCTCATTTCAATACGGCTATTATCAACATTCATTATTTGAATAGGATAACTGAACATATAGCCACTACTATAACTAAACTATTGAACATGAAAACCACTAGAACTCATAATTCGGGAAACGCTTTTTCGCTATTTAACAATTCAAGAAAACCTCTTTATTTATTTTTCATTTTACTAGTATGCTCATCAGGGATACTCTTAGGTCAAGATTATAACACCACTGGTATTTCTGATAATTGGGAAGACCCTGCTGCATGGACCTGTATTGGTGGCGGTTGTAATCAAAATCCATATCCAAATATCACTATAAGCAACAGTGAGATAACGATAAATCATAATATTTTCTATAATTCAAATAATCCTATAAAAATTAATAGGAATGGGCATTTACGTATTTTCGAAAATGCATTATTCACTACCATTAGCAATATCAATGTCAATACAGGTGGTAAGCTAACCGTTTTACAAGGCCAAATAAATATTGGGCCAGGTATATTAAATAATGATGGACAAATAAATTTGACCAACGCTATATTAACAAAAAATGGCAACGTTGTAAATAATGCGTCTATAACCCTTCAAAACGCCTGTGTTAATTTAACCGAAGGTAACTTTCTTAATAAGAATTCATTATTGGGTGTTGGTAGTATAAAAGCCTTAAATGGAAATATAAATAATTCTGGTACATGGTCCGCTGATGTCCTTTACTATACAAGTCGTAATAGTAGTGGCATACCCATAAACCCAAGTACTTTAGATGAGGTAGATGAAGTTTGTGCCTGTGTACTTATAAACTGCGATATTTTACCAGGGTATCCAACCAATTCAAAGGTGAATGAATTGATTGGTTCGGCATTAACCTCCTTAGCAACGAACTATGACCCGGAACAGCCAACTCAACCTGTTAATGAATTAATTTATACCTTAAATGGTAATGGTGATGTCTTGATTGAAATAGTAGTTAACTCTGGTCAATATAATGGTGTTGTTTCCCTTTTAGGATCTTATAATGTTTTTCCAAGTGACTTTATTTCTGATGTATATAATCCTATGGATGATGAGAGAGTCATTACTGTTTTCTTTCCAATTATACACCTTTCAGAACTAAACCCTAATACGAACTTAATCAATCAAGTATATGAAGTCTCGCGTCCTATTCCGAATACTGGTCTAATTCCAAGTCAAGGAGATGTTGCCCAAAATTCTAATATTGCAAGACTTGGTTGGAAACTTTCGGGAAAAGATATTAAAATAGGTGTCATCTCTGATAGTTATGATCGTATAAACGGGGTTCAAGGTACAGTAGGCGCTGCGGTTGTTCGTGATATTGACAACGGAGATCTACCCGGTGGAGCAAATTCTGTAACAGTTTTACAAGATTACCCATTAGGACCTGCTAGTGATGAAGGTAGAGCTATGCTGCAAATTCTTCATGATGTTGCTCCTGAAGCGCAATTATATTTTACTTCTGGGTTTGTTTCTGAAGGTAATATGGCCGCGGGTATAGCTTCTTTAATTGAGGCTAATTGTGATATTATCGTAGATGATCTTACCTATATGAAAGGTCCATTTTTTAGAGATGGTATTGTGGCAAAAGCAGTCAACGATGCTACAGCATTAGGTGTTTCTTATTTCTCTTCAGCTGGTAACTTTGGTAATCGTTCTTACGAAGGAAATTTTACTCCATCTTCATTCTCAAATGGTATTCGACATGACTTTGGAAACGGTAATTCAATGCAACAGTTAGCATTAGAACCTGGTCAATATATTATCGCATTGCAATGGGATGATGATTTTTACTCTTTGGGGTCCTTAACGGGTGCACAAAATGATTTAGATATTTATTTGGCGAATGATAATGGTAGCATTCTTTACGGTTTTAACAGAAACAACCTAGGTGCAGATCCAGTAGAGATTATGCCTTTTGTTGTAGTAAACGCTACCACTACCAATTTGGTCATAGAAAAAGCATCAGGCAGTGGAGCCCAAGTACCTTTTAAGTATGTAGTATTTAGAGCCGGAAATGATGGAAATTACGAGGCTTTTCCCCCTGCTAATGCTTCTACTATTGTAGGTCATGCCAATGCAGAAGGGACCATTACCGTTGGTGCTGTTCGTTACGACAATACACCGGCATATGGCGGTAGTCTTTTAGCTCAGCAATCTTCTTCTAGGGGCGGAACCTTTACAGAAGGTTCGATACGAAATAAACCAGATATAATGGCACCAACTGGTGGTGATACATCAGTTGAGTTAGGGGCACCCGAACCCGATTTTAACAATAATTCATTTCCCAATTTCTTCGGTACTTCTGCTTCTGCACCTCATGCCGCCGGTTTAGCTGCTTTGGTACTAGAAGCTAAAAATAAATTTATTGACCCGTCAAATACAGACCCTACATTACAGCTTCGAAATCTAATTACAGCTAATAGTATTGATATGGGGTCAGCCGGTTTTGACTTTATTCATGGGTTTGGTTTTGTGTCTGCCGACAAAACAGTTGGGGCTTTTTCAAATCCATCCCCTAACCTTATTCGTTTTAATCTTGAAAATATAGATACCGATTTAGTAAGTCCGGGCGAAATAGAATTTGACCTTATTCTTGAAGGTAACTACTTTAATGAAAGTTCTATTGTAATTTTTAGGGGTGATGAATTGGAAACTACTTTTATCGACTCTAGTACTTTAACGGCAACTATACCCACATTCATTGGAAATCCTCCAATTTATGTATTTACCCCATCTGGTCCTTTAACCAATGGATCTGATGGAGGCGATTCTGAAGTATTGACCTTTGAAGATATACCGATTACTAACGTCGTTATCAAAGGAGACTCTTTTGAAAGACGTTATGGTGAATCAAATCCTGAATTGACATTTACCACCTTTGTAGACGAAACAGAAATACTACTTGAGCCAGAAATCTTAGAACTATTATTGCCTTCAATTACTATAAGCACACAGGCAGTACCAAGTTCCAATACCGGAATATATGCCATTGATGTTGCGCTTTCTGAGATTAACATTGGCCTTCAAGAGCTATATAGTTTTACAACCGAACCGGGTGTTTTAAATATCAATCCAATGCCTGTAACTATTCAGCCACAGGTATTAGATCCGATTATCTACGGAGACGCATTACCCGAAGTCACCTTCGATTATCTTTATGGTGATCAAGGGGAAACAAGTGTTGTAATCGACAATCAAGTTGCATTTAACTTAGCCAATAATCACGTTAATGCCCTCTCATTGGTGAATGGGCTTTCTTTGGTAAACGGTTTATCGCTAGTGAATGGAATTTCTTTAGTAAATAATGAACCTACCTTAAATGGACTGTCGTTGGTAAACAAAACCTTTTTTGTTTCTAAAACCACGGTCGATCAATCGAACACCGTTATTGAAAATGGACTTTCATTGGTCAATGGAACCGGAAATGAAAAGTTAGTGAATTTTGGAGCAGATCTCTTTGCCCCAACCTCTATTGAAAACAATGGTCTGTCCACCATTACAAATGGACTTTCGTTGGTGAACGGGCTTTCGTTAGTAAATGGCCTTTCCTTAGTGAATGGATTATCTTTGGTGAATGGACTTTCTTTGGTAAATGGATTGTCTTTGGTCAACGGTTTATCATTAGTTAATGGACTTTCTTTGGTGAATGCGAACGGACTTTCTTTGGTGAATGGGGAACCGATTTCAAATTCTGAATTCAATAAAATTTCCAACGTGTTCGAAAATATTTATGTTATTGTAAATGTAAGTGATGCCACAAGTGCAGAGAACGTAGACCCTATAGATATTAAACCTATAAATGTTATTACTGGCTTGGATGTTGGAACGCAGTATATTATCCCTGGCGGATTTATAGACAGTAATTTTGAAATAAGCTATCGTCCTACTCCAATTGAAATACTACCCGCAGAACTTTCGGTTACTACTGGGGATGCTTCCATTACCTACGGGGATGAAATTCCAGAATTTACCGGAACACTAAACGGTCTTCAATTAGGTGATACCGCTACCGAGGTCTTTCCGGGTGGACTTATTTATTCCGTGGACTGTAGTACTTGCAGTGTTGCCGAAGGGCCCTATGTAATTAGCGCATCAGCAGAAACGAATAGTTCAAATTATAACATCACTTACATAAATACCGGTCTTTTGACTGTAATTCCGTTTGATGTTACCATAAGTGCGAACGATGCAACAATAACCTATGGTCAACAAGATCCTTTGGGCTTTACCGCTACCATAGCCCCTGAAATGCTTCCTTATGAAGAAACCATACAAAATGTGCTTGGAGATTTTGCATATACCCCTAACACTGGTTGTACTGATGTTGAGATAATTGAAATAATTTCATCGGCCCCCAATACCAATTACAACATAACCCTTGAAAATGGTGCACTTGCAATTTCTGCAACTCCACTTTCTATTAGTGTTGGAACACGTATTATAAACCAAGGCGATATCATTCCAACTAATTTTGATATTACGGTTACCGGATTAGTTTGTTATGACCCATCACCAGTATTTACTTCATTTGTTGTAAGAAATCAAAATGGTACTGTTGTTAGTGGAATTCTTGCACCAGGTGAATATTCGGTATCGGCTGATATTTCGAATTTGCAAGGCTACGAAAACTATGATATTACTTTACAGCCCGGTAAGTTATTTGTTTCTCCAATAGTGGGTTGTAATAAAAGAATTAAAGCATCAGATATATGCAAATCGCCCGCTTCATTATCAGGTTTCCCCCAAATTACGACCAAATTGCGTTTTGAGTATACTAATCCATTAAATGTGCCCATTTTTATCGAAAAGGGATCGAACAACTTATTAAAAGGAAATGCATTTTTCGTTGGAAATTTACCAGAGTTTTTTTTACCAGGTGTTCATACCTTTGAGATATACACAGACGGACGTAGATTGCAATGGGAAGTTATTACTAATGGATGTAGTAGTCCCTCAAAATCTGCAAATGGATCAAATGCAAACCCCTGTGGAACTTCGTTATCTTTCGATATGTCCTCCATTGAAGAATCTCCTACAACATCAACTATAAGCAATGAAGTTTACCCGAATCCTGTTTCTAATTATATGACCCTTAGACTTAAAGAAAATAATCAGTCAACCGGACTAAGTGTATTTAATGAATCAGGACAGTTCTTATTTAAAAGAGAAATTTCGCCTAGCGAAGGTCTTGATATTGAAATCGACCTTTCTTCTTTTAACAAGGGATTATACTTCTTCCGTGTAACTAGCAATAATGAAACCAATTACATACGTGTATTAAAAAATTAGATAGTTTTAGTAATAACATGAAGCTTTTGCACCTTTAATGATAACAACCATTTTTGAGTATACGTTAAAATGAAGTACCTTAACTACTAGAATTAGTAGGTATTATTAATTCTAGTAGTTCACCGACCGTTATTAAATAGTGAATATCACCAACTTTATCGTGTATGACCAAAAAAGAAACTAATAAAAAAGAAAAATCTAAAAAGGATTATGTTTCGAAGAAAGACCTGGAATATTATAGATTGATAAAAGGTGAAAGTTCACATACTGAAGAGCTTGTTGATCATTACTGGGGTAGTATAAATTATGTTTTTAGTCTTATAAAAGCTTCAGAAATCAAAGCTGGTCTAATTCTCTCTTTTTATGGTATTTTACTAAACGTTACGTACAGTAATATAGTAATCGTTTTGCAAAAAGATAACAATACGTGGCTATTATATATTTTAATTATTTCTTGGGTCCTGTGTACAGTCATTTCTATCTATTATTGTATTCGCTGTTTTATTCCGAAAATTGAAAAGACATATGACCCTAACATTTTCTTTTTCGGAGATATCATTTCGAAATTTGGAACGATACGTGAATTCTCCCAAACCTTTTATGATATAAGTTTGACTGAAGAAGAACTCTTTAATCATTTAGGCCAGCAGATTTTCATAAATTCTAAAATCTCAGCGTATAAATTTAGATGTGTTAATCATGCAATTCGCTTTTTGGCAATAGGTTTAGCCATTCTTTTTTTAGCTATCATCTGTTATGTAATCACCGAATATGTACTTTAATAAGGTATTTATCTTGCATTTACAATTTAGTACCCAAAACTAAGATCAGCGAATTTTAAACGAGTCTCGTTATAATACCAAATCTACACTATAGGTTTAAAGAATCGTTTTTAGTAATTTTATAGCTTTAAACTATACCAATGACAATTACACAATTACAATATGTACTAGCGGTTGCAGAATACAAGAATTTCACTCTTGCTGCAGAGAAAAGTTTCGTAACACAACCTACGTTAAGCATGCAGGTTCAAAAATTAGAAGATGAGCTTGATATATTGCTCTTCGACCGTAGCAAAAAGCCAATTACTATAACCGAAGTTGGTAAGAAAATAGTTTCGCAGGCCAAAAATATTGTAAATGAAGCAGCTCGAATAAAAGATATTGTAGAGCAAGAAAAAGGATATATCGGTGGTGATTATGTTTTGGGAATTATACCTACCATTATGCCTACACTTTTGCCCATGTTTCTAAAAGCTTTTATTCAAAAATACCCGAAAGTAAATCTTATTATAAAAGAGCAGAATACAGAAAATCTTATTAAAAATATTCAAGATGGGCATTTAGATGGTGCTATTGCTGCAACTCCTTTAGAAGTTGATTTTATTAAAGAAAGACCGCTGTATTACGAGCCATTTGTGGGCTATGTTCCAAAAGAACATCGTTTAGGAAATAGTACTCAAATTACACCTGAAGATTTAGATATTGAAGATATTTTACTTTTACAAGATGGCCACTGTTTTAGAGAAGGAGTTTTGAATTTATGTAAAACTCCCAAAATTGGTGGTGAACATTTTAGCCTTCAAAGTGGAAGTTTCGAAACATTAATTAATCTATCTAATGAAGGATTGGGCATGACGCTTCTCCCTTATTTAAATACTATTGAACTTGATGATACTAAGAAAAAAAATCTGAAGTATTTTAAAGACCCTTCGCCTGCTAGAGAAGTAAGTCTTATTTACCATAAAAAAGAACTGAAAATTCAAATTACCGAAGCTTTAAAAGATGTAATCACCAGTATAGTTAGAGGTGCAATAGCCTTTCAAGATGTGAAGATTATAAGTCCTTTAAATAAATAAATTCTTATTTTCTTTCATATTGATACACCCCCTTCAATACGCATTGCGGGGCAAAATGGTGAAATAGTTAAAGTTTCAAGTTTATTGCAAGTTTTTAATTAAGACACCTCATTAGACATTTGGGTTCTTAAAAAAAAAGAGCCACTTAACGTGGCTCTATATTATGCTTTTAAATAAATTAAACTTGGTTGTAATTCTGGTTTGTCCGTTATATAATTCTCTAACCAAACCTTTAATTCTTCTATCTCTTCTGGCAGCAATGTCAAGAGCGCTTTTTTTAACTCTTTACAGAAAAGAAGGGCATCAAAACTCACTTTTTTAAGAACTGTTTTACTATACTCTAGCATAGAATTTGCCATGATATATGTTAATTAGGTTGTTGTATAAAGGTAAACAGAAATGCCGAATGATTATTGCATACAAAAAGTTAAAGTAAAAGCAACGATGTTAAATTTTTATCGCTTCATCAAGAATAGTATTTTGTAATTTAGAAGTCATGAAGAAAATAGCTTTTATACTACTCATATTTTTTGTTCTAACGTCCTGTATTTCAAAAAAATCTGCTATCTCTAAAGCAATCAATACTACCCTAGCTTCTTCATTTTATAAAAATCAATTTACAGGTATTTTAGTAATCGATGCTAAAACTAAAGACACTATTTACAATAAAGATAGTCATAAGTATTTTATACCTGCTAGTAATACCAAAATCTTCACTCTTTTCGCTGCCTTAAAAACGTTGCCCAAAAAAGCACCGGCAATACGGTATATAATTAGAAATGACACTCTTTATTTTGAAGGTACTGGAGACCCCTCTTTTTTACATCCACATTTAAAAGATTCGACGTCATTCCATTTTTTAAATAATCAAAAGAACCTAGCGTATATTTCTGGTAATTTTCAAGATAAAAAGTACGGGCCAGGTTGGGCTTGGGACGATTATCAATGGTACTATTCTCCTGAACGAAATGCGCTCCCTATAAACGGTAATGTAGTACTATCGTATAAAAAAACTGAACTGGTGGTCTCTCCACCTTATTTTAAAGACAGTGTTATAGAAGTACTTCATAAGGATAATCGAAATGAATTTTCAAATATTTTCTATTACCCTCCTCAATCAAATGACACCTTAGAAACCCCTTTTATTACAAGTCTAAAAACCACAACTTCTATTTTAGAGCAAGCATTGGGTAAAAAAGTGTCAACAACTGCAACCATGCCTTTAGGAAATAAAGAGACCTTATATGGTATTGAAATGGATACCCTTTATAAAAGAATGATGCATGAGAGTGATAATTTTATTGCTGAACAACTATTATTCATGGCCGCTTCTGAATTAAAAGATACCTTAAACAGTAATTTAATTAGAACACATATCTTAGAAAATGAGTTGCAGGATTTAGCTCAACAACCAAGATGGGTCGATGGCTCAGGACTATCTCGATACAATCTTTTTACTCCACAAAGTATAGTGAATGTCTTAGATAAACTCTATGTAATGGTTCCGCAAGAACGACTGTTCACTATTTTCCCTGTAGGTGGAATATCTGGCACCTTGAAAAATAGATTTGTTGGAGTCGAACAGCCATACATCTATGCTAAGTCTGGTAGTTTAAGTAATAACTATTGTTTAAGTGGATACCTATTGACCAAATCTGGGGAAACATTGATTTTTAGTTTTATGAATAATCATTTTAGAGAATCGCTAACAGACGAAAGATTACGCCTAGAACAAATGCTGCAAACTTTACGAGATAACTATTAGCTACACTACTCTTGTTGAGACATGCTTTCTATACCTCTCTTTAAGTAGTTGAATCTTAGGCGAAATATGAGTCTTGCAGAAAGGTTTTTCAATATCGCTAAAATAATAATTATGAAATTTTTCTTCGGATGATTTAAACTGACCAAAAGGAAGAATGGAAGTAATTATTGGTGTGCTCCGCTCTTTTTGAAATTCAGTCATGATTAACTGTAAGAATTCCTCATCTTGCTTCATAAAATAATAAACTGCAGAACGATATTTGTGCCGCATAGAATGATTTTGGGTACTTTGATGCGTGTCTAAATGAATGGCAACCAAATCTTTTAATTCAATTACCTCAGCGTTGTAATGAACAATCACAGCTTCTGACAAGTTATCGATATCGCCTTCTGGAGAAATAAAGCCCTGTTCTACTTTGGCAACACCTTTAAGTGCCATAAAAACCGCTTCGGTACACCAATGGCAACCACCGCCAAATCCTATTTTACGTATATTTCTCATACCATTCTGTAGCACAAAATAACCTAAACTAACCCATTCAATTTTGCATATTGAAGTAACATAATAGTTTTTGAGTCATTAATCTCACCCGTAGTAATCATATCCATAGCTTTTTCGAAATCCAATTCTAAAACCTCTATATTTTCGGTTTCATTTTCGGCACCCCCACCTTCACTTACTTTCATGCTTTCATCGTATTCCCCAACAAAAAGATAGAGAATCTCGGTCACAGAACCAGGTGACATATAGGGCTGCATTACTTTTTTTACATTACTTATTTTATAACCCGTTTCTTCTTCCGTTTCCTTTCGCACACAATCTGCTGGGTTGTCGCCATCTAACAAACCGGCGCAAACTTCAATCATCATACCATCATCATTGCCGTTCACATAGGTAGGCATTCTAAATTGTTTGGTCAACACTACACTACCCTTCTTGGTATTATACAACAGAATGGCTGCACCATTACCACGGTCATACGCCTCTCGTTGTTGGGTTTCCCAACTACCATCTGGCTTCTGATATTCAAAGGTGTATTTATTTAAGGTGTACCAGTTATCTGATAGAATCTCTCTTTTTATATTTTTTACTTTACTATTTTTCAATCTAATGAAATTTAAAATATGCTTATAAATATACCTTAGAAACTTGATTTAGCTAAAAAACCACACTATAGAAAATTCTTTAGTGTGGTTTTAACGAGCTTTATAATGTTTTACTATGATAAAACTCTTTCTTTATTATTCGGAAAGGTTTTAACCTAAACTCCATTTATTTCCTACCTCAGATAACGGTTTACATGGCTCATATTTACCTGGTATTGGGTCGTAACTGAGTACATTTTCACCCATCTCTTCAGATGTAAAATAGGTCCAAATGGCCATAGATTTCATAGACCTGTAAAAACCGATGGTTTCTTGAGGACCCACCCCTGTACCCCAAACTCCGGAACCAAACTTACCAGAATTCGCTTCTGCCTCTGTTAATACCTTGGTACTATCTTCGGTATTCAAATTGATAAAAATATCACCGTATTTTAATTTGCAATTTTCATTAAAAGCGGCAATATCAGCTCTCATACTATCTTGCCCTTCTTTATCATACGTTTTAGCAATTACTTTGTCTATAAAGATGTCAGACTTCACATCTAATGCACCTGGGGTATCTGTTCTTGGTAAAATCATATCTACCAATTTTGAAATAGTTTTTGCTTCTACATCGGTAAAGAATAGAGGTTGCCAATCTAATCTGGTTTCCGTTTTACATGACTCAAATAAAGAAAGCATGGAAGGCATTAAAATTGTTGCCCCTGCAAAAAGTCCTGTTTTTCGTAACGCTTTTCTTCTGTCCATAGTTTAGATATTTAATTTTTTTAATTCAGATACTGCATAGTTTGCCGCTCTCGCAGTTAATGCCATGTAAGTCAATGAAGGATTCACACAAGATGATGACGTCATACAAGCGCCGTCGGTTACAAAT
>TARA_R110002074_G_scaffold336300_1_pt1 | contig 19207 bp, 16 predicted proteins | sample TARA_R110002074 | Tara Oceans TARA_R110002074 (sample SAMEA4397215) | marine metagenome | biome: Polar Biome; feature: [MIX] marine epipelagic wind mixed layer (ENVO:01000061); material: water (ENVO:00002006), including particulate matter (ENVO:01000060) such as... | depth 10-100 m | reverse complement strand
TATCGCACTTGTCGATCAGAAAACATCTGAGGTTCATATAAGCGGAATCGGATTTGCCATTGGTCACTTTGCCCGCTGGATTACGCCAGGTTCGTTGCGGATTGATGCCGTATCAGGCAATAAACTCGTCAAGGTGACAGCATTTCGCTCTGACAGGCAGAACGAGCTGACTCTGGTAGTCATCAATAACTCAAATTTCGAGGCCGAGATGGATTTTTCTATGGAAAATATGGCCTTGCAAGGAACTGTAAAAGGGGAGTATTCGGACAGGTCAAACCGCTGGAAACAACTTCCGCCTCTCACTGCTTCAGATAACGCGAGCTTCAGATTAACCGTCGGTCCAACAAGCGTGACCTCCTTGTCCGCAACCCTGGTTAATCCGGATTAGCCACCGTGACAGAGAGGGTTTCCCGCAGGATATACCGACAATTTAATGTAGAAAATCATTTTTTCTTCAATAGATCTTTAGAGATTAGATACAATTATGCCAATTATAAATAAAGTAGACCCAAGCTCGGCATCGGGAGCCCCACTCTTCATCGTAGGATGCGGGCGTAGTGGTACTACCTTATTACGCTTGATGCTTAACATGCATCCAGATATCTGTATTCCAGAAGAGTCCCATGTAATTTATCAGATCGCTCGCCTTAGGTCTTTTGGCCTATGGCCGGCAGCGGGTTCCCCAGACTTTAGCGATTATTTTTTAAAATATGTAGAGTCGAGTAAGTTCATGGACAATTGGGAACTGCCTCCCAATGCGTTGCGAAAACGAGTAATGGAAAGCGGTAAAACTGACTTCGGTAGCCTTTTAGAAAGTATGTATGAAGAGTTTCGAGTTAAGGAGGGCAAGCCACTTTGGGGAGATAAAACCCCAATGCACGTACAGTATATGTGGATCGTGCGTTATTTTTTCCCTACTGCACGTTTCATACATATAATACGTGATGCACGAGATGTCGCGCAGTCGGTAGCCGCTAAGTCCTGGGGGCCCAGGCACATTTCTCATGCAGGCTATTATTGGAAATGGCTGGTCTTATCCGGAATGATCAATGGACGAATGATGGGGTCAAAAAATTATTACGAAGTACGTTTTGAGGATTTGGTAAGTAATCCTGAATCCACGTTGCGAGCGATCACAGCCTTTGCGGGTCTTAAATATTCTAATATGCTGCTAAAATATCATGAAGGTAGCGCTGCCTTTGACTATGCGGCTAAAGGAAATGAAGGTTCCAAGCGTTTGCAGCAAGTACTTGATCCGAAAAGAATATACTTGTGGCGTGAAAGTATGCCACCGAGTCAAATAAAAAGTGTCGATCGACAAGCTGGAGCGGTATTAAGATTACTAGGGTATGAGAGTAATGATTCTAGTCGGCGACAAGCCAGTGAGTTGGAAAAATTAAGGCATTTGATGACGGAGAATGAACTGCTCAAATTAGACCAACAGGCAACTGCGTATCAGGGTGGCAAGTTTGCGACCCAAATAGGCATGCACTGGCAAAGATTGTCGCAAGCAAGATGTTTTGTCACTGGCAATTGGTTCGGCTGGGCGAAGGCGGGGATTCGTTGGCAGCGAACGGTCGCACGTCTCCTTGGTTGAAGGATAAATTTTTTTGCGAAGCATACGAGTGAAAAGCGGGGGTTTAATAGCCTGTTTGCGTCAGTCTTTTGGAACAACATAAGATTCGTCGATTCTGATATTCGAAACGTGTGTCTGATAGCGATGTAACATCCTCGCATCAACTCGATGTTCCTCTGTCGGCCAAGACTGACCATGGCTGTAGAGGATTGTGTATTTTTAGGAGGGCGAGTCCCCAGTATCACCCCTTCATTTGTTCGTTTTTTCCCGCTTCCCGCCATTTTGACGGAATTCGGCCGCACTGACTGGTCCTACGCCCGCTGTAATTTTCGCCGATCAGCAGATTACAGAACGGTGCCAGCAAGTGCAGCCGATTGGCAAGGCCGCGATAGCGAACCTTGTCATAACCAAAGACCTGCTTAATGTACCGAAAGGGGTGCTCCACTTTAGCACGAACACTGGCTTTACTACCAAACTGACCGAACGTGCTTGTACTCCAGGGTTCACTCGCCAGTGGTTACCAGCGCCACATTAAAATAAAATGGCTTGGCCAGCGCCTCCCAGTCTTCCTCACCCACCGGCCCGGTTGGATTTCGAAACTACACGACGTTCCCGCGCTGTCGCTCAAGTGGCGAACGTTAATCGGGATTTTGTGACACGTTCCTGGTTCATTCTCAGACCCGAGTCATCGCATATAGTCATTACCAAATGGCAGGGTAGTGATTATCATAAATGGTCCTGCCGATTCTACTTTCGACCAGGTGACAACGGCTTTACATTGTCAGGCGCGCCGATATTTTCCTTGCGGGAAGACTGCTCGTCCGGAAAACTCGTAGCCAAGCGGCTGTCAATCCGTTCCAGTACTTCCGCCATACGCAACAACGCGTTCGTTACGCTAGCCAGATCACCCGTGTTGCGCCCACTTTGTTCCGGCGCTGGACGCTCGCGTTTCCTGAGTTCAGCCGTTTTGGCTGTATTCGCCGGCAGTTCGTCTCCCAGCAAATCCCTGCGAATGGAATTCAGATCGTGAGGGTCAATGAACGGCCGGTCTTCCGAGTAGGCGCACATCATCATTCCGTCACACAGCTTGTTAATCAGCCGCGGAATGCCTTTGCTCAGCTTGTGGATTTCGCGAACCGTGCCACTATCAAAAAGCTTGTTGCCACCATGGCCGGAAACCAGAAGCCGGTAGTCGATATATTCAGCCGTTTCTGCAAGTGTCAGGCCTTCCAGATGGAAGAACAGTTTTACCCGTTGCGCAAGCTGGGGGATATCAAGTACCGCCTGTTTCAGTTCTGGCTGGCCAAGCAGGATGACCCGCATTGACGGCCCGCCAACACTTTCCATTCCGGCCAGCATACGAACGTCTTCCAGGTTCTCACTGGTGAGGTTCTGGGCTTCATCAATGGTCAGCACCACAGGGTTACCTGCCGAAGCCATTTTCTCCAGGTAATCGGTGATCTGGAACAGCATCGCAACCTTGCTCTCATCCTCTACCTTCATCCCCGCCTTGCGAAGAATCAGGCTGAACAGATCCCGGGATTCCAGGTTGGTGTAAGAAATGTTGAGCAGTTTCAGGTTACTATTAAGGTTGCGGATGGTCTTCTTCAGCAAGGTTGTTTTGCCGGAACCAATCTCACCGCTGATAACCACAAAGCCTTCAGCGCTCCAGATCGCCGAAGACATATACACATATGCCCGGGAATGCTGCTTGCTCATATAAATAAAGTCGTCTTCCGGCGTAATGCGGAAGGGGTGTCTGTGGAGACCGAAAAATTCCAGATACATTAGCAGTTCCTGTCCCTGAATCAGGCGAGGCGAATCATCTGGTCGCTGCGCAGCAGGGTTTTGTATGGTTCGTAGGCATTATAGCTTTCGCTCACGGTTCCGAACCGGAAATCCCCGAGCAGCCGCTCGAGGCGGTCGTGACATTTGTCCAGATTAGTATAATGCCGGAAGCGTGAGAACCAGCTTGCGTTATTGTAACGTGGCTGCTCCGGGTCTATCTCCCAAGGATGCAGATAAAACATCTGCGGTCGGGCTCCAAAGCCTGAAGCATTACGAAACAGATAACGGAATACCGGGTAGGGGAACTGGCGGAAATAACCGCCCCCTGCTGCCGGTATGGAAAGCCCCATTATATGGGCGGTGGTCAGAGGGAACTCACGGATAATGGCACCGCTGGCGGTTTCGATTGAGTAGGGCGCAGACGGTGAGCCCGGTATGCCGTAACGGTCGTGCCGCACGGGGAAAATACTCGAATCCCAGGTAAAGCCTGCGTCACTCAGTATATCCAGTGCCCAAAGAGATTCCCGGGTGATGGAGTAACTTGCAGCGCGGTAGCCTTCTACGGCTTTGCCAGTGATGTCCTCCAGCACGGCTTTGGAACGCTGGGTTTCTTCCCGGAACACATCCTGAGTCTGATTGTAGATCAGCTGGTGGCTGTATCCGTGGGAGGCAATCTCGTGCCCATGATCGGATAACTTGCGGATAAGTGCCGGAAATCTCTCGGCTACCCACCCAAGCACAAAGAACGTCGCTTTCACCTGATGTTTGTCAAACAGAGCTAGCAGGCGTTCCGTATTCTGCTCGACTCTGGAAGGCAGAGTGTCCCACTGATCTGGCCGTATTACGCCGGAAAGCGCGGCAACGTGGAAGTAGTCTTCTACGTCTATGCTCATAGCATGTAAGGGTGAGGATGTTTCCTGTCCGGGCATGGGCTCTCCTTTCCACTCCATAGTAGTACCAGTAGCCAATGATACCGATAGCCAAGCATAAAGATGCGCCCGATTTTCGCCTACTGACCGCGTAAATACAATTCTGGATGCGAGTAATTCCCCTTCGCGGGGAAAAACAATGTAAAGCCAGGTTGCTAAAAGATACAATGAGTTGAGATTATAGCTTGGTCAGCGCAGAATGGGCCGCGTGATAAAATGGAGTCGGTGGTAAGGGGTCGCTCATTGTCAAACTGAGCGTTCGCCGCCGAAGAATCTGATGTTGATCTGTTGCACGACGTTGTGCAGACGACAAGGAAGTGCGGCGTGTCTTATATACGGTTTCGAAAACATTACATTCATATTCCTTATCTGGTGCTCGCTGCGCTGGAATTCCTTGTTCTATACGCAATTTTTTCCTCGCTCTCCCCGCTGCTCTCGCTTGCGGGTGTCGGCTATCCCTCTGTTGATACGAACGCCCTGTCAGCGAGCCTCTTCGCACTGATTCTGAGCTGTGGAACGCTTGCCATGGGTGGTTATCTCGCCATGGTTCATGAAAGCGTTTCAGCACTGTTTTTCCGTACGTTGGTTGCCTACAGTTTCGTGGGGGGAATCGGGCTGAAATTGCTCTATCTGGCCGTTCCATCGGCAAATCCGGGCAGCACGAACCTGTTCTGGGCCGTTATTCTCGCTACTGTGATTGTGATTCTGCTGCGCCTGGTATTTCTCTGGATCGTGGATTTGGAGCAGTTGGTGCGCCGTGTGGTGATCCTGGGTACCGGTAGTTTTGCCGCCAGTTTGCTGGACGAATACGAGCGCAACATGCGCGCATTGGGTGTGCGAATCATCGGGTGCATTGCGGACAGCCCGGATGGTACTGTCGCTGCTGATAAACAGCTTCCAAAGCCCGACGATTTTTATAAGTTTTGCCGGCAGAACAGGATTTCGGAGATTGTCATTGCGCAACAGGAGCGCCGGCGCAATGAAGGCGGTTGGCTGCCGGTACCAGAGCTGATGGAATGCAAGCTCCGTGGTATTGCCATAACCAACGGCATCGATTTTTACGAGCGTGAACTCAAGAAAGCCAAACTGGATATGGTGCATCCGTCCTGGATTGTGTTTTCCGAGGGCTTCAACGCCTCCAAAACCCGCGATTTCGCGAAACGCTCCCTGGATTTGCTGATCAGTCTCACTCTATTGGCAGTTATGCTACCATTTATTATTCTCACGGCTATTGCGGTGTTTCTGGAAACCGGACGGCCCATACTGTATAGCCAGACTCGAGTCGGAATGCTGGGTAAGGAGTTTCGAATCTACAAATTTCGCAGCATGCGACAAGACGCAGAAAAAGATGGCAAAGCGCGTTGGGCTTCTGCTAACGACAACCGGGTTACCCGGGTCGGGGCATTTATACGCAACACGCGCCTGGACGAACTGCCGCAAATCTATAATGTGATCAAAGGCGAAATGAGCATCGTCGGGCCGCGCCCGGAAAGGCCAGAGTTTGTCCTGGAACTGAAAGAAAAAATTCCGTTTTATGACACCCGGCATTATGTAAAACCTGGCTTAATGGGCTGGGCACAACTTAAATATCCCTACGGCGCATCGGTTGAAGACGCCCGGGGTAAGCTGGAGTACGATCTTTACTACTCCAAAAATCACAGCCTTTTGATGGATTTTCTGATCATGATCCAGACCGTGGAAGTGATCCTCTTGGGTAAAGGCGTTCGATAATGAACAGATTAAGAAAACAAGGGTTTGGAGGGTGTTTATGACTAATTTCACGTTAATACGGGTGGGCTTGATTGCGGTTTTGGCGCTGTTCATTACGGCTTGCTCCGGCCTGCAGTCTTCTGCGGAAATGCCGCCGTCCTCTGAGCTGGAGGCAGAGCCATACGAGATCGGTGTAGGGGATACTGTCACCATTCACGTATGGCGCAACCCCGAGCTGGGCCAGTCCATCGTGGTTCGTCCGGATGGTTTTATCTCCATGCCATTGATGGGCGATGTAAAAGCCGGAGGTAAAAAGCCGGAAGAGCTGGCGTCTGAAATCAGTGACACCCTGAGCGAGTTCATCCGTACTCCGGAAGTGACCGTGATGGTTACCAACCCTATGAGTAAAGAGTTTCGTAACCGGATTCGGGTTACTGGCCAAGTCGCTTCGCCGCAATCAGTTGCCTTTCAGCCCGGCATGACCGTACTGGACGTTGTGCTGATGGCCGGCGGTGTTACCGATTTTGCTGCGGACGGCCGTGCAGTTCTGCACCGCCAGATTAACGGTGAATACCAAAGCTTCGGCCTGGATCTCGAAGCCATTCTCACCGACGGCGACATGAGCACTAACCACAGTCTGCAGCCGGGTGACGTGATCAGCGTTCCTCGTAAGCAACTGTTCCGGGGCGAGCTCTGATGGATATACAGTTCATAATTGATACCCTCCGTGCAGTGAAGCTTGAGCTTTACAAGCACAGGTTGGCAGCGGTGATCATTTTTATGATCGTGACGGTAGGGGTGTTAACGCTGGGCTATGTAATACCGAAAAGTTATACCTCCCAGGCTCTTTTGTACGCAGACCCGTCCAACATTCTCCAGCCGCTACTCAAGGGCAAGGCTGAGTTGACTGGGCTCGGTCGTACCAACGAAACCCGGGAGATGATACAAAGTCGGTCCTTTCTGGAGCAGGTCGCCCTGGATACCGGGATCATCAGAAGCGGTGAAACGGATGCCGTTCGTAACGAAAAGATCAGCAGTCTGCGTAAACAGGTGGGGATACGGGAACCAAACCCGAATTTTCTTGAGCTTTCCTACACCAGCGGAAGCCCGGACGAGTCCTTCCAGGTTCTCAGTGCAATACTGAGCCGTTTTGTTGAGCGTTCCGTGCGTAAAAAGCGTTCCGAGAGCCAAGGCGCGTTTGAGTTCATTGAATCTCAGGTTAAAACTTACCAGCGCCAGCTTGAAGAGGCCGAGCAGCGTTTGAAGGAATTCAAGTTCGGCAATCAGGATGGCACTGAGGTCAGCGCGCTCTCCAGAATCGAAAGTCTGCGGCGTAATATTGAAAACCTCAAACTAGAAATCCAGCAAACAGAATCCGAAGTTCAGATGACCCGTCGCCAGCTTGAAGATGAGCAGCCCGTAAGGCGCATAATGGTTGACACGGGCAAATCCTCAGCTGAACGGCGACTCGTGGCCATGCGCCAGGAACTCGATTCACTGCTGCTGCGCTACCATGAACGCCATCCTGATGTGGTGAGCGTTCAGAGCCAGATTGCAGATCTCGAAAAACGAGTCGCCACACAGACTGACGATGATCGGGACGGTGGCGTTACCGAGGTGATGGAAAACCCGGTGTACGAAAATTTGAAAATTCAGCTTTCCGACGGCACAACGCGCTTGACCGTGCAAAAAAACCGCTTGGCGTCACTTGAACGTCTTCTTGAGGACGCGTTCGAACGCTCTCAGCGCGTTGCAGAGAACCAGGCGCAGCTTTCCGAGCTCACGCGGGATTACAATGTTACCAGGGGCGTCTACGAAGATATGCTTCAGAGTCGGGAAAAAGCCCGGTTGTCCATGACGCTGGACGTTCAGGGCGAGGGCGTAAGCTTCAAAGTCCGGGAGCCAGCATCTTACCCCACGCAGTGGGATGGCCTGCAGCTTTATCAGTTTGGCCTCGCAGGCCCCTTCCTGGGCAGCGCCATGGTGCTGGGCCTGCTGGTTATGCTGATTATGTTTGACCAGCGTGTGCGCTCGCCCCGTGCGCTGCAACTGGCCCTACCGGAAAGCATTTCGGTGCTGACCACGATTCCCCATTACCGTAGCACCTGGAAAGACCGCCTGCTGCGTAAGGATGTGCTCGCGATTCTGATTGTGTTGGCGATTTTCATGACAGCCTATCTTGCCTTTCTGGTTTTTGGTGTGATGGGTGTTACCACGGAACAACTGATCAATGAAGCCGGCGAATTAACCGAGTTTGTGCTTGGTCTTTGGGGAGAAAGCAATTGATGGACGACAACAAACTCTACAATGCGCTTCTGAAAAGCCAGGACGAACGCCGTCGGCTCGGACACGACCACGGAGAAGCAAAGGCTGAAGAAAATTTTCGAAAAGAGCGCCCTTATGCGGGCTCGGATCGCGACAGGTCTAACTGGACCCGGGTAGAGACGAGCAACAATGAGCCTCCCACAGTTTATGATTCGTCTGTGTCTCTGGCGCTGATTGGCAACCCGAATCCGTGGAGCCGTGAACAGCTACGGGAGCGGAAAATAATCTTTTCCGGTATGCCGGATAAAGAAGTGATGGACGCCTATCGCGAGCTTCGTATTCAGCTCCGTAACCGCGCCGGGGAAGGTAATTTCACCGTGATGTTCAGCAGCCTCGGTAATACCTCGGGCGGACTTTTGACAGCGTTTAACCTTGCTGCAGCCTTTGCTCTGGATTCGCACACCTCGGCACTGTTTGTGGATTGCGATCCATACAGCCACGAATTGGCTGGCCTGGTTTCCTGTCCGATGGGCGCCGGTGTTACGGATTTTGTGAGCGACCATTCGATGGCTATCGAATCCATTCTCTATCCCAGTGGTGTCGAGCGCCTCTCCGTAATACCGGCGGGTACCCAGGCATCCTCGGCGGTTGAATTGTTTTCTTCTGTGCGTATGCGGGAGTTGATTGACGAGCTCAAGGACCGTTATCCGGATCGTTGCATTGTGCTGAATGCGCCGCCTTTCCGGGAAAATACAGAAGCACGGATTCTTGAGCGCTTTGCAGATCAGATCGTCTTCGGTGTTCCTTTCGGAGAAGTTACCGGGGAGGTCATTGCAGATTCCGTGGATGCATTCGGGTCTGATAAATTTTCCGGCCTGATTTTTCAGGAGTAGCCCCGTGGAACTTAGAGCAGGGAACGCAAGCAAATACAGCCTTTATGTCGGTAGCTTCTGCTTAGCCTGGTCTTGTGCAGCATCTGCTCAGGGTCTAAGCGATAATATCAATAGGCTCGCTGGCTCGGCCTCTGTATTTACCGGCGTTACTCACACCCGAACGGATCGGGGAGAGTCAACAGATACCAACACAGAACCAGGTGTTGGTGTGTCTGGGCAAGTAGGCGGCACACTTGAAAGCGGCGCTAACGCACTTGTGTTGCGATACGGCGGAACTCTGGAAACCGAACGGGAGACAGTCGACGGTGGTCGAGGGGGCAATACGTCTGTTACCGGCGCCTCCCGCTATACCTACTTTGATCCCGGCAGCCGCGTTGATTTCAACCTCGGCCACACCGTCAGCTCCGTGCGCAACAACACAGGTTTCGAAGTAAACCCTTCGAACTACGATACCGAAAACACCTTGAGCGCGGGCGCGGGACTACGTTTCCAACCGGGAGATTTATCAACGTTGCGGTTTACGGGCCAAGCCGGTCGCAGGTTTGGTGATGGCTCTCTCGAGGATCAGGAATCCTATACCGTCGGCAGTGAACTTTCACGAAGGTTGAGCGAGCGTTCCACCGGAGGCCTTAACCTTAGCCGAAGCTGGTCTGACGAACGTGGTACAGACATCACCATCGATTCCGCAGAGCTGGTCTACAGCGTGCAAATGGAAAGCGGTTACTTCAGCATAGGCGCAGGGGTCAGCCAAGCGGAAACGGAAGACACCGGCGGAACCACCAGCGAAGATGAAGCAGTAACCGGTTTTGCAGAGCGCGCCTGGGTAGCATCCAATTGGCGCACATCGGTGAAATACGATCGCAGTATGTCAGATAGCGCCACAGATCTCTCCCTGAACCAGGCACCTGTTTTTTCCTTCTTGCCAGAGACTATTCGATTGCGGGATCTGGTTGTTAGAGATTCACTATTACTTACCCACAACAACCAGCAGGTGTGCGACGCCTGCAATCTTGGTGTATACGCAGAAGGCGCAGTACTCGAATCGCAGATTTCCGGAGCTAACACCCACGAATACCGCGCGGGCGTAAATCTTGGTTTTCAACTAACGTCACTCCAGCGGCTCAACTTCGGGTACAGCTGGCAAGGCGATGCTGATGAAGATGCCACCGTTATTGTTGATCAGATCCATCGTTTTAACACGAGTTGGACGCGGCAGATCGCAGAAAACACAACGTTTGGTGTTGAGTTTTACCAGTCATACCTTCGCTCAAAGTTAATCAGAAACGATCAGGATCAGTTTGAACTGCGGCTGGTATTGAGCCGCGGTTTTTCGATGACAGGAGCGCGGAGGTAGTGGCTTTAGACGTTTGCTATGAAGAGGCAAGCGCCGAATCGGATCTCCTCGCCAACGATTGGAAAACTTTGGAGAAGTTGGCGCAGCCAAGTGTTTTCCTGTCCTGGCAATGGATTGGGGTCTGGTTGTCAGTTTATCTGCCCAAATTCAGTGCCTTGAGGGTAACAGATTGCGGTAAATTGGTCGGTTTGGGGCTGGTAACAGAATCATCTGAGCGCAGGCATGGAATTCTGGTCTCGCGCTGCCTGCGTTTGCATCAAACAGGTTGCCCCGCAGAAGATCAGATCTGTATTGAATACAATGGCTTCCTCGCCGAAAAAGGCCGGGAAGCAGTGGTTGCCAAAGCCGGCATTGAGTATCTGAAACAATCAAGAACAGGCTGGGATGAAATCGTGATTGGTGCGGTTGAGGCCGATTATGCACGAGAACTGACGCAGGCCTCCGCTCTGGTTTCCGACATCCGCTGGGAATCACCCAGTTACGGGGTGGATCTGTGTTCGCTACGATCCGGTGATCAGGCCTATCTGGATACGCTTTCAGGAAATACTCGCCATCAGATTCGCCGCACGTTGCGGCTCTACGAGGAGTCCGGCTCAGTTGTTCTTCAGCGGCCGCAAACCGTTGCAGAAGCTGAGTTCATCTTTAACTCGATCACCCCGCTTCATTTTGCGCGCTGGGGAAGTGGCCAAGGTGAGAGCAGTTTCACAAATCCCGAGTTCACGCGCTTTCATCGGCAGTATATCCGCACGCACTGGGAGCAGGGAGGAGCGGACCTGATTGTGCTGAAGTCCGGAGATGAGACGATCGCTATTTTCTACAACCTGGTTTACCGCAATCGCGTTTATTTCTATCTTGCCGGCATCAAGAAAGAAAAAGATAACAGGCTAAAGCCAGGTTTGCTTGGTCACAGCCTTTGCATCAAGGATTACCTTGAGCGGGGCTTTGATTTCTATGACTTTATGGGTGGGCAAGATCGTTACAAAGCCCAGTTAGCGAAACCTCACCAACATCTCGTTAAGGTTGGATTACAAAGAGAGCGTTGGAAATTGAGAGCAGAACGTACCGCGCGAGCCATAAAACACCGTTGGAATCGAGTCCATGGCTAAAGCACTGCTGGTAGATTCCTCCTGGGGCGCCGAGTGGAACCGATTTGTTTCAGAGGCTGCTGATTCGTCGCCGTACCATCGGTTTGAATGGATGGAAGCTGTCGAAGCCGCCTATGGTCACAAGGCCTATCCATTAGCGGTGGAAGAGGAGGGGACGATCCTGGCTGTTTTACCGCTGGTTCTTATGGCGAACCCTCTCAACAATCCCCTGAAAAAACGAGCCTCATTTGTCAGCCTGCCTTTCTGTGATCTGGGCGGCATGATGGGTGCCGAACAGCATCAGCAGCTATTGCGCGATACCGCATCGGGTCTGGCAAAGCGAATGAATGTTCAACTGCTGGAGATAAGACACCGCGAGCGGGAAGGACTAGGCTTTGATTTTGATCGCCTGAGCAAGGATCTGGACGGCCAGAAAGTCAGCATGCTGCTTGAGCTGGAACCAACCAGTGAAAAGCAGTTAGCGGCATTCAAACCGAAACTGAGAAGCCAGATCAAGAAAGCGATCAAAAACGGGTGTACAACCGTGGTGGGTAACACCCCGGAACTGGTCGAAGACTTCTACTACGTATTCAGCCGGAATATGCTTTCGCTGGGATCTCCAGTACACAGCAAGGCACTGTTCCACGCCATATGCAAAGCTTATGGTGACAAGGCCGTTGTGGCAGTTATCTACTTTGAGGGCGAGGTCACCGCAGGCGGTATTGTTCTCCGTAACGGCCACCAGGCCGCTATTCCGTGGGCCTCGTCACTTGCTGAATACAACCGGCTCGCGCCTAATATGTTGCTGTATTGGGAGCTCCTTTCCCACTGCGCAGATGCAGGCATCCGTTTTTTTGATTTCGGCCGGTCTTCCTTTGGAGAAGGTACGTTTCGGTTCAAAAAGCAATGGGGTGCCCAACCTTACTTGCTCACATGGGAAAACTGGCTCGACCAGAGCGCAAGCCTGAGCGGACCACCGGGCAGACTCCGGTCCATGATTGAGAGCGCCTGGCGTCGGCTTCCCCTGAGCCTGGCCAATTTTCTGGGCCCTCTGATCCGAAAGCATATTCGTTTATAGGAATCGCTAGGCTATCCGCGGGATATCCTCTCTTTGGCGTACTCCAGCCAACTGCAATACTGCTTGAAGCGAGCTATATCGTCGGGGAAGCTGAACCGCTTAAGCGCAAACAGGTTGTTATTTGTCCTCGTGAGGTGAACATAGCCAGGATCGGCTGAAAACGCCCCGATTAACCCCGACTGTTTGACGATTTCCTGTTCTCTGGCACCAAAATCAATACCTTCCCGGCCGCTCGGATAGCAAAAAACCGGAACGGGATTGGTGATATTGGTCTGCAAAGCTTTCCAACTGCCAATTATTTCCTTCTTTGCCTGTTCATCGCTGACCTGAGCCAGAATCGGATGGCGCTGGGTATGTGGCCCGAATTCAGTATAGCGTGACTCAAGGCTACGGGCCTGCTCCCAGGTAATCGGTTGATACTCGTCAGGGGCTTCGTCAGGAAGGTTCACTTCAAGGCGCTCAGCGATATGTTTGACGGACGACTCAGCGGCCTGATTCGGCAGACGTTTGTTGAGGTTCCGCAGGGCTCTTACCAGATCCCGTTTATCCTCGGAGTTTGCGAACGTCTCAGGCGTGGCGCCTCCGCCGAGATCGAGTTCCAGGCTTTGGTAGGACGTGTGCTTGAACACATATTCGAGTTTGTAGTCCCAGGACCAGTAACGTTGGTCCTGCATGTCTGTGGCCAAAAACAGCGTGACCGGTGCCTGATAGCTTTCGAATACCGGCAATGCAGTTTTAGCTTGGTCATAAAAGCCATCATCAAGGGTAAACGCCACAGCTCTTGGAGGTAGTGATTCACCGCTAACGAGGGCTTCTACAAGCTGGCGCACAGACACCACGGTATAGTCATTACGTTTGAGGTAGGTGAGGGCGGCTTCAAGCTGAGCCTGGGAGTGCCCCTTAATCCCCCGGGATTCATCCGCGAACCGGTGTAATAGAAAAACCGGGACTACGCTTTTCCTGAGAGGTTGCATCAGTTTGCAAACCGGCCTGCTTGTTAAAAGGTTAATCGCAGCTTGGTATAGCATCATTATTTGACCAGTGCCTTCAGGTATTGCTTGAGTTCAAGCCAGGCCGGTATCAGGTCGTGCAAACGGTTAACTTCGTGCTTTTGATGACGAAGCCTGATTGAAAAAAAGCTGACCAATCTCATAAGCTTTTTCATCCAGGGTTGCCGCCCCTTCAGATACAGATAAAGACTGTCAACATCGCCCAATAGCCAGCGCAATCGCTGATTGATGCGGTAATCCTCCGTGCTGGCGACGGAGTGCCCAAGCTGTGCTTTAGCCAGCATCAGGGGAAAATCCACGCCCGAATCCACTGCCAGTTGCAAAGACCCCCAGAAGCGTGTGTTGACCTCCATAAGATAGGCTTTACCTTCCGGAGTAATCCGGAACTCGACCATTGCAACCCCATGCCAGTTGACTGCGCCCAATAGCTTCTGTGCGCTTGCCTTGAGTTCCTCATCCGCCAGCACACTCCGGCTAAGAACGCTGACGCCACCCTCGGGTGGCTTTTCCCGGAGGCGTTCGTGGGCGAAGAATTGCACCGGCTGGCCGTTGTTGTACAGGCAAAATACCCCACCGCCATGGCCGGGAATAAATGACTGAAGCATAAAAGGGTTTGTTTTGAGGTATGGTGCACATTCCAAAGCCTGCTTTAACCCTGCTTCATCATGAATGACTTTAACGTGAGTGTGTATCCAGTCATGCCCGGTAAAAATGTGCGACAACGCAGGTTTAAGTACACAAGGGTAGCTGACCAAAACTCCCTCCAGTTCACCCGCATTTTTAAACATCTGGCTGTCAGGCACGGGAATGTTCAGACTCTTGGCCAGCTCCACAAGGGAAATCTTGTCAGATAGCGCCATTACCGTTTCATAGGGCGCAAACGGAAGTTCGATTTTCGGCAGTTCATCCTTGCAAGACAGCAGCAACTGGCTGGTCACCTCGGTGGTTGGCATTACCAGATCGAAATGTTGGCGGCCAGTGAGGTCTTTTATCCAGGCGATAAAGTCCCGGGGTTGGTTGCCCGGATCAGGGTTCTGAAGATAAGCCTTACTATAGCGGGAAACGCCCGCGAGCGCAGCAGCAGTGGCGTCAGCCGTAGTAATCAGGAATTGACCGGACTTACCCAAAGAACGAGTAACCGCAAGAGCACTGCGCTGATTTGCATCCAGAACCAGTACGCTGGGCAGATTGGAATCCATTCACCACCTCTCGGAAATACAAGTTAACGAGTCTAACAAATCCGTGTAGAAACAGCAGTGGCTACGCATAATGCCGTAGGTTAACATACTCTGAATACAGAGGGCGGATCAATGGAATGGCCAAACGCGAAATGACTCCCACCGTACTGCATGTCATCGACACAACGGGCCCCGGAGGGGCAGAAACGGTTTTTCTGGCACTCGCTGAGGGCTGCATCAAACAGGGCTACCGGAGCGTGGCGTTGATTCGTGGGCCAGGCTGGGTGGAACAGCAGCTTAAAGCCCGCTCTATTCCCTATTACATCCGGGACTGCAAAGGCTCGCTGAACCTCAGGTTTCTTTTTGAGATGTTCTACATTATCCGTAAGGAAAAAGTGACCCACATTCAGTCCCACCTGCTTGGTTCCAACGTCTACACATCCATTGTCGGGCTCTTTACCAGGCTCCCGGTAACTGCCACTTTTCATGGCCATGTGGATATTTCCCCCGACGAACGTTTTCGCAACGCGAAACTGGCACTTATAAAACTGGGTGCCAGACATGTGGTGTCTGTAACGGAAGACCTTAAGAACACCATTAATTACACCACAGGTTCGTTCTGCCGGCTTCATTCAACGGTTATTCCCAACGGCATTGATTTAAGCGAATTGGAAAAGCTTCCCGTTCATGCACTGAGAGAGTTCGACAAGCCACTGATTCTGGGGTGCCTCGGTAATATAAGGCCCGCAAAAAACTACCCCCTTGCCATTGAGTTTGTCCAGCTTTTGAAAAGCAAAGGCATAAGTGTCAGGCTTCGAATCGCCGGTGACGACACCAAAAGCGGGGCCATCGAGCTTAAAAAAGACGTGGCCCGGTTGGGGCTGGAGGACAACGTCGAGTTCCTTGGCTTTATCGACGACGTGCCCGGGTTTTTCGGGTCCATTGATGTGTTCCTGATGACATCCTCCTCAGAAGGGCACCCACTGGCATTGACCCAGGCCTTGGCAGCGGCCAAGCCGATTCTCTCCACCCGCAACGGTGTAGAGCACGTGGTGCCGGAGCACTTGCTGTTTCTGGCCAAGGAGCATACCGCCGAATCCCTGTTTACAGCGCTGGAGGTACTTCTGCAGAGTACAGAGAGCAAAGAGGGTTCAGAGCGCCTTGTTGAAGGCCGGAAGTTCGTAAAAGATAACTACAGCGAGGACGTAATGCGCCAGCGATACACCAACCTCTATGAAATAGGGGCAGCATGATGTTCCGTGAATACATTATGAACAAGTTTGGTAGTAAAAAGGGCTTGTTGCGTTATTTACGGGACGCGCTTTCCTACGAGGCTGGCATGTTTCGGCATTACACCCAATGGGAAATGCCACCCGAAAGATTAGTGTTCGTATGTCAGGGGAATATCTGCCGAAGCGCGCTTGCTGAATGGGTTTTCAAAAGCCATTCAGACATAGAGGCTATATCACTGGGCCTGAACACAAACACCGGTAAAGACGCGAACCCCCGGCTGTTAAAAATTGCGTATGAAAGAAAAAATATAGACCTGTCATCCCATAAAACCACTAGCGTAGAAGACTACGTGCCCAGGGCCGGCGACGTTTTCGTGTGCATGGAAGCGAGTCACATCAAGGCAATCGAACGCCTCGGGTATAGCGGGCCTTTCCTGCTTCTGGGATCCTTCGGAAAAAAGAAAACGTACCGCATTAACGATCCCTATTCCGCTAACGACACATTCATGGGCAAAACCATTGATGACATCGTCTACCACACTGTTGAATTGGCAAAAAGCCTAAAGAGGTAACCGGTGTTTTCCGTACTCAAAAAAGACCTAAAAGCATTCCGACAGAATTTGAAAGGACAGGACTCAATTTTTTATCTTGGGCTGGCCTTTATAGTTCTGTATTACTTACGCCCCCAGGTAATAATTCCCGGGCTAAATATCATACCCTGGCTCCAGATTACTATCCTGTTTGGCTTTATGGCCATGATCGGTAATAGCAGGCTCAAAGTCACCGGTACCCATTTCCTGGTTTTCCTGTTTGCAACTCTGGCATGGCTATCGGTCATGAACTCGCTTTACCCGGACATTTCTTCCAGGAATATAACCACGCCCTTTATATTTGCCCTTGAGGTCTTATTCCTGTCGAACTGTGTGAAAAACGTCAAGCAGCTGCAACTGCTGATGATCGTCTTCTTCCTGAGTATTTTCAAAATGTCTCTTTTTGGCGCGCGTGTGTGGGCTAGCCGTGGTTTTGGCTTTGCAGCCTGGGGTATTCAGGGCCCCCCCGGTTTTTTTCAGAACAGCGGCGAATTCAGCTTGCTGATGGCAATATCTGCGGTGATGTCGATTCCGCTGATCCTGTATATGAAACCAAAAACAAAGCTGTACTGGTTATTTCCAATAACGGCTGCTATGACTGTTATGGGCGCAAGCTCTCGCGGAGGGCAGTTGGCACTGCTCGTAGGCCTTATATATTTGTTACTGGCGTACAAGAAGATTCGCTTCAAAAATCTGGTGTATGTGGCTATCGTCGTATCGGTCGTCTGGGCGATTTTCCCGGAAGAACAGAAAGCCCGTTTTGAAGCTGCGGGATCGGACCAGACATCCACTACTCGGATCGATTACTGGGAGGCCGGAATCGATATGGCTAAAGAGTACCCGTTGCTAGGTGTAGGCTTCGGGGCATTTCCAGAGCATTACGACCGGTTTTACAAAGTAAAAGACGGAAGCTTCCTTTCCAACAGAAAAGAAGTTGCTCACAACTCATTGATTGAAGTGGTCTCCACCCTTGGGATACCTGCTCTTATTTTATATATCTGGTTTCATTTTTCGGTATTTTCCAGCAGGTCCCTGTTAAAGAAACACAAAGAACCTGTGCCTGAGATCGTATTCCTCGAGAGCTTCAGGGTGTCCTTGAATGGAGCCATTCTGACGTATTTTGTAGGTGCGATATTTATGTCCATCGCATTCTACCCCTACATATATTTTCTGTTGGGCTTGGCAATAATCAGAGTACGGTTATATAAGGAAGAGGAGCGCGAAGTTAGAAAGCACAGGGAGATTTATAGTGCCAAAGCAGCGCGCGCTCAATAACTAAGTGCAACACCCTCTAATCGAGTACCGTGTTGCCATGGAAAAACACTATCATCACCTTAGTACCACCGACCGCGTTACGCTCATGTTCCTGAAGCGCCAGGGCCTAAGCCTTCGTGCCATTGCCAGTGAGCTGAACCGTTCACCCAGTACCCTGAGCCGGGAATTGCAGCGGCGTACGGTTGAAGGCCGACCCTATGATGCCGAAGCAGCAGGACTCGCAGCGCGTTCAGCACGTTTGCTATGCCGGCCCCGGCGCAAGTTGGTCGAGGGCACTGACCTCCATGAGGTGGTCGTCGACATGCTGCGAAACAAGTGGTCTCCTCAGCAAATCAGCGGCACACTGAAGACCATGTTTCCTCATCATCCTGAGTTTCAAGTCTCACATGAGACCGTGTACAAAGCCATTTATGCCCAGCCTCACGGCGAGCTGCGCAAGGAGCTGATTACCTGCCTGCGTCAGGGTCACACCAAGCGCCGTCCCCGTGCTGGCGGGGTTGATCGTCGCCAACAAATCCCGGATCTGGTCAGCATCCACTTGCGACCGCCGGAAGTCGAAGAGCGACTGCTGCCTGGGCACTGGGAAGGCGACTTGATCAAGGGTGCATTCAATCGCTCAGCCGTTGGCACCCTGGTGGAGCGTGTCAGTGGTCTGGTGTTCCTGGCCAAGATGGATGGCGCCACCGCCACAGCGGCCGTTCAGGGCTTCAGTGCCGCGTTGAATCGGGTACCGCTGGAGATGCGCCAGACCTTCACTTACGATCAAGGCCGCGAGCTGGTGCGCCATGCTGAGATCACCCAAAAGACCGGCACGGCGATCTACTTCGCTGACCCGCGCAGCCCCTGGCAACAAGCCATTAACGAGAACACTAATGGCTTGTTGCGGCAGTACATGCCGAAGGGAACAGACCTGTCTGTGTTCAGCCAGGATGAGTTAGACGCTTTTGCCTTCCAGCTCAACACTCGACCTAGAAAGCGGTTAGGCTTCAAACCACCGCTGGAAGTGTTTATGGATCTGATCAGCCGTACCCAGGAAGCGTCATCAGGCGTTCATTAAACCGAGTGTTGCACTTGGAGTTGGAGACCGCCCTGTTTATGGATGGAAACTATTTAGGCACTGAACCTTTATAAAGTAGCCAAGATCTTACATTAAAAATTACATTAGGGAGACTCTGAATAAGTCCCCAAAATCAGCGATAATACGTAAGCGCTCCACGAACTACACAGGGATGGCTTCGCCCTGA
>TARA_R110002074_G_scaffold27200_2_pt1 | contig 19221 bp, 13 predicted proteins | sample TARA_R110002074 | Tara Oceans TARA_R110002074 (sample SAMEA4397215) | marine metagenome | biome: Polar Biome; feature: [MIX] marine epipelagic wind mixed layer (ENVO:01000061); material: water (ENVO:00002006), including particulate matter (ENVO:01000060) such as... | depth 10-100 m | reverse complement strand
GTTTCATTGGCAGTTGGAGGACCCGTTCCTCCACAGGGGATTGGGGGGCTTGAGGGGGGACTACCTCCGGGAGCAGGCATGAGCGGTGGAGGGATACCGGAAATGCTCCCAGGGCAGATGCCTTCATTCCCGATGGAAAACATGGATATAGCTACGGCGATACAGAGCGACCCGATACTCATGGGTGCCGCAATGGCAATCCTTGGTCAGCACCCAGATCCTCAATCAGCGATCCAGCAGGCTGTGTCGGCATACGGGGAGGAGATCGTGCAGACCCTGGTTCAGGCTATCTCACAGCAAGGCGCACTCCAGGGTCCGGGTGATGGACTCTCTGATTCGATCCCTGCCACAATAGACGGGCAGCAGCCCGCTAAGCTTTCGTCTGGAGAGTTTGTTGTGCCTGCCGACGTGGTGTCTCACCTTGGGAACGGTGACAATCAGTCCGGAGCATCGAGCTTGCAGGGTATGATGGAAAGGGCGAGGCAGCAGAGGACAGGAAATCCTCAGTCTCCTCCCGCTATCGACCCGAGTATGGTGATGCCAGTATAGATGGTATCCTACATACCCATTGAGTATCTGGACTCTTTCTTTGAACAAGTCCTCCCTATGCTAGAAAAGGCAGCGATTCGGAGCAACGGAAGATTCAGGGGGGAAGACTTCTGGGCCATGGTAAAGGACGGGAGTAGTCAGCTTTGGCTGACAACCGATTCAGAAGAGAACATAATCGGAGCAACGACAACATCTATATATGCCAACAAGAATATATCCGTGATGGAGATAATGGCCCATGGCGGGACCTCGATAAGCAAGGAGTACTTGCCAGAGGTAATGAAAGAGCTTGAGGACTTCGCGATTGATAACCGATGTGACGTAATACGCATCATCGGAAGGCGCGGATGGAAGAGGGTCCTTGATGAATACGGATACAGGGACCAGCACATTGTCCTAGAGAAGGAGTTGACCAATGAGTGGCGGCGGAACGACAGTAGAGAAGACTGAGAACAAGCTCCCCAAGTGGCTTCGTCCTCATATCGAGGGCATGGCCAAGCGGTCAGACCGTATATCCAGGCAAAAGTTTAAGCCATGGGAGGGGGAGGCTGTCCTCGGGAAGAACAGGATGGAGCGCAAGGCTCAGCGTGGGATCGAGCAGGTCTACAAAGCGGGCGAGAGACCAGAGCATCAGCAGGGTGTCTCGTCCCTTGATGCCGCCTCCAGAACGTATGCGAATACACCCCAATGGGACGACTCTCAGTACCAGAAGTATGCGTCTCCGTATTTCAAGAATGTAGTCAACATCGAGAAAAGGGAGGCGGCCAGGGACGCCGCGATGCTCTCGAAGAATCTTCGGTCTAACGCTGTCGGTGCTGGTGCGTTCGGAGGAACACGCGAAGCTGTCATGCAGGCTGGGCTGAACCGTGACCTGTTGCAGAACTTGGGCGACATCGAACATAAGGGCAGGCAGTCTGCGTGGGACAATGCACATACTGCGTTCGGTGCAGACAGGGAGGCAATGAGGCTTGCTGCCAATGGTCAGAGTGAGGTTGCCGCCCAGTACATGAACTTTGCGAAGCAGGGGCAGGACCAGCAGTTCCAGAGAATTGCAGCACTCGCTCAAAGCGGGGCGAGCGATAGGGAGCTTGCTCAGGCAGCGAAAGACTTCGCCATCAGCCAGTTCGATGCGGAGCAGCAGTGGGAGAGAAACATACTCGCCTCACACGCTGCTAACCTCAGAGGGATACCGACCATGCAGATCGGGACTGGCAGGCGAGAAACGACTCCCCCTCCGACAAGTCCGCTGTCTTCAATCTTTGGTGCAGTGGGTGGGATCGCAAGCATATTCGGTTCCGACGCAAACATTAAGAAGAACATTGCTCCGGCTGGGTTCTCTCCTTCGGGCATTCCTGAATACACGTTCGAGTACATTAATGAACTCATCCCTGGTGTGTATCATGGCGTTATGGCTCAGGACATAATGGGAGACTACCCCAATGCAGTGGTTGATAACGGGGACCACCTTGCAGTGAACTACTCAATGATTGATGCTGACTTCTACAGAGTTAGGTAGTTAGGAAAAACCAATGGCAACTCTACTTGAACTTCAAGAACTATTCAGAAACGTCTCCGACCCTGACGTGGAACAGCTTCTCCGTACTAGCCCCAAGGAAACTCGGTGGATGGTGATGGACGAGAAGCGCAGGCGGGGGGAGATGAGGGAAGCCGAGAAGGCTGCCCTTGCTGAATCCGACATCAAGCCACGTAATATGCTTGAGGAGTACCAAGCAAATACCTCCAGCGTTCTAGGTGGCCAACCACTGGGTGACATCGGTCAACCGGATCAAGGACAGTACGGGGGGATGGACTCTTCGGGAGGGCCTGACCCCTATGCTGATCAGCAAGGGGGAGTTCAGGAGTATGCCTGGGGTGGGCCAGTAATACCTATGGCAGTTGGTGCGCTTGGTAGGACTGCCGCAGCAAGTTCAATCCCATGGATAGCGAAGTTGGCACAGAGGCTTGGCGCAAGGACCGTCCCACAGGCACCGGGGGCAGCAGCCACTGCTGCTCAGAGTGCAGGAAGACTTCCGGCTGGATGGACACGGGGTCCATACGGTGTGCCAATGCCACCTCGCGGCGGAGTTCCAGGTCCATCAGGCAGGCTCAGCCCACCTCATCTCGGCGATCCAACGATCACCACACCCATGGGTCCGATCCCTGGACGCGGAGTCAATCTGCCGCAGGGACGCGGGGCTGGTGTTGGTCGCCCTGCCGCAAGTCCTGCCGCTGCTACCGGAGGCGCAACTGAGGCTGCGGAAGAGGCGGTCAAGCAGGGCCTCATACGTAGGCACCCATACCTCACTGGTGGCGCTGCTGCTCTTGGCCTTGGCTACATGATGGGTGATGACGATGAGCAGGCGTCTAGCCTTGCAGGTCTTGGCGGCACCCTGGCAGACACGAATGCTCCGCAAGGAACTGACCAGTACATGGAGCTTCTTCAGAGAGTCATGGACAGGGACGATGAATTCCGGGAAAGGATCGGAGACTCTCGCGTTTCAAGGAAAGATAAGATTAGAAGGGTCGGGCTTGCGGCAGCGGAGGCAATGATGACCACGCCCGGTGGATTTGGACGCGGCCTGGGAGCCGCCTTCGGCGCGGCTGGAGATGAACTTGGTGCCATTAGCGAAGAAGAGGGAATGATGCTTCGCAATGCTATCAGTGAATATCAAGTCGGGTCTGGATCTGTCACTCAGCTTATCGCTGCCATTGCCGCTATAAATAATTCAATGAATTCCAGTGGTCGCGGAAGGCTTACAGAGATCCAAGTGGCAAAACTTCTAGAGAATTACCACGCCGATGATGTCCCAGGTATAATTGCGAGGATAAGGCAAATGACGAGCGGGGGGTCATACGCTGCGCAGCAGACAGACTTCGACCACAGTTCCATTGATTCCATATACGGGGCTGACTAGCGAATGGGATGGACTACCCGGCTTCCCGATGGAAAGATATGGGAATTTCCTGACGAAGTTACACCCGATCAGGTAACCCGCGCCCTCATGAAGGAGGGTGCGTATGGTGATCTCCCATCGGGTTTCTTCAACGCTGTTCAGTCTGGGATAGCAGGAGTCACTGGACGCCTTGGCGCTTTGCCCGATCTTGCGAGCGCCGCCATTACTGGGGACCAAGAGGACTACGAGGCCGGGATTCTTGCCCTCGAAGAGGCTGAACGTGCAGAGCGCAGGCACCTTCCTATGCCTACATCCTTCGAGGATGTTCAGGAAGCGTGGGATGAGGGGGGTGCCGGGAACATTCTCGGAACCGCAGGCTCCTACATCGCTGAGACCGCAGGCAAGTCTGCGCCCTATCTTGTCCCCCAGTTTGCCGCGACCCGATGGGGAATACCCATAGCTTCCAGGCTCTCCCCAACCCTAGGCAAGGTTCTTGGGGAGACAGCTCGCCCCGGCACAAGGATGCTTACCAGGACCGCCCTGGGTTCAGCCTCCATGCTCCCCGTCTATGTGGCCGACAATATGTCGCGTCAGGTACAAGCCGGAGCTGCGACACCTGAGGATCTGAGCCTCCTCAATGCGACCCTTGCCGGGACTGGGCAATCCTTTGCCGAACAGATGTTCGTCATGGTGATGGGCGGCCAAGGCCGTGCCCTCCAGAGAAACGCTGCTCAGAGTCTGAAAGACTGGCTCCCGAAGCGACTGGCAGAGGGACTCCTTGAGGCTCCCGTGGAAGTCATTCAGCAGACCCTTGAGCGCCTACAGGCGGGGGAATCCATTAGCCCGAGTGACGAGGGCTACATGCGGGAAGTCGTTGAGGCAGCCGTAGGCGGTGCCACAGTGGGTACTGTGTATGCGGGTGGTTTCTCCATCAATGAGGCAAGGCAGAGGAAGAAGCTCCAGGAGGCATACAAGAAGGCGGAGCCTAAGGAGAAGGAGCTACGCGAGAGCGAGCTTGAGAAAGCTTGGAAGACCCAGATGGGGCTGGACGAGCAGGCTGCTAGAGACCAGGGTCAGGACGCCCTCAGGCGCTGGCAGCTTGGCTTCCGGGAGGCACAGGACACCGGGGATCTTGAGAAGCAGGCCGCCTACGAGCGCCTTGAGGCGGAGATTGAAACCACCAAGGACGATGTGATCGCTGCCGCGCAGGCACGGAACATCAAGGTGGATGACGACGGCTTCAGAGCGTTCACATCACGGACGCTGAACCACTTGGATGAGGACGGTAAGCGCGTCCAAGGCAAGCGACACCTTGATGACCTCGATGCCCAAGAGATGCATCTTGTCTACAACACGTTGACAGCAATGCCGGTCAGGTATGGGGCTGCCCAGGTTGAGCAGAGCCTGCCCATGTTCTCCGATGAGGAGTATCAGACTGCCCTGGCTTACCATGAGTCAAAGAGGAAAAGGAAGCCCAAGAAGAAGGCCAAGGCCAAGAAGGGGGAAGCCAAAGAGGAGGCTACGTATTCAAAGGGAGTGACACTGCAATCGATCAGGCAATCCCTAGGGTTCTTCACTGGCTCCGATAAGTTCAATAATGATATAGCCAATCAGATCCTGACTAGGATGAAATCGCGAAGAGATGTTGTGCGAAAGGGAAAGCGTCTTGTATTCAGAGAGAAGAGGTACACCGAAGACCAGTATTCCAAGATGCTCAACGATGCCATTGACAAAGGTCAGCTTACAACTGCCATCATCGAGCGGACACTTTCAAGGACCAACCCCAGGCTGATTAACGAAGTTAAGAACGACATGCTCGCGAGGGGTGACGTATCGAAGGTGAACAATCGATACGTTCCCAAGATCAACAGGGAGGGTGAGATTGTTGGTGTCGTTGACGTTGAAGAGTTCAACGGCTGGCTGATCAGGGATCCCGTTGACAAGAGCATTATCGGTGGAGCTAGGAACAGAAACGAAGCCAGAGAGAAACGAAACAAGATCCGAGACGACTCTAACAGGTGGGACCTATTTGTCGATGGTGAGCTTTACCAAACATACGCGACTAAGCATGCTCAGAAGTCCGCAACGACTGCGTTGAGGCGGATAAAGAAAAGCAACCCCGGCGTAAAGGCTAGCATAAAGCAACGAGTTGGCGTTGTCTCTCCCGTGGCAGAGAAGATGTTCTCCGTGTTCGAGAGAACCCGTGGCCCGTCCGGACAAGAGGGCAAGAGGGACAACGAATACTTCGACTCAAGAGTCAGGGCTGAAGAAGCCAAGGGAAAGCTAATTGTAGGACTCTCTGGCCTTAACCCTCGCCAGGACCGTGTTGAGCAGGCGAAGGTCACGGAGTCTGCCCGCATCGACAAGGACATTGAGAGAAGGCGGAGAGAAGCAGAGCCTACTCAGTCCGAGATAGAGAGGCGTGAGACTGTCCTGTCTCTCCTTGAGGATTCGCTGTCTGCTGTTGGCCTCAATGATATACGGCTAGCCCTTGTGGATAGCATGTCCGAAACTGGTGCAGAGGGAAGCTACGATCTGAACAGGATTATCAATCTGGCTCTGGACAAGGTTGACCCCAACCTGTCATACGAAGAGCAGGCCAAGGAACTGGGTCGGTTCATGGATCATGAGTTGATGCATAGCCTTGTCAACCTAGACCTTCTCGACAAAGAAGAGCTTGATATGCTGGCCAGCTACGGCTTGCGAACCATGGATCCTAACTTTCCAAATATGTCCTTGGTCAAGGTCCAGGAAGCAATGCATGAGCAACTTGCAAGGAGAGAAAAGGATAGTCGCTACCTCCTGACTAGGAGGGATGCCCTGGAGGAGGGAATGGCCCAGGGTTACAGGCATTACAATGCTGCCAAGGACAAGGATCCAGACGCGCCTGTTGCCGTTATGGACAAGATCAATATGTTCTTCGACCGATTCGGCAACCATCTGGCTGGGTACGGATTCAGGTCAGCAGAGGACGTGTTCGATGCCATTCGTGCTGGAGAGGTTGGTCTTCGTAAGCGTGGTGTAGTGAGGAACCTTCGGCTTGCTCGCGAAATAAACGACAACATCGTTGAGACTGCGGACGCTTCGATGCGCGCTGACAAGGGGCAGCCACTCACTCCTGATGAGATTGATTCCCTCAGTGACGCGGAGTTCGAGAAGTATTCTCTCGATCCTTCCAGTATACAGCCATGGGAATGGATGATACCTCCGTGGGACAGCAAGCAGGATGATGGTGGTGAGGTGGTGTCCGCCAGATTCAATGTCGATGTTCCCGGCAGGAGTGAACCCAAGTCCGTTGTCGTTGACCTGGAACACTACGCCTCGCAGGCTAAGGGGAGCTGGGAGGTTGCCTTCCTTGCGACAGACGAGAGCGGGGATCTGAATACAAAACTGGACAAGGGTGCTGGTGCGCAGGCCACTCGGGAAGTCTTTGCGACCGTCCTGGATATCCTTAGTGAGTTCATTGACTCGAAGTCCAAGGCCGGTGAGAAGCCAGTCTCTCTTGAGATTGACGGGGAGGGTAAGTCTAGGGTTAGGTACTACTCGACCGTCCTTCGTCGGTACGCCCCCAGGATGGGGTATGAGATCAGCAAGAACCTGACGGATATCAGTGACGATGGATCCATGGGCAGGTGGGTGCTTCTCGATAAAGATCTGAAGTCAGCGTTAAAGGAACCGAAGTTCTCACTTGATCCGTCCGAACTACTTGGCGGAGATCTCTACTCTCCATTGGCCCGCGCACTCAGTGAGTCACCTCAACGCAAGATGACCGTGGCCCAGCTTCGGGCGCACCTGCGGAAGCAGGGCGTCAGGAAGGATGAGATTGACTGGAGCCTTGAAGAGCATCTCGAAGGAATGGAACCGGGAGATAAGCTGAACCTTGATGATCTCCAAGAGAAGGTCGTGTTCATTCGTCTCGACGAGACAGTACTGGGTGATGGTCCGAAGTACCAGTTTGGCACACCGGAAGAGCAAGATGCAGCACTGGCAAGGCTACACGCGGCGAGAGTTAAAGTGAATGCGTTTCAGTTCAGCGCAACGACTCTGGGTCAATCCAGAGGGGAAGTCGCGCAGCGCGAAGATGCGGAATGGGATGCTCTCACGGAGGAGTTTGAGGAAGCCGAGCGGGCGATGAAAGACATCGTACCGGGTTGGGGACGCGCAGAGGATGCTGAGATTCTTCCCACAAAGGGCGAAGGCTACACCCTCCCCGGCGGCGAGAACTATCGGGAGACGCTCATCACACTGCCGGGTGGCATGACAGCGGCAGATCTTGCGGATGAACTGGATTCTGCGTGGGAGGCTATAGCGGCTCTTCCTGGCTTTCCCAGCGATGCTTACGTAGTGGACCAGATAGGGTGGGCAAGCGAAGAGGCACCCAAGGTTGTTTACGAGAGGTGGTCCGATGCCACAGATAGAAAACAAGCAGGACCGATAGGCGGTCAGCCCGATGGTGTATTCACTGGCCTCCCAAGGCACCCATCAGGCTCAGCCCCCAATGTTCTGGTCTACGTCCGCCATAATGACCGTACTGGTCCCAACGGTGAGCGCGTCCTGTTCATCGAGGAGATACAGGATGACTGGGCGAAGGCAGGGAGGAAGAGGGGGTATCGTGGTTTTTCCGAAGAAAAGATAAAGCGCCAACTGGAAGGGTTCGACGCTGACTCGGACAGGGAGGCTTTTTATTCTGGCAAGAACTATACGACCGATGAGGCGTGGAAGATTCTTTCTGAGCGGGTGAAGCTATGGGACGAACTGGATCGCATTGCCGACATAGGCGTACCCGACCGCCCCTTCAAGTCCACCGCTCAAGAGCTAGCACTCAGGCGCATGATCGCCAAGGCTATCCGTGAGGGATATGACTCCGTTTCCTGGACGACTGGCGTCACCCAGGTCAACAGATATGAGAGTCAGCTTCGGAAAGTCGTAGACTCCATAGGATGGCAGCGTGGAGGAGTTTCTTGGGTTAGTGGAGACTCTCATTTGCAGAGTGAAATTGTAGTAGATACACGCAAGGACAACTCAAGCGTGCTTGAGATGGTAGTCGATGCCAATAGTGGCATAGTGATAATGGGATCTGATACAGATGTTGTAGACAGTCCACTCGAAGACGTAGTGGGTAAGAGCATCGCGAAGCGGATCCTTGAAGGTGGCCCCGATGGCGTAGTCGAAGGTGACAACCTAACGATTGGTGGACAGGGCTTCATCGATCTCTATGATGGTAAGCTTGTTAAGGAAGCCAATAGGTTCGGCAAGAAGTACGGCGCGAAGGTGGAGACGGGCGAAGTCGAGACTGAGCGCGGAGATGTTGGTGGTGGTGTACCCTCCATGCACAAGGATAGGGTCGAAGTCCACACCTTTAAGCTAACACCAGCGATGAGTGCCGAAGCCGAAGCTAGCGGCACAAGGATGTACTCCTTGTCCGCTGCTGACCTAAAGATTGTCGCGAAGAGGAAACAACTTGTAAGTGATATACCCGGCCTGTCCGGGATCCTTCCGTATCTGTTTGGGCGTGAGAAGGATAAGCTCAAAACTAATACCGCTAGGCGATTGGTCAAGTTGTTTACAGACATGCCGAATGCAACCGAGCTTGCAAGCGTTGCGTTCGCAGGGAGGGAGAAGCGTGGCTGGTACGAAGATAGCGCCAAGGCCCTGCTCGACATCTTCGGTGTTGAAGACGCACCTAGATTCGCCGCCTTGCTGGCGGCTCTCTCTCCTCAGTTGTCAGTGGAGTCAAATGCCAAGAACGCCCTGAACATGTGGGTGAATTGGGCAAAGGCTGGCCGCCCGACTTCGAGGAAGGATATTCTTGCGCTTATGGCCATGTCCGTGGAGGGGGAATTCCATGGAGATCCAGTCAAGGGCATGGATAGCGTGATGGGGGCATGGGAAAATAACACAGTCCGCGCCCTGTCGGCAGACGACCCAACTGTGATAGTTCTCTCTGGCCCGAAGGTGAACTCCTTTATGCTTAACCTTCGCGGCTACGTGAACGAAGTCACGAATGATACCTGGATGGGCATCATTCTCGGGGTGAAGCAGGCGATCTTTGGTGGGTCACTCAATGTTGCAGGCACTGACCCAGGCAAGGGCACCGGATACCTAGCCGCGTCCGCCCTTGCAAGGAAGGCCGCCAAGATACTTTCCAATAGGACAGGGGAACACTGGACTCCGTATGAGGTTCAGGAGACGGCATGGTCATGGGCAAGATCCTTGAACGAACAGAGGAAGTCACCAGAAGAAGAGCTTGACGCTATCCAAATAGTACGCAAGCAGGGAGGGCCAGACATTGAAAGAATTTCAGAAACCCCGGACTTTGCAATACTCTTCACCACCGGAGTCTACAAAGAAATCATCAAAAAGGGCGGACTCACCAGGCGCGTCAACATTGCCGCTCGCAATCGAAAGGCTGCTAGAACTTCTCGAAGAAGAAGGGGATGGAATAAAGTCTCGGACCCAGGAATTGCAGAAAATCGTTTCAACGCCGACCTCGTAAGAGCATCGAAGAGAATAGAGGCGAACGCAGTCAAGAGGTACGGACCCAAGAAGCCCAAGACCAAGCTATCACTACCCACCCCCCGCGCCGAAGCCAGCGCCACTCGATATCCGTTGGAGTCGAGAGAGAGGTGGTACGCAGATGCCGACTATGAGGCGAGAGGTGCCTCTCTAGTTGAGATGACCCCGGACGAGTTCTTGTCCCGCACCAAGCCGCTTGCGATTGACGAGGTGACGCGGGAGAACATAGACGAACTCAGGGGGAAGATGGAGCGCGGCGAACCCCTTGACCCGCTCACTATTTATAGAGATGACCTAACGGACGTGCGTGCTTCGGACGGAAGACACAGAGCAATCGCAGCCAAAGAGTTGGGAATGGAGAGCATCCCGGTTCTTGACTTCACCCCCCGCGCCGAAGCCACAGGCCGCAAGCTATCACTCCGTGTGAAATTGGGTCAAGGGGAGCGTGCGAACGAGGGTAGCCCCTCTTCCAATTTTATGGATGAGTACTATGAAGCGACATACCCCCATCCCTTTGATGACAGCACTCGCGCTCTCGGGGCCAAGGTGGATGGCGAAGTACACAACGTCGAGACAACCATTAGTATCGTAAATGAAGATACAGTAAGGCTTTCTTGGATACAGACTCAGCCTCCGGCGTCTGGTGGTACCCGTGGTGCTGGCGTTGGTTCCTACATGCTCAAGAAGTTGACTGAAATCGCAGACAAGCATGGGGTCAGCATAGAGGGGACCGTTGCGCGGGCACCCGGTATGGACGAGGATGCTGGACTGTCAGCATCCGATCTGATGAATTGGTATCTTCGGAACGGCTTTGAGGTTACTGGTGGTCCAAGCGATTCGCCAAGCATCACCAGGAGTCCAGCGTCACCCACCCCCCGCGCCGAAGCAAAGATGGTGAAGTCTGATGGTGTAAAGTTGTCATTGTCGCCTGGGATAATTGCATACCACTCCACGAATGTTCCGGAATTCGGTGAGTTCAATACATCTGGGCTGTCTGCTCACTTCGGGACTGCCGATGCAGCTACCGACAGGGCTAGGGATTTACGAGACTTCAGTGTTGATGTTGTGGGAAGAAAGCATGACGACCCTCGGACTGTAAAGGTTGCACTTGATATAAAGAATCCATTGGAAATGCCGGACCTCGCCAGCTTGTATCAGTCAGAGCGAGGTGAGTTTATTCGTTCTGAGGAGGTGGAGAGTAGGCTTGATGAATTCTACCAAGACGATGAGGATTCTCCACAGCATCCACATCCAGCGAGCTGGGAAAGCGAAACAGATTTTCAGGAATGGTTACTCGGTAACGGATTCCTCACGCCGGATCAGTTCTGGGATGTTCAATACGATGTGGACGGAGCGGTTAGTATCCTGAAGGATAACGGGTATGACGGAATAGCTTATGAGAATGCTGTAGAAAATCCAGGAAGCATTTCATACATCCCGTTCGACGCGTCACAAATAACTATCCTGTCCGATTTGCCCACAAAGCTGTCCCTCCCGGCTACACCAATAGAGACAGTTCAGCAGATGGATCCCAACATGAATGACAACGGGACTATCAAGCGGATCAATGAGAATGCCACTGAGAGAAACAAGCAGATAGCCAGGGGTGAGATCGAGGGAGAGAAGCTCTCCGAGAATCAGAAGAAGAAGTACTCCCTTGCTGCGGGTCAGCCCAACTTCGCCGGAGACATTCCGGATATCATCCGCCGCTCAGTGACGATCAAGAAGGACCAGACACTCTTCGAGAAGATCGCCTTCTTCATGGACAAGGAGAACAGGCCAGAGTTCTGGCAGAGGCTCCGGCAGAGAGCCTTGAATCAGTACGAGAGAGCTGGATGGATGGACAGGGAACTTGCCCAGAAGACAGGCAACAATGTCTACTTGATGGCTGCTGTTGCCTCCATGTCTGCTGCACTCAACTCCGACAAGGCGAGAGGGATGTTCACATATGCTTTGGAGAAGGGTATCCCTGTACTCAAGAAGGCAATGGAGGGTGGTGTCGAAGCTTCGTGGGTGACTATGGCTCCATTCGAGATCACCATGCCTGACGGCAGCAAGAGGCAGGGTGGACTACGTACCATCCTTACGCCGCTGTTTGCAAACAACAGCAACCTGTACCCACTGTGGTCCTCATTCATGATTGCCCGAAGGGAGCATCGCTTTGAGGCTACGGGCAAGAAAGTGAGGATGAATGCGGAGAGCCGCCAGAAGATATTCGACGAAGTCGGATACGATCCGGAGACAAAGGCATGGACTAATTCAAAGTACCCCAACCTTGAGGTTGTCGATAAGAACTATCAAGCATGGAACAGCGCATTCGTTGACTTCATGGTGGCCGCTGGTGTCTTTACTCCATCCGAGGCTGAGATCTACAAGAGCTACGCGGACTATATCCCCTTCTACAGGCAGTGGGATGGAGAGTCCAATGCAGAGCTTGACGAGAATATCTCTGGGCTGATACAGGAAGAGGACATGATACGCGGGATACCGAGAAAGTCGCGCCCGCCTTCCATGTTTCATGCCATGACAGGGGCACAGGGGGCTAAGCCCGCTAAGGGCGGTGAAGCCAAGGTTGATGATCCGCTTGAGAACATCTTGCAAAATGCATTCGCGGGGTTGCAAGCGGGGATGAAGAACATTGCAGCGGATAAGGTCATCAGGAACGCAGAGCATCTCGGGCTAGCCGAAGCTACCGATCTAGCGGGAGATTCTACCCACACAATAAGAAGAGACGGCATCGATAAGCACTTCATAGTAAGGGACGAACTCGTCATGGAGGTATTGTCGGGTGTCATGGATGCCCGCATGCCCTGGCTTGACCTCCTCTCCAAGCCTGCGCGATGGCTAAGGGAACTCATCACCCGCAGTCCCGACTTCCTTGCTGCCAACCTGTTGAGAGATACTGGGTCGGCGTGGGTGACCAGTGGCGCAGACTTCGACCCCTTCACGGGTGCGATAAAGAACATGTTCTCTGGTGACTCCGACCCGAGATGGGAGGCGCTCGAACGGGCTGGGGTAGCCAGCGGCTTTGAGAACATGAACAATCCTGAGGACTTCCGAAAGTATTCCGAGAGGCAATGGAAGCGGGAGGGTGTCACTGGGGATACAACTGACGCATGGAAGTTCTTTGACAAGATCTGGACGGGATCTGGAAAGCTATCCACTCGTTCCGACATGGCCGTCAGGATGGATGTTTGGCAGGATGTTGTTAGCCGGATGGAGGCAGAGGGAGGACACGACAGGTCTGTCATAGAAGCAGAGGCAGACTTCCAAGCATCTGAAACTCTGAACTTTGGACGCAGGGGATCGAGTCCTTACTACAGAATCCTCACTGCCTTGGTTCCCTTCACGGGCGCACGCTTCCAGGGGCTGGACGTTCTGTACAGGGCAGCAGCAGGGAAGTACGGAACAGACTACGCAGCAGTTCAGAGCGGTGCCGCACTCATGAGGTTTAGGCAGAGGGCGATGATGGTCCTCTCCCTTGCGGGTATGTACTGGCTACTTGTCCATGACGATGATGACTATCTCGGGCAGACGGATGAGACGCGGGATATGAATCTCATCATTCCGAGCAGCATCCTTCCGGGAGATTCTCCACTTAAGTTTCCCAAGCCATTTGAAGTCGGGTTCATGCTCATCACTGTGCCCGAGGCAATCTTGTCATGGTTCAATGATGACACAGACAACCGTGATGCTATCAACACGTTGAAGAGAGGGCTGATAGCAACGCTTCACTTCAACCCTATGCCGCAAGCGGCCAAGCCTGTCTACGAGGTGATGTCCAACTACTCGTCTTGGACTGGGAGGAATGTTGTCCCCGAACATCAGCTTGGTTTGAAGTCACATCTACAATACACGGATGCGACAGGTGAGTTCGCCCGGCTATTGGGAAAGACATTCGGAGCGTCACCGTCAAGGATTGAACACATTATCCGAGGGTACACAGGGACACTCGGAAGCTATGGGCTGTTCATCGTGGATGAAGCCACTCGGTCTATGTCTGACCTACCCAGCAGGCCACCCCTGGAGCTGAGTGATTTCCCAATGTTCCGAAGGTTTGTCGGCAAGCCTGGGGGAGACACCCGTGGAAATCTCCAGAAGTTCTATGACCTCAGGGAGGTCTCCGACCTCACCGTCAACTCATGGCGTAAGCTCAGGAGAGAGGGCAGGCATGATGAGGCCAAGGAGCTTAGGCGAGAGAGCAAGGAACTGTTCGAGAGTCGGGGCCGCGTGCTGGGCATGGACAGGAGAGTCTCCGCCATAAGGAAGAGGATGCAGCGCATCATGCTTTCCGACATTGATGCGGCAGAGAAGTCCCGGAGGATGGACGCTGCCAGGGAAGATCTCGAAAGGGCAATGTCTGATGTCAAGAAGGTCAGGAAGGAATCAAATCTCCCGATTGACCGGAGACTCATATGAGGTTGTCTAGGTACTTTACCCTAGAGGAAATGACCAAGAGTCAAACGGCAACAAGGCTCGGGATATCCAATAAGCCTAACGAATCCGAGGTCTTAATGCTGGAGTTGCTATGCAACAGGGTGCTTGACAGTGTCAGGGAAAACTTTGATGTGCCGTTCTCACCTTCGTCAGCATTCCGGAGTGCTGACCTCAACGAAGCTATCGGGGGGGCACGGTACTCTCAACATCTTGAGGGCAAGGCGGCGGACATAGAGATACCAAGTATCGATAACTTGACACTCGCCGTCTGGATCAGAGACAATCTTGAATTCGACCAGCTTATACTTGAGAACTATGATCCAACCGAGCCTGGCTCAGGGTGGGTGCATGTGTCCTACAGCCCGGATGACAACAGGATGGAGTGTCTGAGCTATGTGGACGGGGGCTACTATAGAGGGATCGGTGGCGATACTGACGGAGCTTGCAGCCCTTCTGGTTCTGGCATGGCTACTCTCAATGGATTGATATTTAGTGTGCTTAATTTTATACGTGACATATTATCACTAAGGAGAAAGAATGATTGACTGGATTACTTTGAACATCAATGGCTTGGTACAAGTTGTGCTTCAAGTCGTAGGCGCGTTCGCCATTATCGCTGCATGGACACCCAACACTGCGGACAACAAGGTGGCTTCTACCCTGCTTGAGGCAGTTAACTTTCTGGGTGGAAATCTCAACAAGGCACGCAATGCGCCTGACGCCTAGGCCCTGGTATACGTGACAACCGTTACAGTCGTGACTGCATTCTTTGCGCTAGTCATAGTCTCCATACTGCTGATGGCCAGGGCCTACCGATCAACTGGTAGGGCTGAGAGTTTGGTAAGGACTCATGCCGAAGGCAACAGGAGAAGGAGGGCTTTCGATGAAGAAACTTCTAGGCCCGTTAGTCGTGGCCGTGAGCTTATCGACAGGTTGCGCAGGCGTGTGGGCGGGTAAACCCCCTGCTTGTCCATCCCCTTCGCATGCTGCTATCAATGAGTTGTTAGCAGTGCAACGCGCCGCAGTTGCTTCTGATCTCTCCGAATGGATCGGGGAGATCGAGAGGTACTGCTCCGGCATAGACGCTATGCGAAAGGATTGATATGGCCGAAGGACCCAAGGCTAGACTTACCCGAATCCACATGGAGCGAAACGCAAGCAGGAGCAAGGTTGCCCTATGGCTTTCATCGCTGGAACCAAAGCACATAGCAAGGTGGGAAGAATACGTTGATGCGTATCTTTCCTTGCCGGGTGTGAGCGTTCCGGATCTCGTTGAGGCAGTATCTTCGGACGAAATACTTGGCTCTTCGTTCCCTGAGATTTCACCAGAGAGCCTAAAGAAGTGGATGCACAGAAACCGTGGCCACAAAAAAGACTCCGAGGGATAGGCTTAGAGAGGTAGCCGATGAGGCAGAGTCTCTGAGCGAGTCCCTTGAGGGACTCAGGCTGATCGCCAAGGAGCAGGCCAAGGCGAGGGAAGCCAAGAAGCTCTTGCAGGCATCGGAGGCCAGGGTCCAAGAACTCTCAGATGCTATCGCTTGCTACGATTCACTTAGGGCTTCGGACCTCAAGCCGATCAAGATCAAAAAGGGCAGGGCAAAGCAGGGGAAATCACCGCACACATTCCTTGCCCTGGCAAGCGACTGGCATTCATGTGAGATCGTTGAGTCCTCCGAGACTGGGGGGAGAAACAAACACAGTGAATCCATAGGGCGAGAGAGGGCCAACAGATACTTCGTTGATCTCGTCAAACTTGTGAGGGAGAGTCAACAGAGATTCCTCATCGAGGACTTGATCCTGTGGCTCGGTGGCGACTTCATGGTGGGTGAGATGCATGGGGTTGAATCAGCCCGGTCCTGCAACCTAGCCCCGCTGGAAGAGATCGCGGCCATCAAGGAGATTCTCATCGGGGGGATCAATTACCTCTTGGCAGAGCTAGACGTGCCGAAGATCCATGTCCCATGCTCCCCTGGGAACCACGGTCGCAGCACCCTTGAATACCGATACCGAAAGTCCATGGCCTACAGCTACGAGGCTTACCTCTACAGGGACTTAGCCATCCATTACGCTGATGAGCCTAGGCTGGACTTCGATACGTCTGACGAGCCTTACAAGGTCGTAGACGCGGGCGGATTTAGGGTGGGTTTTCACCACGGTCATGAGATCCGCTACGGGGGTGGGGTCGGTGGACTCTCGGTTCCCTTCCGCCGCTCGTTCTATCGGCTCCAGTCTACATATGACATGGATGCCATGTGCATCGGGCACTTCCACCAGTACGGGTACTATAGTGGGGTCGGCTTCACGAACGGGAGTCTCGTGGGGTGGAACTCCTACGCTGCTGGGAAGGGGCTGCCCTTTGAACCACCCGCCCAAGTGGCTGCTCTTATAAGCCATGAGAGGCAAGCGGTTGGAAGGGTGATGCCGATCTGGGTATGACCAAGCAGCGCAAAAGGCTAGCCAAGATCACCAGATGGCTAAGGAGATTATTCCCTGGGAAGCATCCCATACGGGTCATCGTTGCCAAGATGCCAAAGGACGTGCGGGACTGCGACGGAGTTTACTATCCACCCGTTGACAGCAAGCTCGCCGTAATAAGGGTCAACCCGGACCAAGGGAAGTCAGCGAAAGTCTACACGCTGATGCACGAATGGGCACACTACAGAGTTGACCCCGGCGCAGATAGGGCAGACCGAGGTCACGGAGGGCACACCAACGAATTCTATCTTGAGTATGGGAGAATCGAAAGAGCATTCTTCAAGGCGCTTGAAGGAGAACTCAAGATCAAGGGGAAGTCTCGCTAGCCTCTCTTCAGATGCTCGATCTTTTTGCTCAAGTAGAACTGTGCTTTCTCTAGGTCTTGGAGTGGGTCGCCCTTCCGGCCAACCCTGGACAGGTACTTGATGATGCTGCCCAGCAGGTAGTCTCCGGGGCACCAATCTAGGATGACATCCAGGGGTTCAATGTTACGGCCCTCGGTGTAATGACTCGGATTGATTACGTCGTCAAACGGAGGCTTACTCATTGAACAGATTCCGGCTCCCGACAGCGTTGTAGGGGGAGCTTAGGTACGCCTGCTTCAAGGTTTCCAGGGCCTCTCTTGCCAACTCGTTGTGAGCAAGCTCTGCTCTGCTCTCTATCGAACAGAGGTGCCTTATCCGAATGGCAGCGACCGCCTCGGGGCTATGGTGGTAGGTGTCCTCCGTCTGGAGGCCCAAGCTTTCAAGATAGTTTTGAAAGTTGCCAGACCGGCACAGTTGCGCGGCAACTGCTACGGCCCGACGGCCCTCGTCCACGCCCTCCCTTTCCACCGGCCTGTCTTGGTCGTTGAGTTCAACCATCACGCACTGATACCTCGTACCCACCCACGATGTATACAACTCGTTGGGAACATCGTTGGGATGTAGGACCAGTGTCAGGTGGTAGCCGTCCCTCGTCTGGCGAAATGAGGTTTTGACTGCCTCGAACTTCAAGACGTAATCTTCTGAGTTCATGATGTTTCCTCTCGTTGTGGCATCGGCTCAAGGTCCGAGCATGAGTAAAAGAAATGGCAGTGGCTGCATACCAACTTGCATCCCCGGCCAAGCAGATCATGTCCGCAGTTCGGACAGCTATCCATCTTTCTTTTCCGGGGTGTAGTCACCACACACAGAACATCGCCACCTCAGTGGCTTGGGGAAACTCTTCCCCGTGTAGATGTGGGCAGTCTTTTCACCACAGTTCGCGCATAGCCGTTCATCGGTTTCAACTGTCATTGTTCCCAACCCATTGTGAGTAAGAGTCTATTGCCCACTGGAGCGCATCGATCCCTTCGATGATCCAGAACTTTTCCTCGTCGCCATGCTGGTGAACTCGACCATGGCAAAGGCGACACAGCGGAATGGTCTTTGAGTCGCAGACCTTCATGCCCACGCCACGGGGACCGGCATGTCTCAAGTGGTGCGCATCGCTAGAGGGGCCACGACAAAGTAAACAGTCGTGACCCCTCACATGAGCCAGATACTTCCGGCTCCGAATGTTGTTCAGCTTGCTGATCAATCCAGCATCGACATGATATCAATCGTCTCACCCGGAGACTCGGTGACTTCACTGGCAACGGGCTGCCGCTGGGCGGGTGCTTGCTTGTTGAACCCGCCTCCCTTCGCTTGGAACTTCTGCCCCTCAAGACTCAGGTAAACGTAGGGAGTTCCGTCCTTCTGGGACTGACCAGACCACCCGGAGAGATAGACGTATGCCTCTCCCGACTTGGCCGCTATCGTGAGGGCACGGATAAATTCGACATCCACCCTCACCTTACCCACGAAGTCAGGCTTCTTCGGGTTGTCCTTGTATTGGTTTGTGTTGAGGTATCCCTTGTTCATCTTTGCTTCTGCCATCAGTTCTTCTCCTTGTTGAGTGCGCCCTTGTATCGTTTGAGTGTCCGCTTAAAAACGTCCAGCATGTTCTCGTTCTTCGCAATGTTCTTGACGATCTCGCTGTTGCTGTCCAGCAACTTCTTGATGTCTTCCTCGCTGGTGCATCCCTTGCACAGCCCAAGCAGGGCCATGGCACTGGGATCATTGGAAAGAAACCAATCGTCCCATAGCAATCGGGACGCGGACTCCTTGGCTTCTGTTGTGAAGAACGGACCCCGATCTCCAACGTAAAACCCAGGGAGATATTCGTCGTTGTCCACCCTGTACAGGTATGACCCGACTCCCCACTTGCTTGCGGCCCGCTTTAGCGCACCTGTCGCAGCGCCCTTCTCTCCCCCGATATCGGTGTCTCCTGACGCATCAGACTTCGAATACCAAGTATCACCGATGCGTATCGAGAGCTTGCAGACCGT
>TARA_R110002074_G_scaffold295408_2_pt1 | contig 19226 bp, 11 predicted proteins | sample TARA_R110002074 | Tara Oceans TARA_R110002074 (sample SAMEA4397215) | marine metagenome | biome: Polar Biome; feature: [MIX] marine epipelagic wind mixed layer (ENVO:01000061); material: water (ENVO:00002006), including particulate matter (ENVO:01000060) such as... | depth 10-100 m | reverse complement strand
TCGGAAATTAGTTCCAACATCAGCCGCATAACCAGTTGTGACAGAAGAACTGTAAAGGCTAAATGGGGCAAAAATATCATCCTTACCACTTATATATCCATAAGGTTTTTCCGAATTGGTAACTTTTGCATCTAGCTTGGTTTTCGAATTGGGTATAATTATGTCATTACAACCATTTGCAGCAGGAATGCTTGAAGCTGCTATAGTAAGTTGTTCTGATGAACCAAATTTAAGAGACTCATGAGTATATTCTACTGTTTTATTTTTAGCAAAATTTGACCCTCCATGGATTACAGGTTGTTCATCAACGTCTAGTCGATAAATTTTTGTAAAATTTCGAATCGCATAGGCTTGACCTTCATAGGTAGTGGTAGTAGCAGTTGAATTACGTGAAACTGCTAAAGTTGGTCCCGAACCGCTTCGGAAATCATTGGCTAGGCGAACTGTGTTTCTTTGGGCATTAACCGATGCGTCACCCGAAGTAATATTGGTGTTGTTGCGATTTGCGCGTTCCAGCCACCACTCACAGTTAGAACCTGTGGCCGTAGTGGGGATTGGTGCCGTTCCACGTTTGCCGGAATAAAGCATTTCATTAATCCCGAATACTCCAGCTTCAGGATCGCTTTGTTTCATTTCCAAAGTTGGAAATTTAGATTGATATTTATTTCGCTCAAGCACATGACTTTCAACCATGGTGCGGAGGTTTTCGGAGAATCGGGCTGAACCAGGAACTAATTGTTGCAGCATTACTGACAAGGAAGAGTCAAGCCATTTAAAATACTCAACAAATTTATCTAAATCTACATTATTTTGGACTCTCTCAAAATAAAGTTGACGCAATTTCTGCATGTCTTTGTATTCTGCACGATAACGATTGACTGGTTGTCCAATTAAGTTATTAAAATCTACAATAGTTCCAAATATATCTATTATTTCTTTTGAGATAATGTTATACATGCTTTTCTCAAAAGCAAAAAAGTATTGTTCGGGACGTGAATCTTTACTAAACACCCTGTTTCTGTCAGCATCAATGAGAGAAATCATATCTGAACTATTAACGACTTCTGGTGGTTGTTGTATTAGAGTATTTACGTACCTCTGATCAATGGATGAAGTAGAGTTGGTTAAAAACCCATAGCCCTTACCTGTGTGTTGATATTGACCAATCGGACCTAACCAACCCCAACGTGAGGAGTAATCATTAGAACCTGATGACGCAATTGAGACATCTTGAACTGTAAAATTGCCTGCCGCGTCGGAACCTGTAACTGTGGCAAAGTCCCAATTCATGACGAGTGTTTCTAATTGGGGAATTGCTTTGACATTTTTACTTCCTAATACTGCTCCTTCTTCGTTCAAGTAAGCATCGCGATAGGGGTTTTGAGTACCAAAGTTTGTGGTATCCTTTGCATGAGCAACAAGAGTGCCGCTTGGCAAATAATCCATCCAAACTCTGAGCGACGTGGACTTTACATTGCTTTTCTGTAGTATAGTCCCTGTTGTATTAGTACGATGGGCACCGACGAAAAACCTTTTATTTGACTTAAGAAATCTTTGAGCGTTGGTAGCACTAACGGAAGCTGTGACCAAGAAGCTGTTGTTTAAAATATCTAATATATAATTGTACCCTGAAAATTCTAAATCATATTGGCCGACCGAACTACCAGTAACCCCCGCTGCAAATGGAGACTTCTTGGGTTTAACTCGGACTGCTAGATTCCATCGACTGCCCTCATAAACATCCTGAAAAACTGAGCTGGTTAATTGGGGGAATGGTCCAAGACCGTCATTGCTGCAAGTTAGTTGAAAGTATGCCGCTGAACGACGTATATCAGGACGGACTGTCTGAACCTGAAATTGACCATAATCTGGGGCTCCCCATGCAGTCGAGCCTGCGGCACCAGAAGTATGGCAGCCAAAAAGCGATGCGGTGGTAAACTGCGAATTAAAATAATATCCAGTTCCTTGTTTATAGTCCGGAGGGAAAAAGGTTTCTAGTTCGTAAGTGTTGCCGCGATGTTGAACTTCGGCGCTCGAACTGATGTATCCACGACTATATGAATTTGAGCTTGCGGTCTGTTGATATACCACAGCATCCATATTGTATTCCGTATGGAAATTGGCATATCTCTTTCTTACTACTGCATTATCATAATTATCTAAAAGTTTGTGAGTGACCTGATCTCCATAGAGACGAACATTGATTAACTCGCTATCTACCCCAAAACACCTAATCAAATTACGGAAAGACTTCATAGTCCCTTTAGTCTTATAAACGTGAATTAAGTTATTATAAACATTTTGATAAATAAGATTTTTTAATTCATCTACTTTTTCTGTAAAAAGTTTCTTGTCATTGCGAGCATCTAAATATTCTAAATCGCTCGCCTTGGTAAAAATTTCGGTAGTCAGAAAACCAGAACTATCAATAAATCGGTTGGAGAATGGGAAAGGCTTGTTGGTTCCGCTAATATAAGTTTTATCTTTCAGCGACGAAACTGCTTGTGTTTGCAGATATAAGGTATCAAAATAACTTGACATAATTTGTGTCAAATTCTTTAATGCACTGTTTGAATTATTTTCGTCATCATCGGTAATCCACCTAGGCAGACTGCCAAACATAGACGAATTATTCTCTACATCATACAACTTTCCAAGATTCCGCTTGTCGTCAAGAGAAGCTGATACTAATGGGTGTGAAGAATAAAGGATGGGATCTTCAAATTCGTAACTAGCGGCGGAAGCAGACATAATTGCAGAGCCGGTGTTTCTAGAAGTTAAAGAATAACCTTCCCACCGACCATTTGTTACTCTGCCCGCATAATCAAGAACTAGAGCGTCTTGACTATTGATACTAGAAGTATTAATAATCCCTTCGTTAAACTTGTAATAAACGCCTAAATCTACTGGGTTTTCGTAAGAATATTTCGTGGAAGCAGAGGCAGCGAGGGTGATGTCAGTGTTTGTACCGCCACCGACTTGGGAAAACCAGTATTGGCTAATTTCTTTATCGGTTTGACGTTTTTTCCAAAATCTAAACTCATCTAAAGATGCAGACAATTTACCATAACCCCGGAGAAGTGCGCCGGAGCCAGAAACTGTTGTAATCAATGAACCAATTTGGCCCAACATCGACCCCGTGACAGTTCCGATACTCGTACCAGTAGTGTGAGTATAAGACAAAGCGCCATTCGTATAGAGGCGGCCAACCATTTGGCTACCGGTATTTGCAAAAGTAAGGGCAAAGTGGTTCCAGGAGCCAGTTAATGTAGAACCACTTAAAACTATTGTAGGGGAAAGACCAGAGGCAACCCCCGATGAGAAACCGGCAGAACCGGATAAGAGTTCTACCTGGAAATTAGGATGAAGCTTATCTCCGGTTGTAGTTCCAGAAATTTCTACTCTAAAACGACCATAGCCTGGAGTTCCAAAAGTTCCACTGTTCCAAATATCTACAACAACTTGTCGGCGAGATTCATTTGACGAATTGAACGACGGTTTTCTTAACCAAAATTCTACCGAAGCACCACCAGATCCTTCTAGCTCAACGTTATAAAGCCCAGAACTTGCAGTATTATAAACGTTTAAATTATCGAACTGGACGGAAAGATTGGGATTGATATTAATGTTTTGAGCAGAATTAGTATTATTGCCCTTGAAATAAATCCATTCATCTTTAGTAGATGCATCATATCCAAGTGTTTTTTGCGAATCAAACCCATAGGACTGACCCATATTAACATAACCCGTTGTTCGGGGATATTCCGATTCAAAAATATAACGATCTAGGTACGTTCCAGAAAGACTCCAGCTTACCTTTTCTTTAAATGAACCATCATAGGGATATTCATTTAAAATATAGTTATAGGAATCTTCATAATATTTTTCGGCAGACCCATAGATGGCAAAATTTGAAGCGGAAGCAAAATCTACGTGAGGAATAAACCGCTGTTTCTGTTTAACATTTTCTTTTAAATAATCAGCGGATTCGACTGAGGTGCCCACAGAACGTTGTGTCGCATTCTCTAGAACTCTTTCAGATTTTTTCCCATTAAAAAGGTCTTTAATATTAGACATCGTTTCACTCTATTACACGAAATTTAAAAACTTCTGGTTGTTCTTGGTAAGCACCATTTATATAATAAACAAATTTTATCTCATAAGCATAGCCAATCTCAAGCATTTCCATATTCAAATCAAAATAACTTCCCGTGACATCGTATGAAAGGCGTGTATGATTTAAACTACCTGTCCCATATGCAATAACATCCTTTTTGTCAATCATCCTAGAAATTTTAAAATAAGCATCGTCTACAATGTCATTTTCAATTTGTTTAGATGCTACTGTGTAAATAGTTGGGCTCCAATCTTTTAATCGAGTAAAGAGTCTAAACCGGGCGCTATCCTGGTTGTAGTATTCTGATTGAAGATTTGTAATTGTTGTAACATAACGCGGTATTGAATATATGTTAGAAGAATTAAAGTTCTTAGGTATAAAGGAACCCGTGTGATATATCTTAGCACCCGCAGTTGTTATTGCGGAGCCTGAAGAACCTGAGAACCAACGATCAAAGACCAGACTTGCACTAGTATCTAATGCAAAAGATGCACTATAAATACCGACATCAACATAGCCTCCGGTTACAGGATTATTAGGGGCAGCAGATATTAACTCTCCCTGACTGGAAGATGTATAGACATTAACATAAATGGGGCCAGTCTCTACATTGGCCAAGTTTTTAGCCTGACCTCTTACATAATTGTAAAGAAAAAGAGTGTTCTTATTATCGTCTGCGCTCAAATTCGAACTAGAGACATAGAAACTTCCCCTTTGGTCTTTACGGGTGGAGTTCCATCGGGCCTCGATTAGTGGCCGTGAGAAAAAATATTCACTACTGCGAGCAGAAAACTTTTTAGTATAGTAAGATCGAGAACCGGTTTCTTGGCTTTGAGTAAGCATGATTCCCACTCCATAGTTGGAATAATCTCCCGCAAGCCATTTCTCAACCAGACCTGTTATTTTAACATCGGCGTTGCCTGTTCCTGTTTCTCCAAAGGTTTGTTTATAATTAAATTCATCATAAGTAGTGGCGGGGGATCCATTCCAAGACGCACTAAGATAGCTCCCACCTTCTAATACTGTGTCATAATTATTTTTCCATGTAGTGTGCGCAGAAGCATTTATCCAGTTTGATCCTGTGCCGTCATAAGTCAGATCAGAATATTCTTCCATATCCAATCCTTGACCCTCTTGCCACGATTGGGAGACAGGAGAAACAACTAAAGTAAAATTGCGTGGCAAAGTGGATGTATGTTTAACATTAAAGCATCGTAAATAAAAATCTACACTCCCACTGCCAGGGAGAATCCCTGAAGACCTGTCTGCTTGAATTGTGGTGGTGGCGTCAGCAGTAAGAACTGGGAACTGAGCAATGACCCGGCTTATTTCATACGAAGAACTTGATTCTTGACCATAAATGGAAAACACCTCTAGCGAATCGGCGAGGCCCATATTACTTCCGGTGCCACGAGTTTCCAAATCAGACTGGTAAGCATTAGTTAGGGTATTATCATGAATAGCGGTATATCTTTTGATTCCCATTATTTAATAGTTCCTTTAATATCTGCGCCCGTGTATTTGATCTCAAAAACAACGTTCTTGGGACAATCAATATAACTTCCATCGGCTGAATAAAGGTTATTGATATCAACAGGGGTGTCAGCATAGTTCAGCCCTGACTTTTGGACGATGTTTACCCTAGTAACATCAATAATGCCATCCATCTTGTTCAATTGAGTATAAATATCTGCAACATAGAAGGGTTGTCCAATTTGAAATTTGCTAGCATAATATCCTGCAAGTTTGTTGACAGCATCATTGAGAACATCAAATTTATTTGAATCCAAAGCTGCAATCGCAGTAAATTCAATTCCAATGTTTATAATTTTTGCATCTAGAATATCAATCGTGTCACTAATCATCTTTCCCTGACTTAGCCACTGTTTTAAGTTTTGTTTGATTGTAGAATTGGTAACTATAAGAGAGCCATCACTGGCCTCAGATAAAACATACAAATTAAGATTTCTTCGCAAAGAAGATGAATCTCTTACAATATTTACACGTTTTATGCCACCATATTGAGCTGGCATCGCATAGCATAGGCTCCGATAATCTTCTGAGGTTACTGCGCGGTTTTGCGATGAGAAAACGTTATAAATTCTTTGCTTTAGTTCTTCAGTAGTGGGTAACGTGACATCTCCTGTAATGGGTTCGCCGTTATTAACTTCTAGCGAGTTAGTTACACCACTGAGAGTGTTAGAGTTGAGGGTACTTAACTGTTCGAAATCCCAAATTGGCGTATCCACATTTGTCAAAGCATTGGCTGAAACATTCACATCATCCGAGTCATTAACACGATACAAGACTGTAAGAGTCGTGTTGGATGGCGCGACTCCGAATTTGTCAGTTTTTAAAAAATTTCCTGGATCAATAGATGCGTCTGAGACATAATCTTTGCCGTGAACCTTTAAAACCACCTTACTTGGATCTACCACAGAGTCAGTTGCAAGAGTTGTATTTTCTGTTCCAAAACCAAATTGTAAAAACGTATCTTGTTGAGTTCTTTCAACTGTAAATCGTCGAGGCACGACGAAAGGACGCAGGAGGTTTTGTGTTATGGTATTATTGTCCCCACGATTTAATGTAGGTTTATAGATGGTGTCTTGAGACAAATAATCTACCTCATAATATTCGTTACCCTCACTATCAGTAACAGAAACAATTTCTGTAATATTATCACCATTAAGGCTCAATTTTAAAAACTTTTGAAATTTTCCAACTACGAGGGATTCTTGCTTGGTGCGACCGGAAACGACTTGGCCAGAGGCTTTCACTGCATAACTAAGAACTGCTCCTGTGTCAGAATTGACTTCTGCTACCACAATCTCATTATTTGGGTTAGCAAAATTTACATCCTCATTAAGAACAAAAGCTATATTATCGATGGAGGAGAGTGAGGTTCCCCTCTTTAAAATAGGCATATAGCTTGTATCCGGACCAGTTCCTACGGATGCAGCAGGAACAATAAGATAAAAAACTGCTTCACCAACGGAAGCCACAGCAGGGTTAAAGCGATAACCCATTTGACGGCCAAGTTTTAATACATTATCATATTCAATAGCCGTGTCTAGGAATGATTCATTTACGCTATAATCTAAATAAAAGGAAAGGACATCTCCAATATAGGCCGTAGTGTCAAGCATTAGGGAGCCGAACCCGGCCTCGCTAAAGTCTTTAAAAGAGTTGGGGTAATAACGTTTTGCGTAATCTACCAGATCCTCTTTAATGCTGTTAAAATCTCTTGATGTATAATCAATAAGTGGATATTGTTTTTTTGAGCCCAATCAAAGTTCCTCTCTCTAACAAATAATTAGTCTATGGGTAAAGTTAGTTCTAAATTGTCTATCTCTGACAAAGGGATAATTGTATACTCCACTCTAATACTTAAAAAGTTTGAATGCATACCTTCGGTATTTGCTGCGCTGTTAAAAATTACATCGTCTATTGTAATATAAGAAAGATATTTATCAACTTGCTGTTTTATTCTTCCCGTAATTCTTCCATACAAACCAGGGTTGTCCATCTCAAACAAAAATCTTTTTAAACCAATGCCAAAATCGGAATCCATTATGCGTTCTCCGGGGATTGTATACATTAAGTTTTTAAAATTTTGTTTGACAAGTTCTTTGTACTCTGTTATCATTAAATAATTATTTATATTTCCTTTAATTAGGGGAAGTTTTGGCGTGAGTCCTGACATTATAATTCCTCCTTTTTTAAGTATCGGAACTTGGTGGTGGGAGCCCATTATCGATATTACACGCTTCCGGTGAGTTCGCTATACTTGCAGCAACACTGCTGTCCTTGTTAAATAGTTTGTCCAAGTAATCTGACGGTGGAAATGAGTTCAGCCAGTTTGGTTCCGGTTTCCAATCCATACCCCAATAAGCTAAACCAAATGGAGTAATCGGTAAACCAGGCCAGAGCATAGGTAATAATGTGATTGGCAACAGTGCCAAAGAAATCCACATTATTTGTGGTTCAGGAATAAAATTTTCCTCCACTGGATCAAACCACGCATCAGGAGGAGACGTGGGTGTTATATCATCTTTACATGCTCCAGGATTAAAAAGGCCCTGGCCCAAGTCGCCCGCAGCTGCACCCACTGATTGGGCTGTGTTCGCCAAGGTGAGCCCTTGGGCAATCAGTTGATTCACCAAATGTATGGAATCTTTAATCATTTTAGAAACTGCAATGTTTATATCAAACGCCTCCACAAACCCTTTAAATATAAGAACTACAGTTTTTGCAATCATTATAGCTATTTGTTGAGCCATGCCTTCCCATGGAATACCATTCAACGACCCAAGTTGTAGGTCAAGGTTAGATGCTTGACAGGCTGCGGCTTCGTAATTGCCAGCAGTGCTAAGGGTAATAAAAAGATCTTTTAATCTTATTTTGGTGGGGTCGAAAGTTTCATTAACACCTTTATAAGAGCGCAAATATTCCGATCCATAAATCTGATTAAGAGATAGCATTCGATCCACTGGAAAAAGGTATTTAAATAACGATTTATATTCGGGCGAATTCATTAATTGAGGAATCAAGACCCTTCGATAATTTCGAAGGAATTGATAATCAAAATATTTAATGTCATCAAGCCCACCTTGATTGTTTGGTGTTTTATATAGACCACCCGTTTGTGCAATTTGACTCATTGGAGTTAGAGGATCAATCTCCACTTCTGAGCATACCATAGGAACTACATGAGCCCAAGTGTTGTTACCATTGGGGACAAAAAAGGCTTTTTGATACAAAGCAGCTTTGGCGGAATTCGATGAACCTTGGGCAATGTTTTTAAAAGGAGCTTCGTTAGCGAAACCGGTCGCTGCGGTGGTTTCATATAGTTGGAGGGTTGGGTCTTGAGTATGATCTCGCCAACAAGAAGTTTCGGGCGTGTTTTGAGTTAAACTTGACACCAGTGATGCCCAATCTGTGGCGGTTGCACTCGTTGCAGTGCTGGTTGGGTTGCCTCCTCCTGTACTAAATGCGGGCGTGGGAGCTTGAGTTGGTCCCCCACTCGAAGGTGATGCGGGAGGCTCTTCGGGTAATTGTTCCATGGCTGAAACATAAGAAATTCTGACTCCCAGGTGGAGGCTTTTGAAAAAATCTCCTAATACAAATTCGGTTCTATCTGCATCTAAATTAACCCCCAAATCCTTAGCCATCGCTTCACCACACTCGGCGAATTTGTCTACATCATCAATCAAAGCTTTAGTGAGGGGTTGTGGCACACATACAGCAGGGAGATGCTGTTGAATATGTGGAGGAATGGTTCCATCGCTCGTAAACCTCTCATCAATATAGTCCTGAAATGTTTTAAAGTTTACAACCCCTTTCATAAATTCAGTGCGATTTCCTTTATCTACATAATTTGAATTTGCCCATTTTGCAACCTCGATAGGCATCTTATAGTCGTCGTCTGTCCCTCCATAGAGTCTTGCAAGACGTTCTTCGATACCCTCTAAAGTTCTGCCTGCGGCAAGGATAGAAGTGGATGTTTGTGGCATTCCTTGGTAATCCTGTTCTTCAATGCGTAAATAATATTCTTTAATAAAGTTTCCATTTTCAAAACTTTTACCAGGATTTGCGCCTTCGGGAGTTGCTGGGCGGGCCGGGCCGAAGCGTTTTAAGTTACTTAACAATAGGGTGGAGACTGATTTTCGTTTTTCGTAGACCGTTTGGAGATCTTGAATGGCTTCTTCTAATTCATCGATCCACTGCTGATAAGTAGACTGCGTGTTTGCGGCTGATTCCGATTGTTCCCACTTCAACATCTGTACTATGGTTAGAACATCCAAATCTAACAAGCTGATGTAACTCATTCCGTCACCCAATAAATTACTTGCTCTTTGAAATAAGCGATAAGAGTAAGGATTAACGCCTGGTGCCGGATTAACTGGCTGGCCATTACTATCGAATACGGTGAATGGAAGTCCAAAATATGCAGCATCCCGTGAGCCAGCGCCCACTACCAACCCTTCTGGGCTTGATAGGGCGGTGTGATTTTCAAAAGGAGTGTTAGCGCGGTTTACAGTATCAGTCCAGCTTCGACTTGTCGGATTGGGTTGACCGTGGGAGTACCATACATAAGTAGGGTCTATCAATTTCCACCCCACTAAACCGTTAGAAAACCTAAAACCTTTCCAGGGGCCAACTGAAATTCCTCCAATGTCGGTCCATCGAAGAAAACTAAGTTGCGTGGATTGTGCATAAGATATGTCATTGTCATCCCGATAATTATTAACAGCTTGCATGTTGAGCCCGTTAGAAGCCGCTGCCGTGCCGTTGGTGTGGGGTTCATACCAATGATTCGAGAAATATGACCTGTTTTTACTACTTCCATTCAACACACTCCTAGAATCTGAGGGTGCTTTGATCGGACCAGCAGGCGTACCGTGGGAATGAACACCAACGACCCAAGGGGCAGGTTCTCTACCTGTGAGATTCCACGCATTGCTATCCCATACGTCATTATAATGAAAACGCCAAGTTTTAGAATTACTTAACCCTTCGGTTTCACTTTTCAACAAACTTCCAGCCCATGTATTTGTACCAACAGAATAGGGGCTCGTCAATGTATTATGATTTTGAATACTAGTCCCGGCTGCCAACATTTTGAGAAGGATTGACATGATCTTCTTTTCAGGGTCAGACACTCCATAACTATAAAGAGTCGGTGCTTCCGGGGGAGCGTCTAATCCTAAGAGCGTATTTCTTCCGGCTGGAGTAAATTGATTGTTTAAAGTAATACCACTCACTTCAAATATATTTTCTTCGCGATTGGCTGCCGATGTCTTGTTGGGGGATCGTGGTTCTACTCCGGTTATCCATCGCCACCTTTCAGGATCTGCTGCGGAACTAATGGCTGCTTCACGGGACCAGATATTTGTTTTTTGAGTTGAGTCTTTACCGAAATACTCTCTAAATAACATACCAATGGGCAAATTTTTAAGGTAAGAAACTGGAGCGTCCCAATTGAAAAGTTCTAGAGTGTTTGGGGACAGAGAACCATTGCCAATTAACTCTTTAATTTGATCAGGTGGCACTGTTTCGCCACCGATTACCCCATCATTGAGGGCATCATTTTTTAAAATTCTATTAGGATCATTGGGGCTTGCCGGGACATTCCATCCCGGAATCCATGCTGGATCATCGTTAGATTGATCTATAAGCAGATATGAATCTAATGAAGTATCACCGATTGTTCCAACCACTCTAGATAAGCGATTACCTACCGCAATAACTTGTTGTCGAATAAGATAATCTAAAACTTCATCAAAATCACTTGTTTGTTGTCGGGGTGGCGTTAAAGATTCCGCGTTGCGATTATATAATCCAAATGCTTCCGTGCGGAACTCGCTCATAAAGTTCTTAGCTTCTACGTCTTTTTTAATCATTTGAGAAATGTAAGAAACAAGAAGACTATCAACCGATTCCGAACTGCCTGCGCGGAAGTAATAATAAACGAATATGGAACGCAGCATCACTTCTAGCACATATGTTCTCACAGTTAAAAGAACTGCGCCACCAAGATTGGCTTTTTCAAATGGATTATCCTTGTTAGTTCCGAGGCCATCGACATTAGGAAATGAAGATTCGATACACTGTACCACTCCATATTCATCCCTCACTCGCTGTTTAATCTCCTCTGTACCAAGCAAACTGGTATTAGTGCTACAGATTGGATCTTCGCCTGTTTTGGGCATCGGAATAAGATCGCATGTGGCCAACTTTTCCAATTCTAAGAAAGGAGATTTTGAAATCATCCTAGTAAAACTACAATAGTAATCACGCCAAAGAGCATCGTATGCCCCGTGCAAAGTACCATTAGGGTTGCCGTATCTCTTATCATAAAGGAAGGTTGATAAAGAATTTAAATTTCCGGCTGCGATTTGACTCACACCTACGGAAATATCAGTTTCTGCTGTGGTAAAACTTAAATCACCATTAGCCGATACAGAATTTTGATAAATGGGTGCTCCCCACTGCCATGCTTTTTGATTCCAAGTTACAAATGCTTGTTCTTGGGGAATATGCTTGAGCGAATTATCATAAGACCATCCATTATTTTGACGTGTTTGGCACACAAAATCCTTTTGATTTTTAAACTCTGCTTGTTGATAAATAATAAATGGTGGTTGTAAGGCCGAACCACCTACGCTAGTGGGAGGTGTTAATTGAATTGTGGCGGCATATTCCTCCATAGGCCAACTTTGCCCGCAGTTAATATCCAGAGAAGAAGAATAAGGCACCACATAGTCGATATTATATGTAGAATTGGCCATCGCAGAAAAAGCTTGGCCAATCAGCTCCATCCCTTTTGCATAATCGGAACCAGATATACCACTCGGTGTTGGGGTGGCTGGCGATGAGGGGATATTGGCAAGGACTTTTTGGACATCGTTTCCCATGCCGGATTGTTCAAGGATATTATTATCGACTTGAAAACCGTAAACCTGATATCGGTCATTTCGAGGGGCGATATCAAACAACCTCTCACTTGAACATATTGAAGCATATGCTTCTTGAAGACCTGGTGCATATTTTGATGGACCTTTTTCGCGCAACATCACTGGAATAGGCGAATAACCAAACATACGAGAATATTCTGCTAACCGCAATCGAGAATTTCTTTGGTCCTCGTTTAACCCCACTTCTTCTGAATCTGCCACATACTCCTCGGGCTTTTTACGACCGTGATAAGTAAGACTTGATCCTTCGCCCGGTAATCTTTGGGTGGCTTCCCAGGCGGCTTCTTGTTCTGCTGTGGGTGGTGATTGGCCAGCGACCATTTTTTGTCCAGCAATTAAACGATCACGGATATAAATGGGTGTTCCCCACCCCAAACGTGTATCTCTATTTATGTACTCATTATCATCGTTATCAACACCCCCAATAGCATTTTCGATGAACATTTTTTCTGTGGGATCACCATCTTCACGATAAGTGTGGAGTATTCTACCTGGAACTGCGGCATCTGAGGGTAAGGCACCAAATGTTTCCGGACGACCTGGATCATTGGCAATTTTTATCCATTCAGGGTTTAAAACATGTTTCGCGGTTCCATTGTCATCTACAACAATAGTTCGAGGTATTTCTCGCTCAGTATAAGTTTGCTTGGTTAAATTAGGTAGATACCCGTCGATATCTTGACTAAAGGTCATTGTTAGCCCATCATAAATTGTGCCCAGGACTTGATTCATGAGGAAGGTGTGAGATGGGTGATCTTTCTCGATCAATCCCTGTTTAACCTCTGGTGTTAATATTTCTGCCGTTTCTCGCGATAGAACTTGGTCTGGGTTAATAGGGTTGCGCATGGTTTTCTCTTTTGGAACAACCTTACCCGATGGATCCTTATAGACCACCGTACAATAAATCTCAGGCATTATATTTTGGAGAGGATTACCCTTTTCAAGTAATTTTGAAAATTCTTCTAATCGTGTCTGACGCCTGTCATTAGATTTAGTAATCTGATCATCAATTTGTTGGGGAGAAAGACCTTTGTTCTTCAACAATTTAGCTCTCATTGCTCGATCATCTTCATCACACAAACATTGGGCAGATTCTGGTAAAGCTTCTAGAACAGTTTGAACACCTTGTAGTATCTTGTTCGTACCTATTAATTTGCCCATGTCTTCCCAGACTTCTTTAATTTTCACTGCTAAATCGGGAGCGCTCGCTTGGGTAGACAAGACTTGTTTAAGATTGGGGTAAGCATCCAAAAGAAGGACAAGAGCTTCTGTTGCTTCTTGGCCAACGTTGCAGCCCAATAAAAGATTTCCAACTTCTCCCGGAGTTAAAACTGAAGAAGCCGCGTTTACATAGCCTGTAAATTCATCTTTTGCATCATCCATCCTTTCTTGTATTTTTTGTTTGGTTGCCTCTTTTGTCTTCTCGTATCCTAAAGCCTCTCCCAAATCTTCGTCAATATGATTTGCAAGCAAAAACGGATTCTTAGCCCATTGTTTTGTTTCGCCCATGACTTCTGCGGCCATCTCAGCCGCACCGGAACTGTTATAAATCGTAGAAGTAATATTATCTACGGTTCCTACGGCCAAGTCGCTTAATAAAGTACCTGCAATATTAAACTCTCCAAAGTTCATTGCTTCGTTTCGAGCAGCTCGGTCGGCATTAGCCACGGCACACTCTTTACACTTATCCAGCAATTGCCGTAAAAGTTCCGTAAGTAATTGCATTAGAACGCCTATTACGGCATCTAGGACACTGCTTAAAATTTGAGAAGCTATGTCTCTCATATAATCTACAACTGGAAAGTTGTCAGGAATAGAGATGGTGGGTAATTGTTTTTGTAAAAGAACAGAAACGTTGTCCAAAAAAGAATCTGTTTGATTTAAAAATGATTTGGCGGCATCCAAAAATTCAAAACCTCGAAAGCCCAGACATTCCATTGCGCCTGCAATTAAGCTCTGAAGTGGGATTTTGTTAAGAAGTTGTTTATACATTCCTTCTGAAATGTAGTCGGTAGGGTTGGTGCCGACGACAGAGGACGCAGTTTCTAACCACTTACTAGTCGTATCTAAACGATTGAGAACTTTATCGCCCACAAAATTGGCAGCACTATCAAGGTTTTTTTGGAGTGCTTCTCTTTGTTCGGGGGAATTAGCTAATGCGACGTAGTTCCGCCATTCATATTCAGTCTTGAAAGGATTTAGGTTGTTTTGTTTAATTGACTTGACCGTTTCTGCTGCTTTGGGATTTGAATGTGGCACCGTTTCACTCAAATCATATGAAGGTGGATTTAAAACATATGTATCAAAAAATTGTTGCATTGGTATATTTTCATTTTGAAAATAAATTTGATATATCTGTTCTAGATTTCGTAGAAAATTAACAGTTCGTTGATTACTAGCAACTGGTGTGTGAGCAAACTTATTAAAACCTTTATACAAGGTTTTAAATCCGGTTCCATCATTTATTTGGGCGTAAAGTAACTTATACGAAGAATCTACACCAAAGACTATCAAGTCTGAACGGGAAGTTGAATAGGTGTAGTCGTTGACCTTCATCAAAGACGACATGGCTCCAATAAATGTGGAAAAAGTTGTGGTTTCACGGGACATGTTCAGCCCCTGCACTTTGCCGATAAACCTCTGGATGGAGGAGTTATAATGATTAAAAAGGGTTATCACACCATCAAATTTCTTTTGAAGCTCAAAAGTGTTAAGATAAATCTCAAAAGAGGGAGAGGGTAATAGTTCAGGTGCAGGAATCTCTTCTAACTCTTTATCAATAATAATAGCCGGAATAGAAACTAAAACTTTTATAGGAATGGTTGGGCGTTCCGACAAAAACCAATCCTCGGCGAATGCAGCACCCAATCTTGTGTTGGTGGCATCGTCTTGTTTTTCATAGAAAGATAGTAGTCTTTCGTACCCTGTCGGGATTGCATCATTTTGTATGGTTTCAAGCCTATCATCGCTACCATCGGTGCTAGTCTCTGTTGTGGTGATAGCGACAGAATATCGATCAGGCAAAGTCCCTTCCGCTGATTGAAAGAAACAAACAGAATCTTTCTGTGTTGTCCAATCAATCTTTACGAGTGGTTTAATATCTTTTGTTGTATCAATGGGCATGATTAATTTACATTGTTGAGTCGGCTATTTATATACCTATCACCTACTTCATCTAAATAGGTTAATTGGAAAGATCTAAGGTTTGTCTTGAGCATAGCACAAGATCTTTTTGTTTGACTGAGGTAGTCTATCATAGTTTTACAACCGGCAGATTGCACCGTTGGGGAAACTGTAGTCATTTTTCCCATAAAAGGAGAGTGGTGATAGTGGTTAGTAACTGCTTCGTTGAACGAGGATTGAATCATTAAAAGCGAGTCTACAATACCCGTCAGGCCATCTACGTGATCAATTAAGCGTACCATAGCATCTCTCAAGTTAGATCCCTTGACCATGGGTTGGAGATCGGAATCATCATTCCCAGCAATTACATCTACTCCCACTACGCTGCGGACAGTTCCACCTTGTGAATTGTAAGTCTCGCCGCCTGTTACAAGCTTGATTCCTTCGCGGGCGATTAATCTAATCCCATCAGCTTTCAAAGCAATTCCAGAGCGTGGTTCAGGATTAAAAGAAGACGGTGCAGGAATATTGGGATCGTCTACTATGCCAAATTCATCTGCATTAACTCCGATAGCAGTTCCTATGGTTCCTGCTGCCAAATTAAAATTCGCATCAATATCAGTTTTTTGACTTATATAAATTCGGGCGGCATCTTTTTTAAAATCTGGATCCGCCCAGACTTTCTGATTATCAGCGGTATAAGCTATGACTGAAGATCCCATTCTTCCTACTACAATATCGATTGAGCCTGCTTGCGTATCACCTCGCCCACCATATCCACTTGTTCGTCCTTGTGGGCGATCTCTTCCCAAAACGATCCAAGCATTGTTATCATTTTTGACAATTTTTTCACTTGAGGTTTGAATATATTCAGGAACTGGCTCGGAAAGTGGATCTCCCCCTATACCTCTGAGATATTTGGTGTCTTCTTTACTCTGTTTATCTAAGGCTTTTTTAGCCTCATCACTTAAACCAGAATTTGTAGCTGCTTTTTTAAAACTCATTTTTAACCTTCACCGGGGGGATGAATATAGGGGTCGCCAGTCGTTACGACTGCCGTGCGCTCGCGTGAAACAAACGTGCCGCCACGATCTGGGTTTTCTTGAGTGACAGATTCGATTACAGGCACTTCCTTGATTCGCTTATTCTTGTTGTTAAATTTTTTAGATGCTGGTTCAAAAGTTGGGGGAGTTCCATCAGCAAATTTTCCAACATACAATCCAACCTTGTTAGTAAACCCCCACGCCCACGGGTGGATTACTTGCACAATATCCCCCACCTTTGGAACTATCTTACCTATTTCATCAGTTTGTGGCTCAAAAATAAAATGTTGATAAATCAAATCTTCCTCTTTGCCTGGGGTGATAAAATTTTTAGGAACTGCTAGTCCAGCGTCGAAGGTGGTGTGTACCCACATCCTTAAAGATGTTGATGAAACAGTGGGCGAAATGAACGTGGAGTTGTGTCGAGGCCCTCCAAGTGTTAAATCAGCACCTTCTTGAACCTTTAATACAATACCACCCACAGGGCGCGTGATTTCCTCACCAGCGGCTTCATAACTCTTTTTAACATTATGTGCCCAGCGCTCAACAAATTCATCCTCGTCTTCCAAAAACGACCTGGGAAAGCGTTCTTGATTAGAAGGGAATATGGTATAATCACCATTAAGTATCTTCTGTGTCTTTTTGGACATGCGACACCTCCGTATTTAGCGCCTCAAAAATCTGATCTCTTTCAGATTGAGACAGATCCATAGTGGCTTTTTCGCCTTTTTTCTGGAGTGTAGCTATTTTAACTAATTGTTCGTTGGAACGCTGGAGTGTTTCCACATATTTTGCTGCGATCAAACCAACCTCCTTGTGACGATGTTCATCAGAGGAAAGGTACTTAACAAGGTCTTTAAGCAGCTCTTTTGTTTGATCACGATCTGCCCGAATATTATCGATGGCTTCTTCGGCTAGGGTTTCAAAATCTTTCTTTACTCGTTCCATTTTTTCTTAAAAATCGCATACTCAAATCTAAACTTGTTTAAACTGTTCAAAACCTGTTTGGTGTTGAGATTTGTAATTTCCCTTATGTACAAGTAAATAGCTTTTTTATTAAAAATTTCGATTGTCTCTGCATCGGTAAAGAGGATTTTAATGGCTTCTAATATTTTTCTTTCGTTTTCTTTAAGATTTTGTTTTTCCCACTTTCGAATCTCAACCCAGAGATGCTCCATATATTCTTTCTTTTCTCGGTCACTATCATAGGTATTATATATGGCTAATTTATCCATCTCCACTCTCTTGGAGATTTCTTCATAACCTGCTTCGCGTCGTAATTGAATTGCGGTTTTCTTAACCTTAGCAATGAACCAGTTTTTAGTTATAACACTGAAGTATGAAAAAGCTTTGGAGCCCTTACTCGGATCAAAATTACTTAAAATGGTGACAAGGTGCATTTCACACTCATCTTTTAGGCTGTCTACATTTGGAAGATTAGTGAACTTATAAGTAAAGACAATTTTATTAATCATCTCCTTAAAGACGGGTTGGATTATATTCTTATAAAGCTCGTTTCGGTGATGATTATCTTCAGAACCTGTATATTCTACGATAGCGTCTTCATGAAATTGCGTAAAATATTGATTTTTTTTCTTACGCTTGCGCTTCTTCTTGATCATATTTTTCCTGTAAGTCGATTGTTGCTGCCTCAAGCTGTTCCAACAAATCGGGTTGTGTAAACGAATAAAGTTGTTCGTATTTATTTAAAAATTCATGCAATGCCTTAGAGTGTTCCAGCAATCCAGTCAAGGTTTCATCACCATAAAAAGTGGGTAATTCATAAACAGTTTTTAAGTGTTCTTGGAACGAGTCGAGGCGGGTGAAAATTTCGGCGGCTTCTTCTGCGATTGTAAAAACCTTTACAATGTTTTGACGTACATATGCAATTAAAACAAGGTTGATAGCAACAGAAAGGAATAGGCCAACTCCTGCTAAAATAATAATCTCAATCCCCATCACTATACTCCCTTTTTGTTAATGCTTCCTGTTCTTTTTTTAAATCATAGGATGCTTCTTCGATTGTTTGGCGTACAAGCTCTCCAACCTTTGTTTTATTCCCTAAATTACTATGTTTTTTACCTAAAAAGATAGCGGAAGGTTTCCGTACCAATGTGGATGCCATGTCGCAAAGTTGGCAAGATTCAACAGTTTCTCCCAAACGGTGATTTACTTGGAACTCACCCTTACATGCGGTGCAGCAATACACATACTTTGGCATTATTCTTGTTCTTCTGTAGTTTCAGCTTCAGTGGGTGGTTTAAAGTGAGGAGGGTTTTCCACGATTAACCCTTCTTCAGCCTCCAACAACTCAAACTGTTGTAGTGTTTCTGTAATGTCGGTTTGTTGTAGGATCCCATTTTGCAGGGCCAACATAATTGCTCCGATTGCTTGATTTGATAATTTCATTTGTGTCTCTCCTTAAATTTTTGTATATAATCTTTAAGATTATTTTGTGCTTTCCAA
>TARA_R110002074_G_scaffold1266_1_pt1 | contig 19239 bp, 27 predicted proteins | sample TARA_R110002074 | Tara Oceans TARA_R110002074 (sample SAMEA4397215) | marine metagenome | biome: Polar Biome; feature: [MIX] marine epipelagic wind mixed layer (ENVO:01000061); material: water (ENVO:00002006), including particulate matter (ENVO:01000060) such as... | depth 10-100 m | reverse complement strand
TGCCACGACTAGCATTGCGGATCCAGCAGTCGAGCGATGCCGACCGTCGCGGGTTGCCGCCTACGCCTGCCGTACCAGCGTTCTTGGGGTTGTTGCCAGCGCAGATCGCCATGTCGATGTCCGTCTTCAGCTCTCGCATCGACTTCGCTCGACCAAACGCGATCTCGGAGTCACGACCGACCTTGGTCACGACTTCCGCTGTACCACTAACGCCGTAAGTCTTTCGACTAATCTGCGTGTAGTTGCCGAGGCGAGTGCCGCCGGAAACAGCATCGGGCGTAGCCATTGAAGCGCCTTCGGCCTTGGCGTTGTTGGCGACGGGCGGTTCGAGAACATCTTCCGTCCACTCGTGGTTAGTCGACGTTGCCGTCGTCCACTCGGCTGCCTGTAGAACGGGCGTGTCGGTGGGGCTGATGTTGTAGATGAAATCCGAAAGATCCTCTCGAATCCCCTGGGCAATTCCGTAAGTGTCCTGATTAGCCATTTGGCTATCTCCTAGTCTTTCGTACAGCGTCTCGTGCCATCAATGCCTTTGCAATGTCTCGCACGGTTCCTGACGCCTGATGTTTTGTCACTGCGGCAGCATACGCTTCACGCTCGCTGTGTCCGGGCTCAGTGGGAGCGCCGGAGCGAACTCGTGGAAGGTTTGCAACCCTTGCTCGTACAGCCGAGTTCCGATCCGTTGCAACAGAAGCTTGCTCATCTGCCTTCCATGCTCGGTAGGCGATGAGGATTCTGTTGTGGTCGTACTCGTTGTTCCAATCGTCAACGGAGACACCGCCCCCGTTAGGATCCGTAACCCACTTGCCCAGACCGGCGTAGGTACTATCGAAGTCAGAGGCGAACGCAGGCTCTCTTTCGCCCAAGGCAGATCGCTCTGACAAAACTCTTTCTTGGTTCTGGTGCTGCTGGATGTTATGCGCCTGCTGCTGCGCCTGCTGCAAGAGCATGCCCTTGCGCTGCTGGTCGGCTATCTGCGCCGCATACTCTCCAGGGTCTTCGACCCGAAGTCGTGCCATGGCGTTAGGGTCAGGTTGATTGTTCTGAAGCTCCTGCTGAAGCTGGGCGGCGAGCTGAGCCGAACGCTGCACCGCCTGCTGACCGGCCAGCATCAACTGCGCTCGCTCTTGCTCAACAGCCTTGCGTTCCTCTGAGAGGGACTGGGTCTTGCGGGTGTAGTCGGCCTCTCGGCTGTAGCCTCGGATCAGCTCCGACAGCGGGACTTCCTGCTCGACGCCTCCCACCGTCACCGGCACATAGGGATCTTCGTCCGACTCCTGAGACTCGGGCTCTGAGTCGAGACCTGACAGGGGTTCCGGTTCCGCGTCTTCCTCTGTCGCTTCGCCAGCGAACTGACCGAGGTCGTCTCGCGGCTGATCCTCTGCCGCCTGCGGCTGATCGAGGTGTTTGATCAGCGCGTCCATGCCTGGATCTTGGTGACGTGGTTGCTCTGTTGTTAGGTGTTCTTCTGACATCTACTCGTTCTCCCGTGATGCAGTCGCAGAGTGGTCAACTGCTGACCGTGCTCTCGATGCTGCATTGAGATAATTGGAGTGGTCTTCGTCGGACTCGAACTCCTCGCGACGGGACTTGGCTTGGCTAGTAAGCGCCAGGGCCGCACTTTCTCCGTGCGCGATAAATGCATGCATGACTGTTCGCAGCGACTGCGCGGCCTGAGCTCGCAGCGTCCCCGTAAACGACTCCTCTGCGTTCTTCGCCGTCCGGCACATTGCAAGCGCGTTGGACTCGACGAAGCTCAGCGCCGTCTCGAATACCTCCGAAGCAAGGAGATCCTTGGCCTCGTTAGCACGGGCCATGTCCTGCTCTAGTTCTACGCGGCTTCGCTTGCTCATTGTACCGTCCCATTTCCTTGACCGTTCATAGCGCCTAACAGTGCCTCGTCGATTGCGGAGATGAGAGCCTCTTGGCTGCTACCACCTTCGCCCTCTTCCATCGCCTCGGTGATTGACCACGGGTCGTCCATCTCGATCTTCGCGCCCTCCATTCGGAGCTTCTCAACTTCGATCTCGTGCTGGAGTTCCTTGACCTTGAGGTCTCCCATGGCCTTGAACCGATCGAGTTCGAGCCGCTGCCGATCGATCTCCAGCTTCATCCCCTCGATCTCTTGCTGCGCCTTGATCGCCATCTCCGCGGGATCGGGCTCGGGCTCGGGTGCCGGGTTCTGTGACGGGTCTGTGATGAACTGCTCCGGGTTCTTGAATCCCAGAGACTCGACCAGGGATGTGGCCGTCTGGAACAGATTGTCCGCGGTCACCATGTTCTGCATTCCGCCGGTAAGGAGTCGCTCTTGGATCGTCGCAAGGGTCTGTAGGTTGTTAGTCCGCTCCATCCGGGTGCCGTGACCCAGGCCAACCGATATCTGCGCGTCGAGGTTCGTGGCCCAGTCGGACGGATTGATCGGAACCCACTCGCCGCCAGAGTTGATGCTGACTTCGGAACCGTGCTGGAGCATCTCTTTGTAGATCAGCTTGAAGATCCGCTTAACGCCAGTGTCAGCGAAGACCCGTGCGATAAGCGTTGCACGCTGCGCCGCCGCGCTCTGCTGAACCATCACGCCGTAGGCCGTCTTGCCCATAGCCTGTGGGTCGATGCCTTGGCCCTCCGGCGTTATGCCGGTCCTGGCCTGAAGCATTTCCTTGTGCATGCCCAAGGCAGGCAAAATTTCCGCCGCATTGCCCCTGACTTCGAGAGGGCGGATTGCGTTAGGTGCGTACTCTTCGACGTAGCTTCCTGGCTGGGAGTCGATTAGTTGGTCTAGGTTTGCCATGGGCATAGCGGTATCGCCCATGCCCTGAGACAGGACGACCATACGAGGATCGGTCGACAGGTAGAGGCTGTCTAGGTACTGCCTCCAGAGGGTCGTCTGGATGTTGTCGATGTCGCTGACTACGTCTGCGAGCGATAGCCCGTAGAATCGGTGAGGGATGGGGATTGGGGTCACGCTGGCGAACGGGTGACCGTCGACAGGGTCTGCCGATATGAAGGTCTGCGCGTAGTCGCCGCCTACCATCACGCGCCACCACTCAGAGATGCCGTCGCTGTCGCTGTCGATCAGCGCATAACACTCTGTGACTAGGACAGAACGCTCGCTGTCGTTGCGGTTCTGGTTGATCGTGCCTATGCCAATGCCGTCCTGCTGAGAGGAGCGAATGATCGCAGTCGAGTCGCTACTGTCGGCAACGCCAGCAGATGGCAGGCCCTTGGCTAAATCAGGGTCTATGCCAGACGCGATTAGCGCAGACACGCTTGTCCGTATTCGGTGACCCAGGAACCGAGCACTGGGGTCTTCGATCCCCTTCGCGTCCCTGTTGATCAGGAAGTCTTCGGGCGCGATGTTCTCGATACGCACGCGACCGTCGTCTGGACGGCGCAGCCCCTTGATCGTGAATCGAATGCGCTGCGGGTCAATCTGGGAAAGGTCCGAACCTTCCTCCAGATCCTCCAGCTCGCCGTCCTCGCCTATCATGGCGGGCGTGCTTTCCTTGAACTCGAACTTCTTGTCTTCTGAAAGCATCGCGACCTCTTCCATGGTCTTGCCTTCGTAGACCTCGAAGTAGCCCTCCTTGCCCTCATCCCAGTACGTCTTGACGATGCCGTTTCGCTGGATCAGAGCGTCTCGGAACATCGTGGTCAGAACGTGTAGCCCGTTGTTCTTTCGGAAGATGTGGTTGCAGGCGATCGTCGCAGCGCGTGCGCTGTCCTCATCCTGCTCGCTGCTAGGGATAAACGTGCAGACTTCGTTGGACGCGACGAAGGGCTCCAGCAATCCAGGCAGGAGTTGCTCGACCTGCTCGAAGACGATCCGACTAGAGACCTGGGAGCGACCTTCGACCTCGTCGCCTCGCCGGTTGCCGAACCACTCGTCGAGGTTTCGCTGTCGCGCCTTTGTTAGTCGAGTCCCAGTCCATCCAAGCGAGTTGTCAATCTCGCCTCGAACGATGGAGAGCATCTCCTGCTCGCCCATCAGGGTCTCTTCGTATTCCGTCTCTTCGGGGTACTCGTTGGCGTCGTCTGACATCAGTATCTCTTAACCTTCGCACGGGGGCGCTCAACACTGCCCACCTGCCTAATGCCCATAGCTAGATACCCGAAGGCGTCTGCTGCGTGACTTGACCAGTCGTGGACTGGGTGATGCTTCAGTTCGCCTGTAGGCGTCGTGTCTCGGTGCCATGACCGGAGCGCCTCGACGCCTATCGCGGTCTTCTTCTTGTCGAAATAGCAGCGAGGGAGCAGCATTCTGCTCGCTTCAATTCGCTCGTCGATCTCGGACCTCGTGTTTTGGGAGATACGAGGGAGGACTCGGAAACTGATCCCAAACCCCGCTGCAACTTCTACACGGGTCTTGCCCGTGCCTAACTCTCGGACTCCGATATCGTGCGGCGCGATGTGCTCGCCGTAGGTGTATCCCTTGTCCTTGAGCACCTGGGCGTAGTGTGGCAGTCCTTCGCCGCTGGCCTCGTAGTAGTCGATGAGGCGGACCTCACCTCGGCCCACCTGCTGCATGAACCAGATCGAAGTGGCATCGCCTATCCCCAAGTCCCACGCAGTGGTGACGGGGAGAGCGGGGTCATACGGCACAGATGTTATTCGGTCGGCATCGTCGGCCTCGTCCACAAGACGCCCAAGCACAGAGTTCTTGACCGCGCTCACGCGGACACACTCGTACTCTCTCGCGTACTCCTCGCGAGACATCACCTTGGCTGCGTCCCTCAGCTCCTCTTCGTCCAACGCACCAGACGTGTCAGCCGCGTATATCCGACGGAACCAGCCATCCTGCTCGGCCATGTCGTATAGCTGGCCTAACGCGCCGTTGCTGTTCTTGAACGTGCCAATCGCGTAGAACGATCCCTTGCGGTCAGAGATCGCGGGACGGATGACCTCGGTGAAGGTCTCCAGCTTCACCATGTCCATCTCGTCGGCCACGACAGTGTCGAAGTACTGGCCGCGAAGGCGGTCGGGGTTGTCCGCGCCGAACAGACGCACTCGGCTTCCGTTCACGAAGTCCACCCGGAGCTCCGAGTCGTTGAACTTGTACAACTCGGGGGGCAAAGCAGCGCAGTAGCGGCGCAGCTCATCCCAGATCACCTGCTTGGACATGCCGTATGTCGGGCTCAAGTACGCAGCCCGGTAGTCGGTGCGTCCTGTTGTTAGGGCTCGCTTGATCAACTCGTTCGCAAAGCAGACGCTCTTGCCCCAACGCCGATGCGCCACCACGACGCCGAAGCGGTGACTGGAGACGAGATCGTGCACTTCCTGCTGCTGAGAGCGAGGCAGATACGGGATCTCTATGATCGGCGATACCGCGGACATGGGCCCTTCGCCTAACGCATTCGGTTCGGCATCTTGGATGTCGGCGGGGTGAACTCGGGACAAGTGCGTGGAGCGCCGGGTGTCATCTTCTTCATCTTCGAGCCGGACTCGGGCATAGGCGCGGACATCGTTCCGCCTTGCACCTTGTTGCTGTAGCCGCCGTTGCTGCCGTTGCTGCTGCTTCCGTAACCTTTCATAATCACTTTCCTTTCACGTTGGTGGTCATGCGAGGGGGTCGGTTCGTCACGGTCTCCGCGAACGAATCGTGGTTGTTGCCGTAGGCCTTGTTCTTCTTGGCCTTCGACGCAACTCGGTCGGGCATCGGGTCGGACTTGATCGGGTAAGCCTTCGCCGACTTGCCCTTCTTGAATGGAATCATGCGGTTCTCCTTACGCAGCCTGCGGCATGTCGCCGCTCTGCTCGTCTAGCATGTCGGATATGGCCGGGACTAACAGCGGCAGGAAGAGGGCAGGGAGGATCGTCGAGCCATCCTTCAATGCCTCGAACACTTTCCTGAGCCCCTTGTCTCTCCAGAGTTCCAAGAAGTTCTTCTGATCCTGGCGCTCTCCGCCCATCAGCTTGCCCCACTCGGTGTTCGATTCGATCTTGCGCGCTAGGTACTCTCGGATACGAGGATCGGCGTCGAGCTTGTCGAGCAAGAACTGACCCGAATCGTAAGAGGCTTGCGAACCGTCACCTTCAAACAAGTCGAATAGTATTTGCACGACCTTGCCCTGGTTAGGCGTCTTGTTGGCCTCGCCGAAGGAGACGTAGATGGTCTCCGCGCGCCCTCGCTCTACCTCGCTAGGCAGGCCTCGCTTCTTCAACTCGTCGGACAGACCCTTCAGCTCCTCCTGCGTCTGCTTGTTGATCGCAGCGAGCTTCGACTTGGTAACGGTGTCAGGGTCAGGGTAATCCACGTTTGCAACGATCGTGTCTTCGCTGCCCGTGATCGTCGCATAGGGCCATTCTGTGTTAAGCCCTTGAGCGTCGGTGGCTTCCTTGAGCTGAACCGTTTGTGCGGGGCTGAGGCCGCCGTGCGGGATGCGAAGCGCATTGGCCTCGGACACCTTCGTGCCCCTCTCGCCGACCGGGTAGAAGATGTTGCCAGCCGCGGCGTCTTGGTGATCAATACCCCCCTGCAATGCCACGATCCTCGTCAAGGCTTCTCTGTCCTGGGCGGCCAAGCCGGAGCTTCCATAAGGAGTGTTCTTGTCTAACGCTCCCAAGACTCGGCTTTCCTTGAGGGGGTTCGTTTCGGTGATATTGTTGGCCTTGTTAGTGAACAACCCCATAGCGTTTCGCGTTGGCTGCTGCCAGAAGCCAGCGGCCCTCGCCAGGATGTTCTCGCCTGTCACTGGGTCTACGCCCCATTGCCGAGAGTCCGAACTGAACAGATTCCTCACGCCCTGAGACCCACGGTGAACATCAGGAAGGTGACCCAAGTCGCTGGTACTAGTCACGGCCTCCTGATTCAACCTAACGGCGTGCGGGCTGAAGATTTCGTCCGTCTCCCCCATGCTGAGCATCGAAGCAATCGGGTCTCCACCTGATGCTTTCAGCCTTGCCGGGTCCATGCCTCCAGCAGAGACCCACGCGGAGGCCTGGATGCTGTCTGCATTCCAGTCATTTCGTCCGCCTAGCATCTTTTCGTTTGCGCGCTGAACGGCCATGGCAGTCTCGTAGTCCAAGAACCGATGCTGCTCTTTAGACAGGCCCTCGTCCCATGGCTTGCCGTTCTTGGTGTAACCCCAAGACCTAGCATCCCAGATGTCGTGGGTGCCGCCGATCGTCGGGGGCCTCGTGGGATCTGTCGCCTGAGAGAAGGGGCCTGTCTTCAGCGACAGCCCAGGGTCTCCCGTCTTATGGTAGTTATCCATCTGACGAGCAATAGCGCCCGTGTGGACGAGGCTTCTCGGAGCGCCTAGCTCATTCGAGTTGTGGCCTTGCAGAGCGAAGCCCAGGTTTACCGGCGGCGTGGCCTGCGGCGATGTCATCGCGAACTCGTCCGCCATCTGCATCTCGCGACCCGGAGCTAGCTCGCTGAAGTTTCGGCCCATGGAAGGGTACCAGTCAGGCCCTGCCTTTGTGCGAATGCCCATCGCAACAGCGGCGTCGAAGCCATCTCGCATCTTCTGGAGACCGGCGTCGTCCTTGATGTGATCCGGCGCTCCTACATAGGTTCCGTTCTTTCGCTGTACGAGATGGGGCATGGAAGCGACCGCGGCCTGAGCCTGCGGTCGTGACATGTGGCGGATCGAGGGGACGACTTCGGTGTACGCCCGACTCGGCTTGGGTGCCTTGTCGCCGCTCAACGGCGCGATCTTCGGGGGCTTGTCCTTGGCTGTCTTGGCCTTGACCCACTTGCCCTTGACCTTCTTACGAGGAGTTGTCTTGCCCTTCGTCCAGGGGATGTCATCCGGCGGCCCGGATCCCTTAGGCACTACCACGATCTTGTCGTAGAGCGGATGCACGTTGCCGTTATTAAGCTTGATCTTGCCGGACGGGTTGATCCCGTAGATGTCGCCATACGACTCCGGCCTCAGGTTAGGCGCGCCCTTATTCTCTCGGCCTAGCTTGGCAGGTACTCGGTACTCGATCTCGTTCGCGTATGCGTGGTTGTACCCGTCGCCCTTTGCGTTGCGAGTCGGGTTGCCCTTTGTCATAGACGAAGAGGAGATTGACGATATGGAGTGCTTCAGCGTTCGCGGCACGCCGTCAGCGCCGATGTACTCGTATTTAGTCGGCCTAATGAGGTTCACGCGGGAGAGTGAGCCTTGACCTCTCGGTGGCTTGGCTGACGCGAAGGTGTCGTCGACCACGCCCTTGAACGACTTCGTCTTGGCGTTTATGGAAGCGCCAGGAGCAAGCGTCTGGCCTGTTAGGTCTGCGCCTGTCTCTGCGTCCATGTGGAATCCCAGGTCGGTCTGCCGGATCTCGCCCTCCCAAGGAGTAGCCGCCCTGACCTTATCCCCGAACTTTCCAGGGATACGGTCAGCGTTACGCACCGTGTCTTTGTTGACGGGGATGATCGGCGCAGCGGGTGCGCCAGGGACTGATCCCAGCGGACCCTGAACCGGTATATGGGGACCGACATTATCCATTACGTCGTTGCCCACCAACCGCCTCATCGCCGCTTCGTTGTTGTAGCGCGGATCGACGCGGGCCGACGAGGGGTCGAACGCGATCGTGGTGGTGCCGTAGCTCGGACCAGTGCCGTCTGGCTTCATGAACAGGTTGTCCGCCTGACCCGCGACGATGCCCGTGCGCGACAGGGCGGCGGACGCATCCCTCTGACTGCCGTAGTTTTCGACCAGCCAGTCGTATGCGTCCTTGCCTGTCGCCTCTGCTCGCCCAGGCATGATGCCCGCTAGGCGGTCTCTGTTGCTCTGGAAGTAGGTCGGCTCGGCCATCGACGTTAGTCGGTCGGTCGGCACGCCCAGCTCTCGAAGCCGCTCGATCACGAAGTCCGACTGATCGGCCATCGAAGAGCCCAGTTGGAGCACCTCGGCCTCTTCCGTGTCGACGTTCATCGCGACCAGATGGCCCTGCCTGCCCGCATAACTCGCTGCCATGTCGCCCTGCATCGGATCGACCAAGTAACCGCCGAAGCCCTCTGCGCCCTCATCTGCCATCTTGGCAGGGTCGAAGCCAGCTCGGCCAGTCTCGGGGACGATGCCAAGAGGGCTGTTGTTAGGCGCAGCCTGAGCCGCGCCGTCGACAATATCCCCCGGCATAGCGTTGTTGCCATCGGGCATGATGTCGATCGGGCCACGGTATCCCAGGTCTCCTGGCCGGAGCTTGCTCTGGCGAGTGCCGTGGATGAGGGGTCCGATCATGGCCTGGAGCCAGTCGGGTGATGTCCGTGCTAGGTCGGGGATCGCATTGAGTGCGTCCCCAAGAGCGCCTGCCCCTGCGACCATGCCAGCCGCCAGAGCGCCCTTTGCAAACGGCGCTGCCTTCGCGACCCCAGACAGAGATGCGAGCTTGCCTGGACCGGGTACCGGCATGCCCATCTCGGTCAGCGTCTGCGCCATCGGGTCAGCGCCGCGGTAGTCCGCGTACTGACCGGCGAGGTCTAGCCCTTGACCCGTTAGTCCGCCTATCGCGGTTCCTCGCGCGATGTTCTCTGCCGACTCTAAGAACCCATCGCTTAACCCTTGAGGCCTAGCTTGCGGCGGGAACGGTGTCGTCTGGAACTGCTGGCCGAGGGGCTGACCTGTTACGGGGCTGTACTGCGTGTTGAGGCCTGGGCCTGGGCTCTGAGCAAGGCGGTTAGCAGTCTCGGCACCCATTCCGTAAAGCTGGGGGAAGCCATGAACTGCTGCTGCGGTGCCTAGCGGGGCCATCCAGTCGAAGTTGTTCTTCAGGTACCGCATGCCGTCGAACGTAGACTGACCAAAGTCCCGCAGGTTTCCCGGTAGGTCGAGCATCGAACTGCTACCCGAGTTGTACCCCTGGAGACGCAGTGCCTTCGCGACTGCCTGCTCTCTGGTTAGGTCGGCAGCCATCAGCCTTCTCCCTCTTCGTTAGTCGGAGCGGACTTCCAGCCGAACGTGAATGACTTGTCGCCCTCGGCGACCTCGATCGTCGTCGCCTTGACCTCGGGCCAGACTCGGGCGAGGAGCACGCGCATCTCGTTCATCTCGCCCGTCGTGACGAGGTCGATCAATCGGCGGGCCATGTCCTCGCGCTTCGTCAGCTCATCGGAACCGGGCTCGTCGAGCATGCGCTCCACGATGGACTCGAAACTCGGGCGCGCAACCTTGCCCTTGGGATTGCCGGACTGCCCCGGCTTCCACTGCTGGGCGAGGAACTCAGGACTTTTGGGCGTTGGATCGGCCAGAACGTGCCCCTGCTCTTTCCCTGCGAACCAGGGTCTGCCGAGAGGGGTATCAGCAGGAGCTGCGCGCGCGCAAGGGCTGGGCCAGGAGACCACTAGGAGACCACCAGGAGACCACTAGGAGACCACCAGGGGACCACTACCCTTCCAACCGGAAAACTCCCAGGGTCGGCACGCGGTACTCGTACAGCCCGTCCCCAACGTGCCGCCGGTCGACAGAATGGCCGCCGAAGCGAGGCTTCCGCAGGTGACGAAGCTGGGCGCTCATAGACGCTTCAGGATCGCCTGTGCGCTGAGATATCTCGCTCAGGGTATGCCAGCCCCCGTCTGACATGACCTCTCGCAGGCGCTCATGCTGGGAGGTCAGCCTCGCCTCGTCCCTCGTCGGAACGTAGTCGTCGCCGTCGAATCTCACTCGGGCTCCCTTCTGGCCGCGGCGAGCATCCGCCTCGACCGATTGTAGTGTTCGAGCCGCTTCGCCTTTCGGGCTGCCGCATCTTGGCTCGACTTCTTCTGCTGGGCCTTGCGGATCCTGTCCCCACGCGATAGGTCGAACTCAGCCAGGATGAGGTCGCCGACAACGTCAGCCCAGAGCATGGCATCTCGCTGACCCCGCCTCGCCTTGTGGACGAGATCGCGGGACAGCCCGACCTCCTTCGCGATCTCTGACTCAGACAGTCCCTCGACCAGCCAGAGGAGCGCGATCGACTCCATGTCGGGCCTGCTTATGGGAACGTATGCATTCGGTGGAACCATCACAAACAAGTCAATCTCCTAATCGCCTAACGGTACATTTCTCAACAGCAGGGCATTGAGAATCGCCCCGCCCTGTACGGGATCGATCTCGACTCGCCCCGCTCCCTGGGTCGTCTGCTGTTCTCGCAGCATAGCAATGACAGACTCGACCCTATCGTTGTCCCCCGGCATGAAGCACACACCATCGTCAGCCTCGACTCCGCTCAGCCGCCAGTCGGCAAACGTATTGATTCGCTGGATGACTAACGTCTCCTGACCAGCGCCCTTCTTCTTGATGACAGCGACCGGCTCTCGGTGTCGACTAGCATTCCTCTCGGACTGCAAGCACGCTTCGACCATCGAAGACCAACTCGGCCTGCCTAACAACTTGCACTCAACGCTGAAGTATTCGTTCTCCAAGTCAGCCGAACCCTTACCAGCAGTGCCATCGCCAGTAACGCAGCCGTTGCGTGTCGTGCCGAACAGCGATGCTATGCGTCTCTCAAAAGCCTTCCAAGACTTATCCACTTTGATTCTCCCACCAAACGTCCTCGCTAATTAAATCCATCGCGCAGCCCGCACAGACTACGCGGACCTCGTTCGCTTCCGGCTCACCACTTTCTTCCGGGTAGAATACATCTAAAGCAACTAGCCCCATCCGTGGGCAGCCACCACCGTCCATGCCCGCCTCGCATTTATGAACCAGACGCGCCTCGTCATAATCTTGGTTAGATAACCTGATTACCCAGGTAGATAAAGCGTCCTCTAGCAAAGTCTCTCGTGTGGTCACCCGCTTCTCCACTCCTGCTGTACCTGCTGTACGGCACGTCTATGTTCACAGTATCCATGATGTCCGAATCGCGCATGCGTATCACGAGGTCTGCGACGTATTCTAAAGTGCGACCCTTAACATGCCCAGCAGCGGCGAGCTCAGACACGATGAGCCAACTGATTTTACCCTCCGAAACTCGGCGCGAAGTCATTGCCCAATTACTCCAATCCCTGAGCAACTTCCAGTAGGCATTCTCGCCATCCTCGGTGACGGCAAGGTCGACGATGCGGTTGATCGAGTCGAGCACAATCAAAACCTTCTCATCATCAAACGCCACAAGCGGATCGACCTCGTCGACGAATCTTTCCATTGTTAGGCCAGGGCCGACGTTGGCAATATGAATCTGCGAGACGATGGCGTGATCCATCTCCCCACGCATCGCATTAGAGAACCGCTTGATCTGCCCGCCCCTTGTTAGTTCTGCATTGACGTAGATCACTCGCCACCCCATCCTCGCGGCGTTGACTGCTGCGCTTACACCAACGAGAGACTTACCCAACTTGGGTTGGCCTGCGACGACAACCATGCCCTGGCCTCCGCCTGTCATCAAGTCAACAGCAGGTATGCCCGTATCCCAAGAAGGCGAGTGCTCAATCACCATCTCATCTGGTGCGGAGATGTCTATCTCCTGGCCTACCGGGTTCATCGAATCGCGAAGCATCCTAACAAGACGCCTGCCGGGTAGCTCTTCGATCTTCCATCGCAACAACGCGAGGGACTGCCTTAGGTCGTGTGCCTCTTCGTCGTCTACGGGCTCGCACTCTGCCACCCATCGCTCTACCCCAATCGTATCTATCTGTTCCCTAACAAGGTCGACCAAGACCTCCGCATCGTATTTCTTGAAGCGGTCAATCCATTCCGCTGCTGTGCTGCCCATCGTCTTCTCCTCTGGTGTTAGTTGAACTTCCAAACGCTGCTGCGAACTCATCGAAGTTGTCCGGCGCATCCTCAGCATCGAGCTTATCGATCTCGGCCTTGGCGGACTTCATCGCAGAGATCGCTGCGAGCTTGCGAGCGTCTTCGAGATCCCTGGCGTTCATCCTGGGGAACCAGTTGATCGCGGACTTCCAAAGCGCGACGTGCCCAAGCCCTCGCATGACCGGAACCTTGGCCGCGAACCACGCCTGCACCTCGTCGACGCTCGGATCCCTGCCGCCCATGTTGGGCTGTGGGCAGTTGGCCTTGAGCCATTCGATCTGCTTCAGGGTGAGCGGGCCGCCCGTCCCAGCCTCGCCCGGAGGTGGTCTCGTCGACGACCTCGTCTTTCTCTTTGTCTTTATTGTCTTTTGTGTGTCAGCGTTTGCTGACAGGTTGCTGTCAGGAGATGCTGACACCCCCTGTCCGCATTCGCTGACACCCTGGGTGTCCGGGGATGCTGACACCCTGGAGGGCCAGAGCGACGTGTCGGTTTGGATTCCAACGCGGCTCGTGGCACCGGCACCGCGGCGAGCGACGACGACGATCATCCTCTTTTCGAGGGACATCAGAGCGGTCGCTGCGGTCGGTCGGCGCAGCCCTGTCAGCGCCGCCAGTCGGCTGCCAGCGAGCAGGTCTGTCTTCTTGGGGCGTCCGTCCGGCCCGCGATATCCGTAGGTCTGACGGAGCACACAGAGAGCGACAGACATCTCCGATGGCGAGAGCGGTGCCCTCATCAGCGAGTCGAGCAGCCCATTGGCGATCTTGAGGTAACCCCCTTCGAGGTCGACCTTCACGCTTCGCCCATCAGGTCTTCAAAGCTCAGCAGACCGCCGCTGGCGGCGATGCACTTCTGGGCATTCTTGATCGTCAGGGCCTTGCCCTGGAGCACAGACCAGACTTGGCTTTGCCTGATCCCTGCTTTTCGAGCGAACTCTGACTGCGACATCGAGGCCTCGTCGAGGTACTGCTGGAGCTTCAATGGCTCCTCCTGGCGTGTTTGGGTGTCCCCATAGGCTACCTGACCGAAGGTCGCTGAGCAAACTGCAATCATGTTAGGCGTGGGTTGCTGGGCGAGTGTTGACAGCAAATTTGCCTGCGTTAACTTGCTCGGCTTAATCAACCATCAGAGGTAAACGAATGAGCTTCCTCCAAAAAGCAGCAAGCACGACGGGCACGCCCACTTCCATGAACGTCTTGGTTCACGGGCATGCCGGGGCAGGGAAAACAACCTTCGCCTTCTCAAGACCTAACGTCATCGGAATCCCTGTAGAGCAGGGCCTTGGCGTCCTGACCGCAGACATGTTCCCCGCCCCTCGCACGTTCGCGGAAGTCATGGAGATGCTGCGAGAGCTAGTGACCGGCGAACACGACTACACCGGGGTAGTCATCGATGCAGTGGATGGCCTGATCCCGCTGATCGAGAAGGACGTCTGCGACGAGCACGGCAAGAAGTCGATTGCAGACTTTGGCTTTGGCAAGGGCAACGTCTACGCAGACGGCAAGTGGCAGGAACTCCTTCGAGGTTGCGAATACCTCTCGAAGTCGAAGGGCATTACGCCAATCCTGATCTCCCACTCTTCCGCAGTACACTACGAGGATCCGGTCAGCGGCACCTATGTTAGGTGGGAGCCTTCGCTGGGCAAGCGAGTAGTGCCGCTCGTTTGTGCATGGGCAGACGTGGTTGGGTTCCTCGACCGAGAGAAGCACTCTGTCGACAAGGGCAGCGAGGGCCGCACTGTTAGGACTGCTATGTCTACCGGCGCTCGACGCATGACACTCGACGACACTGGCGCAGCGATTGCAAAGAATCGGTACGGACTCCAAGCCGAGGTTCAGATTCCCCCAACGGGTGGGTGGGACACTGTCCAAGGGCTGATCAACGACGCATTTGAATCGGCAGCGAAGCCTGCCAAAAACAAGGGGAAGAAGTAAACATGAGTGGAATCAATATCGACCTTACAGGTGTAGAGGCCAATGACGGCGGCGGCGGATGGAAGACACTTCCTACCGGCGAGTACAACTTTCTAATCGTCGGCGCAGAGATGCGTAACCTGAAGTCTGGTAATGGGAGCGCGCTGAGCCTGAAGCTTCAGCAGATTGGCGGCAAGGGCGCGATCCTTTTCGAGAACCTCAATGTCGTGCATAACAACCCGAAGGCGCAGGGCATCGCCAGACGTGTACTGGCTGGCCTGCTCGACGCCACCGGCATCGCTCGGGATGGCCTGACTAACACGGATCAACTCCTCGGGCTTAAGGTAGCCGGGAGCGTGAAGCGATCTCAGTCACGTCCTGGCTACGGCGATGCTGATGGCTACGAGAACAGCGTCAACGCCTTCGGTCCGCAACTCCCCCGCGATCCAGAGCAGGAGCAGGGATCGCCTGTGCTTCAAGCCGTGCCGGAGCCCTTTGTGGCAGGCGACGACATCCCTTTCTAACATCTAACAGCCTGGGCCTATCCCTCCCAGGTACGCGGGCGGGTGGCGGCGAGTTTCCTCCTCTGGTGGCTCGCCGCCCCCTCTCGCGGTTTGGAATCCAATGCCAATGAAAGCGCGAGACCTTCAGTTGCGGGTCGACGACAGCCTCCGAGTGAACGCAGAGGCGGCAGAGCAGGACCGGGTAGACAGCCCTCCCACCTACGACAGGATGTCGGCCTCGGGGAGGTGCGTTCGAGATCGCTGGGCGACCCTGAACGGCGTCCCCAACGATCCAGGCAAGGCACCGACCGGCGCGAGGATCCAGCGCATCTTCGCCATGGGACACGGCCTAGAATCGACTGTGGTGGGCTGGCTGGAGAATGCCGGTGTGGTCGTCCACTCCGACCAGTTAGAGGTCGGCAGCGGCGACTGGAGGGGCCACATCGACGGCATCGCTGAGTGGACCGAGGGCATCGGCGAGAAGCGCAAGGCACTGCTGGAGATCAAGACCTGCAACGCCAGGAGTTACGAGAAGCTTGTGGCCGCCGACGGCGGGTACTGCGAGTGGAACCCAGGCTACTCGGCACAAATCCAGGCGTACCTAAAACACTTGCCGGAACTCTCCGAGGCGCTGGTGGTCGTGCTCAACAAGGACGACAGCCAGCTTTGGGTCGAGCACGTCCTTGAGGATGCTAGTCAGGGCGACCTGCTCCTCGAAAACCACAAGGTGGTCATGCAGAAGGATATGCCCCCTCGGCCCAAGGGTGCGAACGGCCCTGGCTCCAATTTCTGCAAGTGGAAGTGCGACAGGAGTAACTGGTGTTATTCGCCAGTGACAGACAGCGACTGGTCGTGAGATATCTTGCTTGTCGAATCCCGCTCGATGGGCGAAAACAAACTGCGGGAATGGAGAACGACATGAAGGAAAAGAATCGCTTCGACTGGGTCAAGGAAGTGGACAAGCTTCGGAAGAGCGGGCGCAAGAAGAAGTTCACGATGGGCAACGCGAACTCTTCGAGTGCCACACTTGCTCGGCTTCGGCGCACATACCCAGGGCTGATGGGAGAGTCGAAGGGCGAGACCTTCCGGGCATGGTGGTTAACCGACGCGTAGAAACATCTCGGACGCCAAAGCAAAAAGGGGGGTGGCCTAACAGGCTACCCCCCTCTTGCATTACGACATCCAACTAACAAATCTCCACGCCAGCCAGCCGACGATCGCCACTATCGCAGTGTCGCCTACGCCCATGAAGTAGAACCTCCAATCACGAGTCGTCCGCATCTGCCCACTCCCACTCCCGCTTCTGCTCCCGCACTGCCTTCTCGGCGGCGAGCCTGAGATGAGCCTCCAGCCGCAGGGCGTTCTCGCCCCTGGCAGCGTCTCGCGCAGACTCAATCTCGTGACGCAGGTCGCTGATCTCCTCATCCCGGCGGATTACCTGGGCGCGGAGGGTGGCGATGGTCTGACTGTTCATACGTTCCCGCGTGTCTGCGGTCTGCCATAATTTTTGCATCGCTTCGGCGTGGTCTTCGTAGCTGACCCAAGGGCCATCGTCAGTCTTGGTGGCGTCGTAGTTCGTCGCCTCATTTCCGGTGAAGCATTCGTATCTTTCAATCATCGTCTCCCTCCCATCTCGGATCGTCGTCGTCCCAGTCCGGCTCAGCCTCCGGCTCTTGCTTGTCCGCCACCTTAAGCTTCCCGGACGCGCGCAGCGCCTCACCCCACCCGCCCTTCACGAAAACCCGCTTGGTCGGGCCGCTGACCTTCCACCACCCGTTGTTGCCACAGATAGCATGGCCGCCGCCGAGGTCTGTCTCGAAGGTAAACCTGCTGTTGTTGACGTGGTAGTTGGTCTTCTCTTCCGCTCGGAACTTCTTCTCGTCCTTCAGGAACCTAAGCCTGTCGACGCAGGCCTTCCGGGTATTCCTGGCCGCATAACGTTCTCGCTCTGTCGCTTCCTTGATCGCCTTGTCGAGCGCCTCGTCGTCCAAGTCCGACAGCAGTGGCGATAACCATTCGTTCCTCATTCTTCGTGCTCCCTTCTGTATGCCGAAAAGCTGAGAGCCTCGCTCTCCTCGATGTCGACGTTGTCCGTTTCGTATTGGTCAGAGTCTCTGACCAAATCCCACTTCACTCCCACCTCAGGCGGAAGGCCTCCGGCAGAATGCTTGGCGCTCACGACTCGTCCTTCCCTTCCGGCTCGACCTCGTCAGGCCACCTGCCGAGAACCCGGCGGGCGGCCTTCTCGCCCTGCCCCGCCGCCACGACAATCGACCGAGGGTCGTCTGCGATCTTCTTCTTCCAACCGGCGATGTAGGCGGCGCTCTGCGCGATCGAATCATCTCGCTCGATGCCAGCGACTCCGCAAATGTACGAAGCGCCAAACTCCGCGACGAGTTCCTCCCTCGCGTACTCGTGGCTCGCAAACGCACCGTGGTTTGTTATGCCATCTCGATTATTCTTCGAGCGGTGACCAGTCGAATGGGAGAACTCGTGGAAGACCGTCGAATAGAAAGACTCGGCGGACTCGAACTTCTCAATCCTGGGAACCCTGACGCTGTCGTTGCTAGGACGATAGTAGGCGCGAGAGCCGCCCTGCGAGAACCCCCCGGCAAGTTCGCCAGCGTAGCCGTCGATGATTTGCTCTCCTCGGGTGATAGGATCGACAACCTGTTCGCACACCTCGACCTCGGGCAGCTCCAAGCCGTCGCACTGCTCGACGTTAAATACGCGATAGGCCTTGAGGAAGGCGAACTTGTCATCGTGACCGGGAGTGGACTCTGACTTCTTCTTAACGATCTTCCAGAAGATCGCCAGCTCAGCCTTCTCGCCCTTCCTGACAGCGCCGCCCTTCGACTGCGCTTGCCTGAACGTCAGCCAGCGCGGGTCAGAGTAGCCCTTGTATTGCGCGGCCAGGAGCAGGTTCCAGACGTTCACGCCGTTGTACTGTCGACCCGTCGCCGCGTTGGACGGAAGGCCACTGTCTCCGCCCTTCCAAGGCTTTCGCCAGGGCACTACGCCCTCGTTCAGGGACGCGACGATTCTGTCGGTGATGCTCGCGCATATTTCGTTTGTCACTTGTGAAGTTGTTTTCTTGGTCATTTCGTATTCCTCTGGTGTTAGGTTTGTAAGATTCATTGGACCCGCAGCGAATGCAACATCGGTGCGGGGCCTAGCATCAGGCAAAGCTAAACGTCCTCTCTGATCGCCGTGTAAGAGTCGGGGTGCTCCCTGACCGGCGCGACCCTATCCTCGTAACCATACTCGTATGAATCGATCCCGCGGCTCAAGCCGAGAACCACCTGGGCTCCGCACTTCGGACACCCCCACCTGTCACCCGAAAAGAACCTTGCGGAACCTCCTCGGTGGACTTGCTCTACTCCGTGCGAGTTCTTCTCGCAGCGCAGCTCGACAGAGCACTTAACACATACAGCATTCATCGTATCACCTCGTCCTGGGATTCGATGTCGGCGACGGTCACCGACACGATTACATCCCAGCCGTCATCCCCTGGAATAATCGGATCCTGCCAGCTCGGCAAGATCCTTGTTACTGTGGGCCAAAGGCCGACGTGCTTACTCAGCCGGTTGGCCTTCTCGTGTGCTTCTGACTGAGTCATTAGTCTCGCTCCTTCGCGCATATCAGTCCCGACGCTAGGCGTGGGATGACGTAGTCGTCGAGTGTCCAGCCAGCTCGGTCGTAGCCTTCGATCTCGATGTACGGTTCGACCGATGCGTCAACGCACTCCTCCAAGAAAGCCTCGTAATTGCCAGGAAGGTAGTCACTTACCACTGCAAGCAATGCGACCCCGCTCTTGCCAGAGCCGACCTCGACGATGGCGTGGCGCTTCTGCTGAATAGCAACGCCCGCCTTTGTCAGCTCCTGGCGCACAACTTCGACAGCCTCACGCTGGACGCCTTGCAGCGACGTTTCCTGCCAACCGGAACGAAGCCCCAACTCAAAAACCTTACTCGTAATAATCTCGATCTCGCTTTGTGAAAGTCTCATAATCCCTATCCCTTCTTTGCGTCGGAGAAGAGTCGCTGCAAGGCGTCCACTCCAACATTAAAAGTCTCGTCACCAATCCTGCCGTCGCCGACGATGTCATCCGTGACCCCGTTAACGATGCTCGCAAGCACTCTCTCGATATCCCTTCGATCGATCAT
>TARA_R110002074_G_scaffold43831_3_pt1 | contig 19268 bp, 28 predicted proteins | sample TARA_R110002074 | Tara Oceans TARA_R110002074 (sample SAMEA4397215) | marine metagenome | biome: Polar Biome; feature: [MIX] marine epipelagic wind mixed layer (ENVO:01000061); material: water (ENVO:00002006), including particulate matter (ENVO:01000060) such as... | depth 10-100 m | reverse complement strand
GATAACGATTTTAACTCATCCTATCCAAATGGCATTGATGATTCAGGTGCGTTCAAGCATTATCAGCGGATGCGTTTGTTTCATGAGATGTCAGACGACCGTAACATTCCGAGAGAAAGTGCACATTCTGCGTATGACGAGAACGTGCACTTGGTGCGTAAAGAGTTGTATAAGCGTGCCTCAGAGATCATTTATGGAGGAGGTGAGTAATGAGTGACAAACAAAGAGTAGAGATAGAACCGTATTGGCCTAGCCTAGAAAGGTTCCTTGAGTGCATGGTCGATGATGACAGGACCAAACCTGAAGCGAGGAAGCTCGCCAGTGCAGCATTAGCAGAAGTCAAAGCTTATTTAAGTGTAAACAATAGAAAGGGAGAGTAACAATGAAAGAATATAACCCCTTTGGTTCAGGGACCAAAGAACAATTAGAGCGTCAATGGGACGCTGTAGAAGCTGACAAACAGGCAGCTTTAGCTCTTATCAGAGCAAAGAAAAAGAAAAGGGAGAGCAATAATGGAAACACCCGTTAAATTTGCAGGTGATAGAAAGGTAACCAACCATGCCACCCAGAAGGGTGAGCTAGGTACGGCAGCGACTGTTAATGACAAGAACAGTTTCGGACTGTCTGCTAGTAGGTGCACTAACAGGACACCGTTCTGCGATTCGTGTTATGCAGAATCGACAGAACGTCAGTGGCCTACTGTGCGTAACGCGTTGGAACATAACTGGGAGGTTATAGAACCCCACTTGGATAACTGGTCGAAGTTGTATGACCTGTTGTCTGTCGGGGTGAAGGAGTCCATAGAGCAGAAGATCAAGCGTAACGTGCCCGTGGACAAGTGGCAGTTTCGTTGGTTCTGGGACGGAGACATACCGTCGCAGGCTTTCGCTGAGGCTATGCGCCTCATCGCTAGGAACAACCCTAAGGTAAAGTTCTGGGTATACACGAGGTGCTTCCAGTATGCGCCGACGCTATACGCAGATAACCTAGCCGTGTACTTGTCTACCGACATGTACAACTGGCAATGGGCTGTCAAAGTTAAGTCAGCTAACCCTCATGTCCATTATGCGTTCAATGGTAGAGACTGGGCTGAGACACAGTGGGTAGCGGAGCTGTGCGAAGAGCCTAGAGGACTTAAATGCCCTGAGCAAGTAGGGCGAGTAGATCTTGTTGAGTGGTCTCAAGAGACTACGAAAGCAGGTAAATATATCGGAGAAGGCGCTTGCGCTAAGTGCGATTATTGCACTGTAGGTAAGGGCAATGTCCGATTCGCAATTAACCCTAAATAGAAAGGAAAAGAATATGAAACTTAACAATGGGAGAGAGCCAGTTAGCTGGAGTGTTTGGCGAGGAGGTGAAGGCGAACATCCGTATGTGGGAGCTGTCTTAGCTCATCGTGACCATCCTATGCACCCGTGGATTGCTTGGGATTGCAATAGCGAAGATGGCATAAACTTTGACTGTTACCATGGTGACTATTGTTCAACGTTTGAGATGGCCTTTGCTGCGTACCATAGGAAGCGTTTGGTTGCTAAGAGCTACCACATGGGCGATAGGTTCGCTGCATTAATGGAGGAGCAATTCAATGGATAAAGAGATAGAAGAAATAATCGAAGACTCGCCTACATATCTACAGGATGTGTTGCGGTCATTTGTCTGGGGTAACAGTTTCCTAAAATCTGGGGAACTGCCAGAGGAAGGGCTCATTCCGTGGGATGCCACTCTTGGCGATTCACTGGATGAACTCTTATAAATAGAAAGGGAAAGATAATGAAATACAGAATACATTTAAATCACGTCTACGAAACTGATCAATACGTTGAAGTAGAAGAAGCTAATTTATCAGACGCAATGAAGATTGCGGAAGAACAAAGCGATATTGCAGAAATGCACGCAAACGCTTCTCATACTTATACAGGCGTTCTTGACTTTGAAAAAATCGAAGAAGAGGAGTTTGATCCTGACCATTTGGACAACAGCGCGCAGACTTTGCGGAGATTAGTATGACAATGATTACAGGAGACCAAATAGACATGCTTCGAGTTGTGACAATTCGTCGATATTTAAGGTTGGAGGTAGAGAGAGGTATACGAAGTAGAAGACCTGTTCTGCCGTTTGCTAAACAAATATTGGAATGGAACGACATCGTCCCTAAGCGAAACAAGAAAGACGTATTAGCGCAGATGGATGTTCTTCTTGCTGAATACGATGAGTTTATGAAACAAGCTGAAAAGGAGCTATAAATGTCGTATACATTACGATCAAAACATGACAGGTTTGCAGATAAGGAAATCCATAATCGAATCTACAACGAGAGTTGTTTAGACACTCTCGCTAGGATGTCGGATGACGATGTGTCTCTTTCTATCACGTCTCCCCCGTACAATATGAACTTGAGGATCAGGAACGGCAAGTACTGTTCCAGACAAATCGTTAAGGAGGAGTTCAGCACTAAGTATGAGGGCTTCGACGACAATTTGCCGATAGACGAGTACAACGAGTTCCATAGCAAAGTGTTGTCAGAGTTGATAAGGGTTAGCGGACTGGTTTTCTATAACGTTTCGATAGTTACGGGAAGCAAGCGTTCTGTGTTCAAGATGATTGGAGACTTTCATGAGTATTTGAAAGACATCATTGTCTGGGATAAAGGCCATGGTCAGCCAGCGATGCAAGAGCAGGTTCTTAACAGGAGGACGGAACTTATACTGGTGTTCGCTAATGAAAACGCTATTAGCCGACAGTTCAAAACGTATGGAAGGTTCGCTAGGGGTACGTTAAGTGATCTTTGGGAGATCCCTAGACAGCGTAGTACTTCTAGTAAGAACATTGCCGTGTTCCCTGAAGAGTTAGTACGGCAGATCTTAGTTAACTTCACTGTAGAAAGTGATCTAGTTTATGATCCTTTCTTAGGGACGGGTACGACTATGCGTGTTTGTAACGACTATGGCAGGGAATGTATTGGTAGTGAGATTAACCCTGACCTTGTTGAACATATTATTGACAACTGGATGATTTATACTTATCCACAAAGATATCCTGCTGATGCGTAAGATATTTCAAGATTTGACAACACAGGGAGTACATGGTACTGTGGGTATTGAAAGGCACACAAAGGGAGCACTAAATGAAAAAACATTTTGACTCAATCTATTCGTATGCAGGCATGGTAGGTCGTGCATGTAAACGCATAATTGGTTTTCTTGAGGAGGGGGAATACGGAAAAGCTCTCGCTTGGTTAGAGAACCTGTCCAAGCAAGCCACCAAAATACAGGTGGAAGAATCAATCGAAGATCCAGACATACCGTTTGGAGACTTGAGAGACAACGACTAGTTCTGGTAGATGGGGCTAGTCGCTTTATTTCCTTTCAGCGCTGATGGATAACTGTCATTATCCGCCCCTACTACCTACACAAAGGAGAGATACATAAATGGATTGGGATGAGAACGACAACTCTAGCAAGGCAAGAGGTCGGTTAGATAAGAAATTTATAAAGTGCCTTGACTGTAGAGCCTTCATAGGTGAAACAGTATTTGCAAAAATAACCTACTGCCCGTTTTGTGACGGAGCGAATTGGAGAGAGAATGGTAACAGATAAAAAAATTGTGTTAGATGCAGCAGTGACGATTAAGCTACTTGATCGTTTCTCTGATCTTACGGATCAGATGCTGTTAGTTGACGAGACGTTTCGAGAGTTGCTGGAAACGCTTGTAAATGTGGATGCAGATACAATAGATACAACGGAAATCAAGTTAGAGAAATTAATAGTTGATGGGAATAACGTTGTCGATATTCGACACAGGCTACCCAAAGACCCTAACGAAATATACAACAAGGAGGAGTAATGGTACATAATTTAACTCACATGTCAGCAGGACCTTACCAAGAGGAAGAAAGAAACCAGATGATTGGACGGCAAAAAGCCCATAGTAGAGAACAGATGGCAAAAGAAGAAAAAGAGTGGGAGAACAAGCGAGCTTACGAACAGATAAACACTGCTTTGAACGGCCACTTGACAGATAAACGTTTCCTACAAGGCATGCAAATCATGCAGTCTGACATGTCTACCGATGAGCTACTCAAACGGTTAAGCCGTTGGCAGAAACGAGCAGAGCTGTGGTTCAAAGTTATCTCGTACTTCAAACGGCAAGCATTGTACACGTACGCGTTAGAGAATGGTCGGGGCGGTATCGCTCAGGCAGGCAGATTGCTTGGCGTGACTAGGCAAAGGGCTCACGACATGTACAAAGAAGCTGAGAACGAACGGCTAACACAATTTACGCCCTTGTTCTTTGTGGAAAATTTTGAAAAAGAATTTGAAAAAATTGGTCACAACGAGGAAAAGTTGTTTGAGGGAGAGTTGCAAGTAAACAGAGATGAATCTTCTTTCTATGCTTGATACAACACATGCTGCATGCAAAGGCAAACCCACGAATATGTTTTTTCCAAAATCTGGAAGGCCCGCAAGAAAAGAAAGCGAAGCTAAAACAGTTTGTAGGAAATGTCCAATACGAGAAAAGTGCCGTGATTACGCTATGAATAACCATATATATCATGGCATTTGGGGTGGGATGACAGCAAGAGAAATTGAAGCCCAACGACGGATACACGGGATTGTTTTACCAGTGCATAGAGGGTATGCACGAGGATTTAAGAACGATGCTTGACAGTCACATGTCTCTCGTCTACGTTATAATGGGGGGAAGCCCCTTATGGGCTTTCCCCCCAAAACAAGAACGTCGTAGTCGGGTGTTAACTCTCCCTTGCACCCGACTACTACATTCAAAGGAGAGAGATGCAAGAAATTAAACTACGCCAAAGTTGGATAAACAATTTCTTAAGATGCCCAGAGCAAGCAAGGCAAGAACGCCTTGAACTTGTCTCTCAAAAAGAAACAAGTGATTTGCTTCGCGGTAACGCTGTCCATGCAGCGATAGAGTACGCTGGCCTCCTCAGAATGGGAGGCCAAGACGTAGTTACTTGCGATGAGCTGATAGACATATCTGACACATACCTTGCTGAGAGCAGTAACGATGTCGAAGTGTGGAGAGAGTCTTATGAGAACATAGTAGATGTTTGTCGTGCTAACGTGACGACTTGGTACAATGAGTTGAACCCCATACTGGACCCCGTAGGGGTGGAACAGACTTTCTCAAAGTCCATGGGTGTTAGGCATGGGGTTCAGCTCACGTTAACTGGCACAGCCGACTGGAATGACAAAAGCGGAGTGTTATGGGATTGGAAGAATCCTTCACGTCATTATGCTGCGTGGGAGAAGAAACGTTGGGATATACAATCGCACGCCTATACTTGGGCGTTAGAGAAAGAGCAATTTAACTTAGCTGTGTTAGCTAAGGGAGAGTTGCAAGTAATAGAAATACATAGGTCTGAAGCTCAGAAAAAAGCTTTTGTAGAACTTTGCTGGTCCATAGTGCCAACACTGTTGACCATTGATGAAGCCACGACGTGGCCTCAAAGGTGGGATGGGTGGCATTGCTCACCCAAGTGGTGTCCAGTATGGCAAGCAGGTAAATGTCGGGGCGAACACCTCGGCCAGAATCCCTGGTAAGGGGAGAAAGAAGAGAACCATGACAGACATGGCAAAGGTATCTGTGACCTTTTCACAGAAGATAAGTGAGCAAGCGTATGAGACAAGCGATTATTCTCTCACGATTGAGAGGTCTGTGCCTGAAAGCATGGGCGAAGATGGCATCATTGCGGAAGCCGATAATATGTTCAGCCAAGCTAAAGCAGAAGTTCTAAAGCAGGCAGGACAAGACTTTGATGTCAGTGACACTGGCGTAGTCATGCGTAAACTTAAAAGTGCTGTTTCCGAACCTAGTGGTAGTGCGCCAAGCGTCGCTGCGCCAGCACCCGCCAGTAATCAGCAAAGTGGTCCAACGCAGAGAAGCGTAGCTGCTCCTCCTGCAAGGCCATCTGCATCTGGTGGCGTTATGAGTGGCAGAGTATACAAACGGACAGACAAATGTGTTGGTAAGAAAGCTGAATTGGATCAAGCTGCTTTCAACATTTTGGCGTTCCAAGCTAACAAGTGGCCTGATAACACGACAGTGTTTGAAGTTAAAGAATACTCTGATGGTTCAACAGATGTAGCTAAGAACGGAAATAACTTTCCGAACTTCTCTATCTCGTCTGAAGCTTTAGCTCGTATCGGGATTACTGTTGCACGAAGTCACGGCATATGGATACGGGCTGGCGATAGCAACGTTCCTTTGACCGTATGGGATCAAGTTGGGGGCCAGACTGAGGCCGACGCTATTAAGTGGGATTGGATGGCTCGTCGATCAGAGCTACAAGAGTTCGCTTACAGTAAGGATCAGTGATGGAAGAGGGCGCTATAGCCCTCACGGAGGAAGAGATCGAGGCCAGATTAGCTGGTCTCGATCTTTCCGACGAGGGAGAAAAATACAGGTTCTTTAAACCAACCTCAGAAGCAGTTGACAAATGGGTGCAATACGCTCAAGGCTCGCACGACTGTTTCCATTTAGGCTTGCAAGCAATAGATGAGAAGATGCGAGGCGTATGGCCAAGCGACGTGCTGGTTGTAACTGGTAGAGCGCATTCAGGTAAGAGCGCAGTCCTGCTGTCTAGCATCGCACGCAACTTAAAAGAAGACCCCGATTTCTACGGGATTATTTACACTCCAGATGAGCCAGAGATCCTTGTCGTATCTAAATTGTACGCACTCTTATATAAACGCAACTTAGCAGAAGTAGAAGAAGCGTTACGGACAGAAGACAGGGACGTTTTATCAGAGATCAGAGAAGCCAGAGATGGCTTCCTAGATAGGGTGAAAATATTTCCTAGCGCTTTAAGCTTTGACCACATGTCAGAAGCCATGCGAGAATGCGAAGACTACTGGCAGTACAAGCCACGGTTTGTCATGGTCGATTTCTTGGAGCAGTTACCTAAAGCATCAGGGTACGAAGGAGTATCGAACGTTCTGAAAGGTTTGAAAGAATGGGCAGAAACAGAAAACCTTCCTGTAGGTTTGATCCACCAATCAGGCAAAGGATCTAACCGTGGTAGCAGCCGAGGAATGGACGATGGCAAATTCAACGCTGACGAGTACGCTATCCTCCAACTTAACGTGTTCAGAAAAAGAGATAACCCCAAGTTGTCTAACGATGAACGCAGGGTGCATAGCGTAAGCGTTTCCCTTGACCTGTGTAAGAACAAACGGCCACCATGTAAGATAACGTCGCCACCCATAGACTACTTTATGGACCCTGACTGTGGGTTTGTTAGAGAATACTATGAGTCTGATGTACCAGAGGATGACCGATGGCTAGAGTAAAACAACTTTTAGAAGACTTTGCTTCCCTCCATAAAGGAGGAACCATTGCTTACGTTAAGGACAGGATAAAGCCAGTTAAGCAAATAGATTACGAAGATTATTTGCAAGCCGTGACAGAACATTTGAACGGTAAAGAACCTATAGGCGTTTACCCGTTATGGCAACGTAACAACGTATGGATGGTCGATTGGGCAGCCGTTGACCTTGACGAAGGCGACGTGTCAGACATTCACGCTGATAACCTAGTGTCTTTGTTATCTAAAATGAGCATACGCTCATGGAAAGAAACATCAAAGAGCAAAGGCTACCACGTGTGGGTTTACCTTAAAGAACCTATCTCTGCTGCTGTGGCACGTAACGGCATGATAGGGGCATGCAGAACAGTTGATGTTCCTATACGAGAGGTATACCCCAAACAAATAACGTTATCTACAGGGCAGATAGGGAACTGTTTGCGGTTGCCTTTCCCCAATGAACGTAACAAGGGTAGACAAGAAGTCATTGATTACACGTTAGAAGATTTTGTGCAAGAAGCTAAAGAACAAAGAACACCTCCGTCTGTCTATCGAAAATTACTTGGGTTGCACACGGCGACAGAACCTGCTCCTTTGAAGATCATTAACAAAGGGACGAAAGCAGATGGAGAGTTTGAAGGTGTTGCTAAAGACATTTGGGAGAACCCCACAATGAAAAAAGGACAACCTGTTACTGACCGTTCAGGTACGCTTGTAGCGTTTGCAGGTAGTTTACTATGGCAAGATTTCTCAATACAGGCTACTATAGATTGGGTGAGGCGATTAGATGACATACTAGGCAAATACGCAGATCGTCCAGATCGCGAGCAACGCATAACTGATCTGGTTAACCAAACTTCGATAAGGGTAAAAGTTCGTGACTAAATCATACAAGTTTTCCATACCTGTAAGACCTAAAAGCAAAGGTAGACCCAGGGTCACGAGCAAAAATGGGAGACAATGGGCGTACACGCCTAAGACAACAAGAGACTGGGAAGAAACAGTACGCCATTATTACAAAGGCCCAAAGTTTGAAGGCCCTGTATCTATGACCATTACGTTATCTCCCAAACGAGCTGTTGTAACGATCACTCAACTATACGTAGAAACATCAGGGTTACGTGGCGATATTTCAAACTACGTTAAAGGCATCGAAGATGCTTTAAATGGGATAGCTTACGACGACGATAAACAAATACACAGGCTTGTAGGGCGCAAGAAATGACAGACAGAGCGTTTCATCAGGGGACATACGCTGAACGTTACCTATCTATGGGCGACGAAGCAGAGTCACAATTTGAAGCGCATAACATTCAATGGGCACGATACGGTTTCAACCGTCCCGACCAAATGACCAAATTCTATCACCTGCCACACGTAATACGTTACACGCCTGATTACGTTCAAGCAGAACCCAACAGGCTTGTTGAAGTCATGGGCATGGGGAAAACCCCTTTGAAGATCAAGTTAGAGAAATTAGCTGCTATGCAATGGTGGGACGGCACAGGAGCGCCTCTTTATTTGTGGGTCTGGTCGTCTACCAGACAAAACTATGCTGAAATAAAGTTTAGAGATTTGATGACGCTCATTAACAAGAACGATGTGCCTCTTGGAAGTTTCCACGAAGGCAAAAAATATTTTTCAATAAGTTCCAAACTCCTTTTCTGGAATGGAGACTGAGCCGACAGAGGGAGAAAAACTTTTTGAACGTTTACGGCTACTAAAGTTCCCGTCTTTAGCGCCTGTACGTTACAAAGAATCCGTCCAACTTTTAAACGCAGGTCAAAAAATTTGTGCTACGGAGATGGAAGCAATAATGCGTGCTGGTTATTGGGAACCTGAAACATCTCAGGAGCTGTTAGATTTGCAACAGAGACAGTTACAAGTAGCTGTATTTGACATGTTCTATTCGCTTACTGAAGAAGAACAATGGATATACCACATGCTCGTAGATGTAGGCTTGTCAATGCGTTTTGTAGCTAAAGCATTAGATTTGCCTAAAACAACTTTTGCTAGAAGGCGAGACTCTTTAGCTGAAAAGATGCGTCGCATACTTTTAAATCACGAAATAGTAAGAGACAGATTAGGGTTTTAATTCCAAGAAGATGCACTCTCCAGGGCATTCTTCTGCTGCTTCAATCGTAGCTTCTACAAGATCTTCAGGAACGTCAACAGTTTGATACATTTGATGTGTAGGTTCATCTGGAACATCAGTTCCAGATTCTCTCACATAAAACAAGCCATCGGAATGGCCAAAAAAAATAGCAGGAACAATCTCTTCACAAAGGCCATCACCTGTGCAAAGGTCTTGGTCAATCCAAACAACCATTTCCATTGTAGTCATCTTTCGTATCTAAACAATCTTCTAAGAAGAACGAAAAACCTTCTACCCAGTTCAACAGTTTTGTTAACGCTACAAGGTTACCTGTAGTTGCTTCTTTCCAAGAGTTAACAATTCCCTTAGCTTCTCTACCTTCAAAGACTATGAGAACGCCAAGGTTGTCATCGCTCCATTGGCCATGGGTGCCGTCCAACATGTCTAACTTGCCTAAACTTTCTTTCATTTCGCAAGCTATTTCATCTTCTAAATCAAGGCCTTCAATGGCCATAAAGTCGGCCCAAGCATCTTCAAATTCGTCTGTAGGACCGCTTGGATATTCCTCATACGGCATGTGGTTCCTAAGATTTAAGTCGTTCTTGAGCTAAAGTTTTAATCGCAGATAGAAGCGCAGCGCCCCCAGCGGTAGCTGCGCTTTTTAGGGTAGACAAATCAGTTATAACAAATATGGCAAGAAAAGATTGAGATGCCGTCCATAAAGTTCTTTCTAACCAGTTAGTGATACTGAATTTAGATTGTTCCGTCATGGTTTATAGTTTTTAAATTTCTTTTCGGCAGCTTTGCTTCTAGCAGCTTTCTTAATGCCTCTGTTCATTCCTTCGGCGAAACCTCTTAAATCTTCTATAGAGCCAAGCCCGCCACCATGAGCGACATTTCGTGATTGTTTAGGTCTTGCTGCTGCTGTTCCACCTTTACGTTTAGGCCGTCTACTTTGGTGCTCGTTAGGCTTAGAAGCGCCTTTTGATACTTTAGGCTTAGGTCTTGCTGCTACCGTTCCACCTTTACGTGGAGGTTTACGCGACTGAAGTTCGTTAGGTTTTTTAGCTACCTTACTTCCTACCTTAGGCTTTCCAGTGCCTCTGCGTGCTACTGTTCCACCCTTTTTAGCAGCAGGTTTACGAGATTGAAGCTCGTTAGGTTTTTTAGCTACCTTACTTCCTACCTTAGGCTTTCCAGTGCCTCTGCGTGCTACTGTTCCACCCTTTTTAGCAGCAGGTTTACGAGATTGAAGCTCGTTAGGTTTCTTGGCTACCTTACTTCCTACCTTAGGCTTTCCAGTGCCTCTACGTGCTACTGTTCCACCTTTTTTACGTGGAGGCTTACGTGACTTAAGCTCATTAGGTTTCTTAGCTACCTTTTTTGGTAAGATGCGTTTCTTAGTTTGTGCCATTGTTTTTCACTTCCCGAATGGTCGTCCATTAGAATGGGCGTTACCGTAGTTACCTGATCGCAGGTATGCTGCGTCACGTTTTGCTTTTTTACTCATGTCTAACATATTCTCAGACGAAGAAGAATCGTATGGTTGCTCATCTTGAGAACCAAACGTATCTTCAAACGTTCCGTAACCTTCACCTTTAGGCATAATAGCCTCCTATATAATAAGTTGCCTGTCCCATTACGAGAACAGCATTCTCCACGTGTTAGCCCCTATCACCCCATCTACAGAAAGAAAATCTCTGTATTTAGATTGGAAAGCTCTTGTGGCGATCTTAGTACGTGGTCCATAACACCCATCTACAGGTCCAGGGTCAAACCCTAATGCCTTCAGACGCTCCTGAGCAGCCCTTACAGCCTCTCCACGGCTTCTACGTAACTTGGACAGTGGTTTCTTAGCTACAATCGCTCCTAAGCGATCTACGTGCGCTTTGATGCCTTCCCACTCCTGAGGTTCAGGTGGACGTTCCTCAACTCCCATACCGCCCTGCAACCAACTATACAACCAAGTGCCAGGACAAGACGTAGCAGCAAGGTCACGATGACCCTTAACCCACAACTTGTCATCGTACCTACCCTGTATATCTGATATAAGCCAACGAATAGATGCCAACGTTTTCATAGGAACTTCTTTATCGCCATCACCCGTGTAACAAATAGATTCAGTGCGACTATTCCAAGGCCGTGTCGCAGCCGATATAACGCCAGCTCCACGCCCCTCATAAATCACACCCTCTTCGTCTACCAACCAGTTATACGCAATAGCGTTCCACCCATTAGCATCCATATGATGACGCTCAAAAGCCTTCACAGCAGCAACACCCTTTGGACCATTCTTCACACCAGAATGATGCAAAGCCACACCCTTTACACGATTCTTGTTCAACCAACTAAAAGGTTTCTTCGGGCCTCTAGAGTCCCAACCTTTTCTACTAACAATAGTTTTACTCATCTTGTTCTTCTTTCTATATCCAAAATTTGTTGCATCTCTTCAGCAAATTCTCTTTGCTTACGAATAAGCGCACTCCGCTTATTCCGAGGAGTGTTAACTCGCAAACCAGTACCCATAACAGTGTTAAGCCATGTAGTTATAAGCGCATCCTGCTTACTTTTTTCATTAGGGAACATTCTTCGCACCCGTCCAAACACTGGAGCAAACTGATCCAATGAATAAATGTCTTTATCTGTCATTACAAGTCTACCATTCTTCGCCTTCTTAGCTAAACCAAGGCTAAGCACAATGTTTTTGATGACAGGAGTGTTATACAAACGAGGAGCTTGCTGATAACGCCCAGTAAACGGAATGCTACCAAAAAATTGTTTCCCTAACATCAGCTCAATAGGCAACTTGACAGGAGGTAACGCTGACTCAACGCCTAACCTGCCAGCCCCCTTAACAAGCCCCTTAATGTCTAACGCTCTCTCATATAAAGGGTCGCCCTCGTCTCCCATTTGTTTTGTTATTTTTTGCAAATCTCTAAAAGGAAAATCAGGCAACATGTACGTCCTGTTACCATCTATCTTAAAAGGCATCCTGATTCCCATGTTCCCTGCAAAGTAATGAGGAACCAAACCCTCCATAGGAGAGTTAAGTTCAAGCTCTTCTTTTACCTGTTGCAAACGACCCCAAATACGGGGTTGTTTGCCAATAGATTCAATAAGCACAGGAAGAATATTTCTTTGCCACGTCCAGAAAGGAATAACTTTTTTGATCTTTTTTTCAAAGTTTGAAAGATCTCCATAATCAAAATGATATTTCCTGACAGCGCCCCACGCATCTTCGACAGAACCGCCCCCCATCCTAATGTGATGGGCTAACGAACCACGCAAAATAAATTCAGTATCTGAGTTTCTTGCACGAACCCAGTTAAATGGTTTAAACGAAGCATCAAAAGGATTCTTTGAACCTTGAGCAAAAGCCCCTGCTCTACCACCCTGACCTAACTTATCGACAGCAGTTGTAATTTCTTGGCTAACTTGGCCCTGCCCAGCTACACCAGTATCAAACCAGCTTTTAAACACGCGCAACTCGTCGATAGAAACAGCTTTGTTGCCACCTAAAGCGCTAATAGCGCCTTTCAGTTGAACAGATTTACCGTTTTCTATCATTGCGGTTAACCCTTTTATAGGATTACCGTCGCCTGCTGCCACAGCGAGCTTACGTATCTCACGCACACGAGCATGGACAGACATAGGTACGCCTTGTATTTGGTTATTGATCCAAATACCGCCCATCATGTTACGCATAAAGAATCCAGGCGTAGAAACAGCTTGAGCTTTCCAATAGTTAAGGAACTTGTTGTACGTTCCCATAAATTCGCTAACCTCTAAAGGATCTTGCATCTTACCCATAGCTAACATAGCGCTAGTCATCAATTCCATGTCTTCGTCAGTGTATTTACCAACAAAAGCTAAATCATCAAACTTTGGTTTAACTCGTTCATATTTTCTTGCACCACCTATTTGCGGTTGATCCATGAAAGCGTTTCTAAGGTCACCACTGCTATCAAGGGTGGTGATCTTAGTATGTTGAACAACATAATCGTTTAAAGCGCCACCGTACGCGTCAGAAAGAGAATTAGATGCTCTAACGTTTTTCATTTGTTGCATAGCTGCTTGAGTCTCTTCAATATATTTAAGTTCTTCAACAAAACCAGCATCAGTAGTTATTTCTTTTACCGTCCCAGACCAAGATCGTTTGCTAGACAAAGTTCCCTGCTTAGGACCATAATTCCTTTGCCCCATATCGATCTCAAGCTTAACGCCGTTAATGAGATCTTCTTTATTCTTCTCTATCGTAGCTATGTCTTCTCTTAAAGTATCTACAGTAATTTTTCTTCTGTCATAAAGGATCTGCCGTTGCTGTTTAGAAGCGTTAGATTCTTCAATGACTTGACGCATTCTCCCATGGACCGCTACGTTCCCATCTTCCAAAACTTGTTTCCTGTTTTTTAACGTTTGTAAAATCTTTTGCGACTGTTGGTCCAAATCGTCAACGCCTTTACCAGCGTTTGCGATAAGCACATTTATACGAGCAATTTCTTCGTTGATAAAAGCAAGACCTGAAATGTCATCTATTAAAAGCCTACCGTCATCAACAGTCCTAAGCGCTCTCATAGTTCCGCTATACAAACGAGAAGTACCTAACGATCTATCTAACTTGTTTAATTCGCTAACGTGGTTAAGCCACTTCTCCTGTGTCTTAGCTTCCTTCAATAACTTCCTACCTTCTACCGTACTGTCGCCACCAGCTTTTACCGCAGCACGTTTAACCCGTACAATAAGGTGTCTAAGTTCTTTCTCAGCAGGTTGTATAAACGTCCTCTGAGAAAGCGTTCTACCGTTCCTAGTTATCTTAAACTGCTTAGCTGATTGCGGATTCGTAACACTGTCTGCCAGCGCATTATAAGCTTTAGCAAATTGGACGCTAGGATCTAAGTCCATCTTTGCCAGCCAGTTTTGAGAAAGGTTTCTTGTTGCTTCTTCCCCCATTTCAATAGCGTCATCAAGTATTGTCAACAGCTTCATAAATTCTTTTTTAGTTTTAGAAGCCGTATTAGGGTCCAAATCATCCAACACTGCTTTAATAGCCATACGTACCTGTGGCAATTTGTTCATTGTTTCGGCTATGTTAGCTACAAATAAAGCAGCGTCATTAGCGTCATTAAGATAACTCCCTCGATCAATCAAAGCTCTCGTAAAGAGCTTTTCACTCTTAGTAGGGTTAACAGTAGGAGGCGATATAAGTTCAAATACTGCTCTGCTTATGTTCAGTCCTTCTAAATCCAAGATCTCAGGATTATCAAATGCTCCTATAAGTCTCTCAATTTCATCTACCTGCGCTTTAGCTTCCTCAACCGCAGAAACAGCGTTTATGTAAGCTTCTTTAGACCCGTTCCTAACAACATCTTCAGCGCCCCCTAAAGAAAACGGCCCAGTAGCATCTTCAAAACTTTCCAATAGATCAGCGTGGAATTTTAATTGTCTTTCAGCTTTTTCTAACTTTCTTGCTTTAGACCCAAGTGTTTTATTAAGCGAACGAAGCCTTTTATTGGCGTTTTTAATTAAAGCACTTGAACTGGCCCCAAGAGCTTCTTTCCCTCCGCTAAGCCTGATAGTTATTCCAGCGTTATCTAGAACACCAAGCATTATGTTTTCTCGCAAATGCTGTGACCCCTGGTTAATGTACCGTGTCATAATTTCAAGAGGATCAGTTTCATAAAGGTTTTCATAACCTTCACCTAATTGCCTTTTGCCAATCTCTTGCATCTGTTTTCTAACGCTGTCACCTTTCTCCTTTAAGTCTTTGATCCTTCCACCCATAAACCTGTTAGAAATAAAATGTTTAGTTTTCTTCCCATTTTTTAAATAAACGAATTGGACACCTTGAGGCATTCCTAACAACTCGTCAAAAACTACGTTAAGTTGCTCTGTGCTAAAGTTTTCCATTTTCTTTAACTCCGCAGGAGTACGAATCTTTGCTTTCTTAGCAGCATTTATAATCATCTGATTCGTAATAGCAGTTGGCTGCGCTACCGTAACACCACCCGCTACGCTAGCGCTTCTGTTAGCTGGCTCACGAAGATTCTTTAAAACCTTTGGAGTGACATATTGTCTACCCTTACCAAAAGAGTTCCCCCCAGTAGAAGGCTTATTAAAACCATCTATAGTTAAACTCTCAGGCCCATGAACGTCATCAACATAATCAGCAGCCACTCCTCGGTTTATAAACCGAGGAACATACAGTTCATCTGCAAAATCTAAAAGATCCATTTGAATACCGACAGACGCTAAATCTTCTTGCAACTTGAAACCAGCGTTTTTCCAAAAACCTGAAGCTTGCTTATGAAATTCTTCCATATTTTCAGTAATGCCAAAACGTCTTAACTCGTCATTAAATTTTTGACCACCATTAACAAGATCATCTACAAAAAAAGGTGTCTCCGCTGCTTCTGTTATAAGCTCATCAAATTTGACACCTGCTTTATCAGCTATTTCACGAATGTCTTTAACGTCTTCAAGAAGTTTATGCTGCCATGTACCAACTTTTATAGTAGCTTGATCCGCACCTTTTTGAAAAAGACGTAACGTATTGTAAATGTTTGTAGCTTCCTCATCACCAACAGCCATACGTTTACCTAATGTGCGAATCGCCCTATTCCAAGGGCCTTGCGTTCCTAACGCATCGCCAATATACTTACCAGCTTTTGTTGCAGCACCAGCAGCAAACGCAGTCCCAGCAGCACCAGCAGTTACTCTAACAAAATTAGCAGTACCAGGGATCTTAAACAACTCAACAGGCATACGTGCAGCCCGTTGAGCAGCATCAGTCATAGCAGTACGAGGAGATAACTTATTAGCCCGCAAAGAGTTCATTTTCGTTTGAAGGTTTTTAACATTGCCTGGTTTAGAATAATCAAAAGCCCGTTCACCGTTTCGTGCCCACGGATTAGCTTTACCTGGTAAACTAGCTTCAGGTAACTGTGATATACGTTTAGCGTCTAACTTCTTACCTATACGTTTACTGAACGCCCGTAAAGGCCGTTCAATTATAGTACGGCCCAAACGTCCAGTACCAGGCAACGTAAAACGCAAACCTACATTCATGCCTATTTCTTTCAAAGCTTCATCACCAGCAGAAAGAATAGATTTCTTAGCAAGAACATTTCCTTGCGCTTTTGTAAGCATCGTTGCCTTAGAAGTGTTACCTGCAAGTTTCTGAATTTTAGCTGCTTCTCCTAAAGCGTCAGCGATCCTAGCAGGGTTAGCGAATCTGGCAGACAAAGAACCAGCAGCCAAATATGTTAATGGGTCAAGAGCTATGTCAAGGCCAAGACCTACAACAAAGTCCAAAGGACCTGGCAAGTCAACGTTCCAGTCACGTAGCACCTCACCCATCATCATATTATCGCTTGTCTGGTTCCACCAATCAGACACGTCAAAGCCTTCACCTTGGATAAGGTCACCTGTTTCTTTGATAGTTGAAACTATCGCAGCACGAGGAGTGTCAATAACACCAATTATAGATCCTAAAAGCCCTTTAAAACCTCCGCCTCCTTTTTCACGTTCAGGCGGAACGTAAATAGGTAAAGGTTTTGCTTCAAAATCTTGTTCAGGTCGCCAATCTATTTTTATAACTGGAGGCGCTGTAGGCGCTTGCGAGGTTACTCCTAAGCTAGCCATCAGCTCTTCACGGGTCTTTAACCCAATTTCATTAACGTCTTTGAACCCGCTTGTAGTCTTTGCAGGCGTTAAAGCAGAAACCCCGTCGCTTCTATCAAACGTTGTTTTGGCTTGTTCGGGAGGTTTAAATACCATCCAAACTCCTACTGATTAAACAGTTCTTGTTCCCTCATCAAAGCATAGTCTTGAGGAGTTTCAACACGAATAGGACCATATGGAGTTTCTACTATGCCACCATACTGTGGCTCTTGAACTTCAGGAGCATCAAAGAAACCAGCTCTGATCCCTTCATCCATTGTCATAGGGTAACCCAACCCAAAGTCAAACCTTTGCTCAGGAGTTTCAGGAATAGGTTGATTCAAAATTGAATCCTGAATACCTTCCATACCTCCCATATGATAGGTAGCAATAGCAGTAGCTGGATCAGTGATACCCAATATTTCCCTACCATATTGAATAGCGTAAGCATTCATGCTTTCTTCTTCAGCTTTAGCGTTAGCAAGAGCAGCGTTAGCAGCAGCCGTAGCTTTCTCTTGAGCTAACGCAGCTTCAATGTCGCTGATAGCAAAGTTGTCTCTCGCAAATTGGATATTTGCCATTTCTTCAGCCAATGTCATTTCTGTTTGCTGCAAACCAGCAGCAATGTTTCGACCAGCTTCAGAGTTAGCGTATTGCAACATTTGGTTACTGATATCGCTCATAATGTTGAGCATGTCAGCTCCGCTTTGCTGCTGAGAAAACAGCATGTCTTTTGTGCTTCCCGTTATAGGATCAAAAGTATTCGCATCTGGAGTGATACCTAAATCGGCAAGCGTGCTCATAGCTAAACTGCTACGATCAGCGCCAGTGTTTCTAGCCGTCTCGAAACGTTTGTTACGTTCATCTCGACGACGATCATACATGACAGACAAATCGCCCATCTGTTGAGCGTAATTTGAATCAGCATCTACTTGTAATTCGTTTAAATATCCAGTAACTGAATCGAATTTATCTTGAGCGAAAGCTTCTTTATTGGCAAATAATGTTTCGTACGCTTCTGCTCTTTGCGTTTGCAAAGGCGTGCTACCTGTAGTTTGCGTGCCACCGCCACCGCCACCGCCACCGCCTGTGTTTTGTGGACCGCCTGTGTCTTGTCGAGGTTGTTGAGGGGTTACACCGCTAGACGCAGGGCCGTCAAAGGATCGAGCAAAGTCACTAACGCCTTGGTAATACTGAAGATCTTCAGGGGTCATGTTAGCAGCGACATTAGCTTGCGTTAAATCAAAAGGATCTGTAGCGCTTTTAGTAGGATTAGCTAGAGCATTTATCATTCTCTGCCTGTGTTGTTCGTCTGCTACTTGACTTTCATTCGGGCTACTATAACCAAATATAGGATCTGTACGGTAATCCGCTTCAATGCCTTTTCTCTGGTCGGGTAAAACACTTGCATCTGGTTGACCCTGGTTGCCAAATATAGGATCTGTACCTGCTGCTCTTAGATTTGCAAGATACAGTTGCATTGCAGCTTCTTTATCGTCAGTGTGCATAGCAAAATCTTTAGCTTTGTTAACAACATCACCAAGCCAACCAAATCCTGATTTTCCTGGACGGTTTGCTAGTTCTGCTTCTTGAAAAATTTGTTCCTGAGTTTTACCGCTAATAGAGTCAGACGTTCTTTTAGTCGAACTTGCTAAAATGTCATCTCGATTTCGTGGTGGTCCTCCGCTACCTGGCCGTTGTTGTATAGCTACTGGTGGAGGCTTTTTCTTGTTATTTTTATCTCGACCTACTCCTGGTACTCCATCCCAATTAACATTAGGCATGTTCATTAGGCTGCACCTCCAGCCTGCTTAATCACAGCAGAAACCATTGCTTGATACTGTTGACTCGTAAGTTGACCTTTCAAATCACTCAAACTACTTATCAAAGAATCATCTTGAAGATACGAATTTTCCATAGCCATATTCTTATCTTGAAAACTTTGCTCATAATTACGTGAAATGTCGCCAATAGCTTGATTGGCTCCACGCTGATAGACACCGCTGTCTAACATGCCACGCTGATTATACTGGCCAGGCAAACTACGAGCAGTACGTTCCATCTGCCGTCCGTAATTTCCTTGCGTTCTAGCCCAGTCTCTGTTCATCTGATCTCGACCATATTGGTTTGTACCCAGTTGACGTACAGTCTTCCAACCTGCTTGTTGATAGGTTGGGGCTGTTT
>TARA_R110002074_G_scaffold169126_1_pt1 | contig 19273 bp, 21 predicted proteins | sample TARA_R110002074 | Tara Oceans TARA_R110002074 (sample SAMEA4397215) | marine metagenome | biome: Polar Biome; feature: [MIX] marine epipelagic wind mixed layer (ENVO:01000061); material: water (ENVO:00002006), including particulate matter (ENVO:01000060) such as... | depth 10-100 m | reverse complement strand
CCAGGTTATGGAGATGTTTGCGCGCAACATGGGCGTGAAAGTCATCCGCGTGAATGCGGAGGATCTGTTCCTCGGCAAGCTTGCCGGCGAGGCGGATCCGGAGGCCAAGCGCAAGATCATCGGTAACACCTTTATCGAGGTGTTCGACGATGAGGCTACCAAGCTCAAGGATGTGAACTGGCTGGCCCAGGGCACTATCTACCCAGACGTGATTGAATCTGCCGGTGCGAAAACCGGTAAGGCTCATGTGATCAAGTCACACCACAACGTGGGTGGCCTTCCGGACGACATGGCGATGGAGCTGGTGGAGCCCCTGCGTGAGTTGTTCAAGGATGAAGTGCGACGCATTGGCCTGGAGCTTGGCCTGCCTTACGACATGGTCTACCGTCACCCCTTCCCGGGCCCCGGCCTCGGCGTGCGGATTCTGGGCGAAGTGAAAAAGGAATACGCCGAGCTGCTGCGCCGCGCCGATGCCATTTTTATTGAAGAGCTACATCGGGCGGACTGGTATCACAAAACCAGCCAGGCCTTTGCCGTGTTCTTGCCGGTGAAATCCGTGGGCGTGGTAGGGGATGGTCGCCGCTATGAATGGGTGATTGCCTTGCGTGCAGTGGAAACCGTGGATTTCATGACAGCGCGCTGGGCGCATTTGCCCTACGACTTGTTGGAAACGGTGTCGAACCGGATTATCAATGAGATCTCGGGTGTTTCCCGGGTGACCTATGATGTGAGCAGCAAGCCGCCGGCGACGATTGAGTGGGAATGATTCCACTCTCTCCCCGGTACAGTTTAATGAATCAGCCAAAATTGAACATTCACGCTGGTAGCTTGTAAGTCTCCCGGGACTTTTTGACACACAGGGCCTTACGGGGCTATCTCGATCAACTCCTGATAATAGCCGGCTACTGTCAGTTTAATAAAAGCGGGGCCATCCCCAATATTCAACCAGAACCATCCATGATGGCCGTCATATGGGGCAACAAAGGAGCCATGCTGCTGGGCGCTTTCCGATTCCAGGTAGCGTGTGTAAAAATCTTGGTTGGCACCTTCCATATCGTCGGGTTGGTGAGCATGCATATCGGTATATATGTTTTGATTCGCTGTCCACGAGTAAACAATGACATCTCCACGTTTCATTACTGCCTTGTATTCGATCTTGTCATCTAGGCCTAGCTCCATTGTCAAGGTCTCGGTCAGTACCTTCAAGAAGTATCTCTGACACAGTTGACTGTACTGTTACAGCTTGATAGGCTGTATTTGAGCACTGTAAATATACAGTCTGGATGCTGTTCAGGAGGTAATCATGATCGCGCAAGCCGAACAACTGCTGCAACGTGGTTCCAGTGTCACCAGTTCCCTGCTGCCAGCGATTTTTCGTATTTTCAGCCAGTGGCGGCTGACCGGCGCCCAGCAGATGACCTTGTTGGGGCTCAGCAACGAGAAGACCCTCTACAACTGGAAGAGCCAGCCTGAAAAGGCCAAGCTGACGCGGGATCTGCTGGAACGGGCCAGCTATATCCTGGGTATCTACAAATCCCTAGAGATTCTGTTGCCGGACGAGGGTCTGGCCGATCAGTGGCTGGCAACCCCCAATGACAACCCACTGTTCAATGGTACGGCACCGCTGGATCGATTGCTGGCTGGTCAGGTGGTGGACCTGGCCGTAGTCAGAGATTTCCTCGATGCGGAGCGGGGTGGCTGGTGATCGATATCGATACACTACCCAGTAGCGAGGCAAATGAACCGGTCTATCGGGTCATTCTGTCGCGCTATCCTCAGATCCATCTGTTCGAGCGCGTCTCCAGTGCGCAGGATTGGGACGTACTCTATGCCGTCGAGTCCCTAACCAACCCCAGGTTGCGCGATGAAGTGGGAGATATTCGCCTGGTGCCACCGGAAGACCGAGTGTACGGCGATGGCGCATCCTGGATCATGGCGGCGTTTACCCACCCACCGGTCGATGCTCGCGGCGGACGCTTCAACCGGGATTTCGGACTCTACTACTGTACCGCTGACGAGCAGGTGGCCATCGCTGAGTCGTCTTTTCACCGCGCACGTTTTCTGCGGGAGTCCAGAATCGAACAAACCACCCAGGAAATGCGTGTTATCCGCGCACAGCTTGGGCCGACAACCCTGCATGATGTGCGACACCTGATCGGTGAAGCAATCTACGACCCCGATGAATACGCAGTAGGGCAACAGCTCGGGCACGCGTTGCGAGATGCAAAAAGCTTTGGCGTTCACTATCAAAGCGTAAGAGCGGAAGGTGATTGCTATGGGGTGATGCGGCCCAAGGCGCTGACGGATGCCATCCACTGGCGCTATCTGCGCTACCACTATGAACAGGGGTCAGTCGTGAATGTTGAATCCCTGGACGGCAGTGGCAGGAGGTGATGGCAATGTATAAAGAGTTACTGTGGGTCTTTACCCAACTACCAGACGATTACATCGTGCTCGATACCGAAACCACCGGCCTACCTGATGAAAACGGTCTGCCGGATATCGTGACACTTGGCATCACCTTGGTGAGAAATCGAGAGATAGCAGGCTCAGTCGAGTTTAAGGCACGACCAGAAAAACGCATTTCAGAAGAAGCGCGGTCGATACATGGCATTACCAATGAGCATGCAGCTAACTTTGAATCCTTTGAATTGCAATGGAACCAGATTGCCGAGTACCTGAAGAATCAGCTGGCCATTATTCATAACTCGAGTTTCGATTGGCCCATCCTGCTTGATCATGTTGAGCGGTACGATCTGGAAATGCCAAGCATCCAGGGCGTTTTTTGCAGCCAGAAAGCCGCGATTCCGTGGGCCCAGGCTATGAATCTTGAGTGTAGCCACAGAGGTCCATCGTTGGACACGTTGACGAAGGCACTAGGCGTTGAAGATCTCCGAGCAAAGAGGGGTGGAACTCATGGAGCGGAGATAGATAGTCAACAAACTGCTCTAATAGTGGAATCCACGCGACGATCCGGAGGCGCTTCTATATGAAGTACGAACCTGTTCCGCTTGACCGGTATTTCTCCCTGGTGCCTAAATCCGAAGCTGACTCTGACGAGCAAGATTTTCGCTCATTTTTTAGTGACCAGAAGCGTACAGGATGGCAGGAGCTTGATGAGGAATTTCGTTGCGTCATTCTGGCGGAAGCGGGGGCGGGAAAAAGCTTCGAGATGGAAGCTCGAGCAAGGCATGCGGAGGAACTAGGACGCGCAGCGTTCTTCATTCGGATAGAAGATATCGAAGATGGTTTTGAGGCTGCATTCGAAGTGGGTAGCGTGGAGACTTTTGAAAGTTGGCTGAATTCGCAGGCGGATGCATGGTTCTTCCTCGATTCCATCGACGAGGCTCGGCTGGAAAATCCGCGTGCCTTCCAGAAGGCAATTAGGCGCTTTGGGGAACGGATCAAGCCGGCAGAACACCGCGCGCACGTTTTCATCTCCAGCCGCCCCTATGCATGGCGCTCTCGTTCGGATCGAGACTTGGTGGAGCGATACTTACCCTTCACAAAACTGAAATCGGAGAAAGCGGGCGATAGAGGCCCCCTCTTCGAAGAAATCGATGCTGATGAGTCGGTTGAGCCCGATAGTGCTCTGCGGGTGTACCTGCTTGATCCACTTGACGAGAGCGGTATTCGCAACTTCGCTAGTTATCGTGGAACACCACAGGTAGATAGATTGATTCTCGAACTCCAGCGCGCGAGTTTGATGCCGATGGCAGCTCGGCCATTTGATCTCGAAGGCATCCTGGCCAAGTGGAAAACAGACCAAACGCTCGATGGGCGGCTCGAGTTGCTGCAGCACAATATCGATCTTCGCTTGAACGAGATTGATCCAGACCGCGCGCAACGCCAGCCGCTAAACCAAGAGAAAGCGAGGCATGGCGCGCGGTTGCTGGCCACCGCAGTCATCCTGACAGGTGAACCTGGTATTTGCATTCCAGACTCTACCCAACCCGATAAGGGCATTGATGCGGAATCTGTTCTAGGGGATTGGGAGCCGGAAGAGGTCCAAGCATTGCTTGAGCGCGGAATCTTCAACGATGCGCTTTACGGCATTGTGCGGTTTCGACACCGAGAAATACGAGAGCTGCTCACAGCGGAATGGTTTAGTTATCAATTAAGAAACGGCAACTCTCGGCATTCAATAGAGGCATTGTTTCTTCGTGAACAATATGGCTATCCAGTCATTACGCCTCGGCTGCGACCGATATTGCCTTGGCTGATCCTCTTCGACGATGAGATCCGTCACAAAGCACTGGATATAGCTCCTGAGGTTGCGGTCGAAGGAGGGGACGCCGCGCACTTACCGTTCGCTGAACGGCAAGACCTCCTCGATGATATTGTCAGGCGAATCGCCGAGAATGAGGATGATCGTTCGGCGCGTGACAATAGCGCAATAGCTCGAATTGCCCAGCCAGACCTGACCAATGACGCCCTCCGTCTTATAGATAGCCATCGAGACAATGACGATGCGATCTTCTTCTTAGGCAGGCTGGTTTGGCAAGGTGAGATGGCGGAGTGTGTGCCTGCCCTGTCCGAAATCGCAAGCGATCCAGATCGTGGTATTTACGCTCGTATCGCCGCGACACGGGCCGTGATGACGTGTGGCGCGCGAGATCAAAGAGACCGCTTGTGGGCCCAACTGACTACGTTGCCTGATGTGCTGCCACGCAAGCTACTTGCCGAAGTTGTAAACGATGCCGACCCTGATATGGTCTCAGTCAACTTCTTGCTCGCGTCAATCGACAAATTGGAGGTCTATGCGCGTTACGAAACAACGGGTTTGGGCCAGACGCTACATGACTTAATTGATCGTTTGCCGCTTGATGATGCTAAAGCTACGCCGCAGCTTTTGGCGGCACTAGTCAATGGCCTGAACGTATATCTTGACCGAGAGCCCTATATCGAGCGGCGAGAGTGTCATGTCTCGGAAGAGTTCTCATGGCTACTAGGTCCTGCAACCCACGCTGTTGAGCGGTTGGTTTCCGCGCGGTCCGAGGCAGCACTTTCGTTGGAAGCGCTCTCCGTCATGCTGAAGGTGCCCGTAGCACGATTCTGGCGGGGTGAAGACTTTGACGAGTACAAAAACCGCCTCCATGAACTTGTACCAGCGTGGGAAGACCTGAACGACGCGCTGTTCTGGCGAAGCGTTGAAGAAGCACGTGACAGACTCGAAACAAAGAAATCCGAACGCCTGATCGATGACTGGTCTGTGCAATGGGTCGGGCATTACTGGCACTTCGGGACCGATCGGTTTGACGATGTTTTGAATTTTGTTGCGACACGCGATTTTCTGGACGACAAGTTAGTCGCCCTGTCACTGGCTCACCGGCTTTTCATGCAGGCTGACAAGCCTGACAAGTGGTTGAACGAACTTAAGCGGGCAGTCTTCGGGAGTTCTGATTTGAAAGAGCGCCTTGACACTCTTTTGAACCCAGCGATTTCACAAAGCACCATGGAATGGAAAGAGAGGGAGGCGCGACGACAGGAGAAGTGGAAAAAGGAAGAGGAAGATCGCGACCGTATTCGCGCGGAATGGGTCGAACGCATAAAGGCAACACCGGACATCATTCGTCATCCGCCTGGATTGAAGCTAGGCGAATTCAGCAACGACCAATATTGGTTGCTACGCGAGATTGAGGGGAGTGGCCTTCGAACAAGCCGCGGCGATGGAGCTAACTGGGACGCGTTGATTCCTGAATTTGGTGAAGATGTCGCGCGAGCCTACAGAGATGCAGCGATATCGCATTGGCGAAATTTCACTCCCGGCCTTCGGTCAGAGGGACAGGATACCCGTTCGATCCCCTATTCGCTGATCTTTGCGATGGCTGGCCTCGAAATCGAGGCCAGCGAGATTGTTAACTTTCCCGCAAATTTGGCCGAAGCAGAAGTCCGTCATGCACTTCGATATTTGGTTTGGGAACTCAACGGCTTTCCAGGCTGGCTTGAAAAGGTACACCGGGTTTATCCACAACTGGTCTTGGACATAATCCTTACTGAATTGCATTGGGAACTCGCGCATACAGATGCGGACCAACCCATGCACTATATTCTGCACGACCTGGTCTATTCTGCCCCATGGATGCATCAGTATTTGGTTCCATCGATCACGGATTGGATTGAGCAGAGCGGAACTATGAATCCTGAAGTTCTACGTTGCTGCATCCATATTCTACTGAGTGGAGATGCCGATGGCGAACTTGTTTCGAAATTGGCTCGGACAAAAATTGCGAACAATGCAGCGAACGAACAATTGGCGGTTTGGTTTGCGCTGTGGGTAGACATTGACGCTGAGGAGGCGATCCCGGCTGTTGAGAAATGGTTGTCGAACTTTTCAGCGGATGATGCATCGAAAGAGGCTCAGTTATTTGTAACGAAATTGATGGGTACCCGGCAATCTTCCAACACCGATCCTGGCCGCGGTGCCTTCCGCAATATCAAACATCTCAAAGCCCTTTACGTTCTCATGCATCGGCATATTCGAGCGCAGGACGATATCGACCGAGCGGGTAAAGGCGTGTACTCACCAGGGCTGCGTGACGATGCGCAAGACGGTCGGAACGCCATTTTCAATCTACTATCCGAAATTCCGGGGAAAGAGACCTATGTCGCTCTTAACGAGCTCACAAGGGACCACCCGGACGAAAAGTATCGGCCTTGGATGCAGAAGCTTGCTTACAAGCGTGCCGAAGAAGATGCAGATTTAGAGCCGTGGTCGGAGAAGCAGGTGCGGGATTATGACCAGTATCAAGTCAGAACTCCGACGACACATCGGCAACTCTTCGACCTCACCGTTGATCGCTTAATTGATCTGAAGGCTTGGATCCAACGTGGCAATGACAGTCCCTACAAAACCTGGCAAAGAGTCGATGGGGAAACCGAGATGCGCAACCTTGTGGCAGGATGGCTTAATGGTCAGTCCTCGGGACGGTACACCTGCGCTCAAGAAAACGAGTTTCCCAATAGACAGAGACCAGATATCTGGATGCAGAGTCCGCAGGTTGATTCGGCAGTGCCAATCGAGTTGAAGGTTCTCGACAAAAATTGGACAGGCCCAAAGCTCTGCGAGCGATTGCGCAATCAGCTCGTTGGCGATTATCTGCGTGAAGAAACTGCGGGTTGCGGTGTCATGCTTTTGATTTGGCAAGGCCAATCTAACCGATCGCGGTGGCAGATCGGTGACAGACGAGCTGTGCTCGCGGACTTGGAAGAGGCGCTCGAGTCTTATTGGAGATCCATCGCCAATAATTTTCCCGGTGTTGTCGCAATTGATGCAATTATAATTGATCTTACCGTTAGAGATGCGAAGTCGGAATCCTGAGCAGGCAGTCATGATATTTCTATTTGTGTAAGGGCACTGAATGAAATCAGATAGAAACATTGCCGTCTATCGTCGTACACACGATCAACTGTTCTGGCAGTTGCTTACACCAAGTAATGGGCCGCCGGTCATTGCTCTGCTTCAGTCGCACCCCTTTGAAACGGCGTGCAGCCTTTAGTAGTAATTCTGGGGAAGTTCGCTCATTAATTCCTGTTTCTCGCTACAGTTAGGCGCTCAATGAGCCCCCAGATTCGTAAACCACCCCACCCACCGAAGAGATTTACCATCGTCCCTCGTCCCTAATTCTCGCACTATGCCCGGTAACAACTCACGGGAGCAGCAGTGCCATGAAACGCCATCTCTGGCTACCTTCTTTTCTCATTATGGGCTTGGTTGTCACGCCGGCGGTGTTTGCTGATGCAGACGCCGAGCGCGAGGCGCTCGCCAAAGTCATCCATGAGCTCAATGCCTTCGAGCCACTAATTAAGCGAGCAGAGGCCAACGCCGAGCAGGATTCCCGTATCCGATTTCGCTATGACTGGCTGCGTCAGGACCTGAAGCAGATCAAGGACGGCATTCAGTCGCACATCGACTTCCACGTCGCAGGTGACCTGTCCGGCAGGTGTATCAAAACGCACCGTTGTAACTGGCTGCGTTATATCCACCATGCCTTCATTGACGACCGTCATCGCTGTTCCAATAATGCAGTGCCCGCACATTGGTACATACTCCTGTTGCTCCATGATTATGACTGAAAAATCAGAAGTGGGCGATTGCGGCGGGAGCAGGAGCACGGAACACATGAGGCCAGAGCCACGCGGTTCGAAGTTCAGTATTTTGCGCAGACCATCGTCATTATTTCTGAGCCAGTCACGCTGCTCCAATAGAGTCTTGCCTGGCGGCACTGGTACGCCGCCTACAATGACCCTGGTGGGGTTGCCTTCAGTATGTGAGTCGACGGTCCGCACTGATCGAGTAAAGCGTTGTGGCATGGCGGTTCCAGGCTTTAGATTCAATAAAAAATATATTATATACTATTACTGAGCTGCGCAAGCCGAGCAGGTGTTTTCGTCCGCTTGCGATCTTGGGGTATATAATATACATTATGCTAAACAGGCTTTTGGGATCCGATTGATCCCACAAGAGAACAGCGATTTGTAATCAGTCTAGCGTAAAGCGCTGTTCAGGAGATTATATGCAACATGTCGGTGAACCGTTAACCAACCCTGATGAGCTTGCAGGGCTCCAGCAATTGTTGGTGGCGCTACTGCAAGCAATGGGTAGTGTGCCGCAGGAACGGCGAAAGGCCAGCAATGCGCAGGCCATACCGGCTGTTTTGTGCTCCAGTGAGCTGCAGGCGAATTTCGAGGACGCGGTGCTGGAAAGTATCACGGCAGTCGGTAGTTGCCTAAAAGGCAAGAGCCCGTTTGGCATGTTTGATGCACCAGGTAACGCGTGGGACAGGCTGCGCACCGTCCGGGGCAAGCGCGTGGAGGAGCCACTCTTTTCTGGCCTTACGCTGCGGACAACCGCAGGGAAGACGAAGGCAGGGTCTGATATGTTGCACTGCATGTGTGGAGGGGCTTTCCTGGGTGAAGCAGGGCGCGCGGCAGGCAAATTCAGGGACGCTGTCGAGTCGCCAAGTCGAGACGACTCAGACAGCTTTCGCGTCATCATCACGAGCGTTTAAAACGCACCATAAAAGAGCTACTAAGGATAGAAATCATGAGAAGTCTGCGCTGGGGAGAATTTGCCCACACTGCCGTCACTAAAATGGCCACAGTAAAACCGGGAGAAAATCTGCTGATTCTGGCCGATACCTGGACGGATATGGACATCGCCGAAGCCTGTCTTACCGCCGGTATGAATGTCGGTGCATGCACGCAATTGCTGGTGATTCCGAGAATGGCGCCAACAGACACCACCGAGTTCAATGCATCTGTCACCGGCGCACTGGTCGGGGCCGATGTGATCATCGGTTTGTGCCCCACGATGTTTATGGAAAAGGACGCTATTCGCCAGGCGCGCGAAAACGGTGCACGTGTTACCGCCACCGATGTAACCGGGATGGAAGAGTTTGCCATCGAAGGCATCAGTAATGTGAATTATGCATTGATGGACGAAATCGCGGTGAAGATTGGCAATATCTGGGAGAAGACCAAACATTGCCGGGTCACCTCTGCTCTCGGCACTGACATCAGTTTTTCTCTTCTGGACAGGCCGATCGACATTGGCAATGGCATTGTGTCCGAGCCCGGACAATCCAACTTCTTCCCGGGTGTCTCAGTGGCCAATGCGCCAATCGAAGATACGATCAACGGCAAGCTGGTAGTAGACGGCAATATTCCTCCGGGTCGGCTGGTCAACTCGCCGGTGGTTGTCACGCTCGAAAACGGCGTTATTACAGACATTGAAGGCGGTGCCGACGCTGCCGCACTGCGAGCGCACTTTGCCCAGAGTGGCGACCCAATCGCCACGCATTTGTGCCACTTCACACTGGGTCTCAACCCCCGTGCCAAAACCACCGGCAGCGTGCATCAGGATGAACATGTACTCGGGGCAATCACGTTTGGATTTGGGGAACAGGATCCCGGCTTTGGCGGCAATGTGCCCGACTGCGGCGTGCACTGCGATCTTGTCCTCACCTCGGGAACCATCGAATGCGATGGCACCATTATGTGCCAGGACAATGAACTCAACGAAGAACTGGGCCTTGGCGGGCTTGCATGAATACGATTCGAGGCAATGGCCATTTGATCGACTGCACTGGCGCACTCACACAATGTGCTGTCACTGGGGTGATTCAGGACAACCGCAGCACAGAGATTCGCCATGGTAGCGAGTCTGTGCCGGAAAGCCCCATCCCGGGTCAGCTTCCTGCGCCAGTGCCACTCGACGCGGAATCGTGCGTCATCGATCTTCAGGAAGGCGTGGTGGATTACTTCGCGTTGTATTGCTAATGAGCCGATTGCTTGCTGGTATTGCCGCACCCTTCAGCAATGTGGGATTCGGCAGTTTATGGGCAAGTGTCGGTCTTAATGCCTATGCAAATACAGTAGGAAGTGTCGCGCTGGCCTGGCTGGCGCTGGAGTTCACAAACTCTGCTCTGGGGGTCGGCATGGTGATCATGTCGCGCTCACTTCCCAAGCTCTTATTCAGTCTACCTGTCGGCTATCTGTCCGATCGCGTGGATCGCAAGTTTCTCCTGCAACTGAACAACTACCTCGGTGCGTTGGCGGCATTCGCCGCAGCCCTTTTCAGTGTTGTCGGGGTCGTCGATATCTATGTGGTACTTGCTCTGGCCACGTTGGTTGGCGTATTCGATGTCGCCCAGACCACGGTGTCCAGTGCCTACGTCTATGACCTTGTTGGTCGCGAGAAAGCGTTGCACGGTATGGCGATGATGCGCCTCGCGGATCGTGGTTTCGGCGTGATAGGCGGGCTTTCCTCCGGCGTAATTCTTGCGATGGCAGACGGCGAAGGCGCCTTCGTCGCCATGGGCCTGGCCTATTTGAGTAGCGCCGTTGTGTTGCATGCGATCTCGCCTGCCGGTCGAGCAGCCAATGGTCTGGAGGCGACTGCAGAGTCCCTGCCAGTGGACGAGGCCGACGCGTTGCCACTGCGCCGCGTGGTAGCCGACCTGTTACGCAGCCCACTGGTTATGATCTTCGGCGCGGTAACGTTGAGTGCGGAAGTGTTTGCCTACTCGACCGAGGTACTTTGGTCCTCCTTTGCGCGAGATGTCTTTGCTGTCGGGGAGGTGGGCATGGGTACCCTGGTGTCGCTGAACAGCGCCGGAGGTTTCGCGGGCCTGTTGATACTGTCGGCACTGTCTGCGCGAATAAATCCCGAGCGGGCATTGTTTGCTACTGCGATCGGTTTTGGTGCCAGTATTTTTGTGTTTTCCCGTACACCGACTTTTGAGCTGGCCTGTGTGGTAATGTTGATGGTCGGCATGTTCTGGTCGCTGCTGGATTCGCTGTTGCCCACAGTGCTGCAGCGCAGTGTGGCCGATTCCGAGCGCGGTGCGGTGGTGGGCGTATGGAATCTGGCACGTGGTCTGGGACCGTTGGGTCAGTTTGAAATAGGCGCACTGGCGGCTGCGCTTGGCACTGCCTCTGCGCAAGCGGCACACGGTGCCATCTTTATGATCACGAGCCTTGGATTGTTGCTGGCGTATCGTCGGCGCCAGAGCCGTTTGATGCGGGGGGAAGGAGGGCTCGCTGTCAGTGGCAGCGGGCCCGAATGATCAGGGTTGTTTGACTGGCACCCTTGCGCCGGTCTTGGAAGACTCATAGATCGCGAGAATTATCTCCTCCGCCTTTAAAGCTTCCTCGCCGGACACCATGGATTTACGGCCCTCTTCATGGGCGTTCAGCACTTCCAGTAAGTTGGCGCGATGTCTCTCCATTGGAAACAGGTACGGGTCGGTAATATCGCCAAATTTAAACCCCTCGGGAGCGTCTATTTTCTCAGGGTCGCCTTCTACCTGCCAGAAATAGAGCTCGTCGTACTCAGTGTTGAATATCGCGCTACCTTTGGTGCCGTGAATCTCGATACGGGATTTCAAGGCGGGCTGGAAACACGTTGCACTGACGATAACGCCGGTCGCTCCATTTTTGAACTTCATCATGACATTGGCGAGATCTTCCACTTCGATATCGTGAAAAGCGGTGCGGCAGTCAGCGTACACGCTGTCTACGGGACCGGCGATCCACTGCATGAGGTCAATAAGGTGTGTCGTTTGCGTCGTTAGAGTGCCGCCCCCTTCGAATTCGATCGTTCCCCGCCACGGGTCATCAGCGTAATAGGATACCTCACGAAAGGCTTTGTCATAAGCATCTATCTGTAGAATTTCCCCCATCATGCCCGTCTCGACTGCATGCTTGACTTTTTTGGCGGCTTCGCCAAATCGCATCTGATAGATTGTTGAGAGCGAAACATTATTGCGTTCACACGCTGCAATGATCGAGTGAGCGGCTTCACGAGAAATCTCGAGAGGCTTTTCCACTATCAGATGTTTTCCCGCTTCCGCAAGTGGAATTGCATACTTGGCGTGCAGGCCATTGGGTGTGCAGACCACCACAAAATCAAGTTCTTCATCCGCGCAAAAAGCCTCAAAATCTGAGTACCAGCGCTTGGCGCCATACTTTTTGCCGAAGGCTTCTGCCTTTTCTGCGCTGCGCCCAAAGCACGCAATGAATTCGAGCTCCTCAATTTCAGCAAACTGTGTGGCATGTGTTACGCCTCCCATGCCGATGCCTACCAGCCCGATGCCGTATTTACCTTTCTTCATAATAATCCCCGGTGTCTTTCGATGAGTGTAATGCCGGGAGAGCCAGGAAAAACCCTGCCGCAGCACGACGGTTGTGTACGTAAGGTGGGACCCGGATCCCTGGGTGGGAATTTACTTGAAGCCATTCCTTACATACTGTATATTATATACATAATGATGAGGGTGGTAAAATGCTTTCGCCATTTGGGTCAGGCTTCTGGTCCACTCGGCGCGCAGGATGTAGCGCTTGATGCGAATGCGCGCATAACAATAGTCTTGTAGAAACTGAGGAATGCGATATGGAAGTTAGTTGGCAGGGTGTAATGCCAGCCCTTATGACGGAAATGAACAAAGATGGCTCTATCGATCTGGAGGGAACCGCCAGACATATGGAGTCCTGCCTTGCATCCGGCGTGGAAGGTTTTGTCATGCTAGGCACACTTGGTGAAAACAGTTCTCTGTCTGCAGGCGAAAAGGAAGCCGTTCTGAAAATGGCCACAGAAACTGTGGCAGGCCGCGTTCCAGTTCTCAGTGGTGTGGCCGAGTACACCACCGACATGGCAATTGCTCATTCCAAGGTCGCCAAAGACGCAGGTTGTGACGGACTGATGGTGCTTCCGTGCATGGTGTATCCGCAGGATGACCGTGAGGCCTTAGCCCACTTCACTGCGGTAGCAGAGTCCACGGATATGCCAATTATGATCTACAACAATCCGGTTACCTATCACGTGGATGTCAGTCCGGAAGGCTTTGAGGTGCTGGCGGATATTGACAATATCGTGGCGATAAAAGAGTCGTCGCATGACAGCCGCAGAGTTACGGATATGTTCAACCAGTGTGGCGACCGCTTTCGGCTCTTTTGTGGCGTTGATGATTTGGCGCTGGAAAACAGTCTGTTCGGTGCTGTGGGTTGGGTATCGGGGATGGCAAACACATTCCCACGTGAAGCTGTGGAGCTACTGAAGCTTGCGAACCAGGGCAGTGTTGCTGAAGCAGTGGCACTTTATCGCTGGTTCATGCCGGCGTTACATCTCGATGTAGCCGTAAAACTTGTTCAATACATCAAGTTTGCAAACCAGATCGTTGGTGAGGGCTCTGAGTGGGTGCGCAGACCGCGCCTTTGTCTGGAGGGTGAGGAGCGCGACATGGTCAGCTCGGTCATCCAGCAGGCGCTCGAGTCTCGCCCGGTATTTTCCTGAGCGAAGCGATGGCTAATATTTCTGTGGGTGATAAAGCCCATGCGACGGCAAAGAAGGACCAACATGAACGAGTTCAAGAATTACATTGGCGGTGAGTGGGTGGGTTCGTCAGCCAGTATCGAGAATATCAACCCTTCTGATATCAGCGATATCGTCGGTCGATATGCAGTTGCGGATGTTGCGCACGTGGAGGATGCAATCAGTGCCGCTGATCTGGCAGTTAGAAGTTCCGCTGCGCCCGGTATTCAACAGCGAAGTGATATTCTCGACGCTATAGGAACGGAGATACTCGCCCGCCGTGATGAACTCGGCAGTCTGTTGGCCAGAGAGGAGGGCAAGATTCTTCCCGAGGCAACCGGCGAGGTAATACGTGCTGGCCAGATCTTCAAGTTCTTCGCCGGTGAAGTCGTGCGCCTGAAAGGCGATCTGATACCGTCGGTCCGACCCGGCATACAGGTTGAAGTGACGCGCGAGCCCATCGGGGTGGTCGGCATACTTTCTCCCTGGAATTTTCCCATCGCCATTCCGGCATGGAAAATCGCCCCGGCGCTGGCCTTCGGCAATGCCGTGGTCTTCAAGCCCGCCAGCAACGTGCCCGCCAGTGCCTGGGCGCTGGCGGAAATCATCAGCCGTTCGGGGTTGCCGTCAGGCTTCTTCAACCTCGTCATTGGCTCGGGGCAGGTTGTCGGCAGCGCAATTCTAAATGATGAGCGTGTACGCGGCGTCAGCTTTACCGGCTCCGTGGCAACCGGCAGAACAGTAGCGTCGGTCTGCAGTGCAAGAGGTGCAAAATACCAGCTCGAAATGGGTGGCAAAAATCCGCTCGTGGTGCTGGACGATGCTGATATCGAAAATGCGGTTGGCTGTGCTGTTAACAGCGCGTTTTACTCAACCGGCCAGAGGTGCACAGCGTCGTCAAGGATCATTGTCACTGCCGGCATTCATGATGAATTTGTCGATCGTTGCCTGCAGGAAATTGCGTATCTTAACGTTGGCCATGCGTTGCACGAAGATTCCCAGATTGGGCCAGTGATAGATCAGGCCCAGTTGGAACAGGACTTGCACTACATTGATATCGGTGTGAAGGAGGGGGCCTCGCTGGCCATTGGCGGCGAGCGTTTACAGCGTGATTCTGAGGGGTTTTACCTGTCGCCTGCGTTGTTCGTAGATTCCAACAACAGCATGCAGATCAATCGCGAAGAGATCTTCGGTCCTGTTGCCACTGTTATTCGTGCCGCAGATTATGAAGAGGCCGTGGGTATCGCAAACGACACGGTGTTCGGTTTGTCGGCTGGTATTTGCACTCGCTCGCTGAAGCGGGCAAGCGACTTCAAGCAAGCCAGCCGCGCAGGCATGGTAATGGTCAACTTGCCGACCGCGGGTGTGGACTACCATGTTCCATTTGGTGGCACGAAAGGTAGTAGTTACGGGCCGCGAGAGCAGGGTAGCTACGCCAGTGAGTTTTATACGGCTGTAAAAACAGCCTATACGCTCCCCGTCTAGCAATACGACGTCCCAGCACTGATTGACACTGACAACAGATCGTAGAGGTTTCACTATGGCTGTCGTTCCGCACCCCGAGTGCGCACGGATTCTAGCGGAGATTTATCACAGATCTTTTGCTGGCCAGTACGCTGCGGCGTATCAAATCAAGCGCGCTCAAATGATTCGAGTGACCGGCCGTCCCGTATTTCACAAGACGAGCGTCGATGATGTTGCCGACCTGCTGTGTCCTCACGATCTGATTTTGATAGACCGTGACAGCCACTATGTCGTGCACAGTTTCGGTGCATTTTCGTCAGTGCCGTTCTTTGAGGTGCAAAAGGGCGCAAAGGTATTGGGCGGCGCGTTCGCCAATACGCAGTCAGATACAACGGAGGCTTCGATGCATACGCCCAGAGAGTGCGCACGACTACTTGCAACCCTGTTTCTTGAGCAGGAAAAGGCCGAAGGAAGCGGGAACTATCGCATCTCGCGAGACGATATTGTGCGCATCACGGGCCGGCCGATTATTCATCAGACGATAATCGAGGACATCGCTGATTGGCTGGTGGATCTCGGTTTGATTCTTGTGGACCGCGATAGCTTTTTTGTGGTGCTGCAGCACGACTATTTTGACGAGGTGCGCTGGGCGCCTGAAAGCGTGCTCAACGACTACGCGCAGGACGTAACGTTTGGGGAGCCAGGGTTGGCCCTGAAATAATATTGCTGATGAAAGCTTGCATAGAACTTGCGCTAGAAGTCGCGCGCCTAAAAGTGAAAATTATTCTCAGACAAAAACTGCCGAATAAAGGAGATTATATACAGAGTAACAAAGTGGACGAGAAAGAGCCTCAGGCGAGACCAAAGCACACGTTCAAAGTAGTATTTATGCGAGGGCTCGCCGCAAAGGACTCGCCACATCCAAAAACCATGGTCTGCCAGGCGGGCCGGGAGAGCCTTGTATGAAAAGCCGTAAAACCACGTTCAGCCGTAATGTAAGTACCCAAAGGGTTTAGCAGAAGATCCAGAGGAATATATTCAAGAAATTTCTGAGCATGGTATTTTTCATGGTATTACCGATTGCAGGGAAAATAAGCCATTGATAATCAAAGATAAAAATGGCTTATTGATAATTGAGTGGGAGTGACCGGAACCGGTAGGCAATGACTGGCACTGGCTGGTACCTGCAAGCAAGAAATCTCATTACTTTATTTCCAGCCAGTACATGTGGTCAGCTCCCGAATAACGGGAATTGACGATATCACGAGTAGGGTTGTCGCTTGGGGCGAAAGGTAATGCACATTGGTCTAAAGTCGCAATTCATTGAAATTGCCTCATTGCCCCTATGGTGTGGGGAAACTCCGCGTCGCCGGTCTGCGCCAATACCAGGCTTTCGATTCTGGTCTTTAGGGTATCGAAACAGGTAGCAAATGCACGACGGGCAACAGCTTGGTCGCCGTCAATCGCCGCCGGATCGGGCAGTCTCCAGTGAATGTGTTCGGCGCCACTGTTGAACAGGGGGCAATCATCCCTGGCCGCGTTGTCACAGACCGTCAGGATAATATCAAAGGCGGTACTGTCGGGGCGGGTGAATTCCCGCCAGCTTTTGCTGCGATAGCCTTCAGCGGGATCAGACAGTGTATGAATCTGCTCCAGGGCCAGAGGATGGACTCGTCCCGTGGGTTTGCTGCCGGCACTGCTCGCCTGGAACAGTGGCGCCCCGAGTGTATTGAACAGTGCCTCGGCCATAATGCTGCGGGCGGAGTTACCGGTGCACAGCACCAGAATCTGTAAAGGTTGCTGTCTGTCAGAAATGGGGCGTGTGTTTTTCGTCATGGTTGGGGTGGATTGCCTCGGGAATTGATTGGACACCTTTTATTGCTTATTTCGATGCAATTGGAGGTGAGGATGAAGAAGTACAAACGTTGGAATGGCAAGCGGAAAGCAGAGGTGGCGATCGCCTTGCTGAAGGGCGAGCCACTTGAAGAGGTAAGTCGGGCGACGGGCCAACTTGCGCATGTGCTGACAGCTTGGAAGGAGGCATTTCTCGAGGGGGGTGCGGCGGCCTTCCAAGAGGGCGAATCGGCCAAGGAGCGACAGCTGGAAGCAGAGAATCGCCAGCTGAAGGCCAAGGTGGGTGAGCTGGTCATGGATAGCGACCTGCTGTACGAGAAGATTACGCGCCTAGAGAATGGCGTCCCTTTTCACTTGAGGAAGTCGAAGCGTTGAGCGAGGCCAGCTCGATTTCCACGAAGCAACGTTGTGGGTGGTCTCGTGTATGCCGGGTTTGGTGCCTACCTCGGTCGACGGTTTACGATTGGCGTCGTCGCCGAGAAGATTCTGGTGACGTAGCCGCCCGACGAGGCAGGAAGCCGGTGGTGGCGGATGAAGTGCTGGTAGCCGCCATCCGTGATCTACTTGCCAAGGCGCCGCAGGAGAGCTTTCACGGTGAGGGCTACCGCAAGGTGTGGGCGCGACTGCGAATGCGCGGTCTGCGTGCCGACAAGGAGCGTGTGCGGCGCCTGATGGGAGAGCACGATTTGCTGGCGCCAAGGCGTACGGGCAAGCCACGCGGGCCGCGGTCGCCCGAGGGGACGATTATTCCCATCGCTCCGAACGTGATGTGGGGTACCGATGCCACGGCGGCCTGGACGCTGCAGCAGGGGCAGGTGACGGTATTTGCCGCGGTGGATCACTTCACTGGTGAATGTCTGGGCCTGCATGCAGCCAAGTATGGTACCCGGCACGAGGCGCTGGAAGTGATACGCCAGGCGGTGAAACGGGTATATGGCAGGTATGACCACGGGGTGGCCAATGACTTGCTGTTGCGCCACGATCACGGCAGCCAGTTTGTGAGTCGTGACTATCAGAAGGAATTGGCGTTTCTCGGGATTGAGTCCTCGCCCAGCTTTGTGCGGAGCCCAGAAGGGAACGGCGTCGTGGAGCGCTTTTTCCGCACGCTCAAGGAACAGCTGTTGTGGCTGCGGGACTTCAGGGATGAGGGCGAGCTGCGCGAAGCGCTGTATGCGTTCAGAGAGCGCTACAACGCGAACTGGATCCTACAGCGCCATGGGTACCGTACACCGAGTGAGGTGCGCGATGAGTGGGAACGGAAGCTAGAAATGGCTTCCTAAACGGGTGTCCGATTAATGGCGGGCGGTACATTTCTTGCCTTTTATACCAAGTCATCTATGTTGACTTTCAGCACATTGGCATTAGCTCTGTATGCATCTACGCGATGTACGGCTGTGACAGCCCTGTAGCATCCTCCAGCATTTCAGCCTTTTCGATTGATGCCCGGTAGTCGGCAATTGGTGCCACTGTATACTCAGGCACGCCACTGCTCTCAAAGATCTGTTTAGTCATTTGTAGATACCTCCACGTGGGCTAACGTCCAATACAAAGCCGTGACCTGCTCGCCTTCAGTTCGGTTATTGAGTGACTTGGGAACCGAGTCTTTTCTCGCCAACACCGCCCCCGGCAAATGCGCTATGCTGAAAGGATGGCACTCCGGTAGGAGCAGTCATGGAAACAGGCAAGACCCTGCGCGGCGGCGCCCATCTGGTATTTGATGCCGTCGACGGCGTTACCCATATCGTCGAGGGCATGTACCGCAACATCGCCGCCGGGGCATGGCCCCTGGGCGATGCTCCGGAGGGCGCCGCACCGGGGATTGCCGGGTTTGTGCATCGCGCCATCCGCAAGGTCAACGGCGTCTCCCGCAGCGCCCTCGATATCGCCTTGCGACGGTTTTCGTCGCAGCTGGACACCATGGCACCGCCGGGCCCCAACCGCGAGGCGATCATCGCCGCGCTGAATGGTGTGTGCGGCGATCATCTGGCGCGCAGCGGCAATCCGCTGGCCATTCCAATGCGGTTGCGGGTCGGCCTGCCCGGGCAGGCCGGCTGCAGCGGAGAACCGGGCGGTCGGCTGCTGATTGCCGTCCATGGACTGAGCATGAACGACCGGGAGTGGACCTGGCAGAATCACAACCAC
>TARA_R110002074_G_scaffold220956_1_pt1 | contig 19279 bp, 16 predicted proteins | sample TARA_R110002074 | Tara Oceans TARA_R110002074 (sample SAMEA4397215) | marine metagenome | biome: Polar Biome; feature: [MIX] marine epipelagic wind mixed layer (ENVO:01000061); material: water (ENVO:00002006), including particulate matter (ENVO:01000060) such as... | depth 10-100 m | reverse complement strand
TTCCATACCAATCCAAATCGTATCGAAAAATCTCGGTAAATGGTGCTTGGAAATTTAGAAAATATACCTTACATATATATTGTATGTAATTTATTATACTATTATCTTTGCGCTTTAAATTTTTACTCACTTATGATTGAAATTACTTTACCAGATGGCAGTGTAAGAAGTTATGACAATGATATTACTGCAATGGATGTAGCAAAAGATATTAGCGAAGGTTTTGCCAGAAATGTAATATCTGCTAAATTCAATGGGGAGACTATTGAAACTACATCGATAATAACAACTAATGGAAATCTTGTTTTATACACATGGAGAGACGCTGAGGGTAAAAAAGCTTTTTGGCATTCATCTGCTCATATATTAGCACAAGCATTAGAAGAACTTTATCCTGGAGTTAAATTATCTATTGGCCCTGCTATTGAAAATGGTTTTTATTATGATATAGATCTTGAAGACAGAGTTATTTCTGACAAAGATTTTAAAATGATTGAAGATAAAATGCTAGAGATTGCTCGTGGAAAGCATGAGTTTAAAATAAAGTCGGTTTCTAAAGCCGATGCATTGTCATTATATAAAGAACAAGGAAACGAATATAAAGTAGAGCTTATAGAAAATCTTGAAGATGGCGATATTACATTTTGTGACCATTCTACTTTTACTGATTTGTGTCGTGGTGGACATATACCAAATACTGGGATAGTAAAAGCAGTAAAAATTTTAAGTGTTGCTGGCGCATATTGGAGAGGCGATGAAAACAACAAACAATTAACGCGAGTTTATGGTACTTCTTTCCCAAAGCAAAAAGAGCTAAAAGAGTATTTAGAGCTATTAGAGGAAGCGAAAAAACGTGACCATAGAAAACTTGGAAAACAACTAGAATTATTCACTTTTTCACAAAAAGTTGGTCAAGGACTTCCATTATGGTTGCCAAAAGGAGCAGCACTGCGTTCTCGTTTAGAGGATTTCCTTAAAAAGGCACAACAAAAAGCTGGCTATGAAATGGTAGTTACACCACATATTGGTCAAAAAGAGCTTTACATTACTTCTGGTCATTACGCAAAATATGGTGAGGATAGTTTTCAACCTATAAAAACACCGAAAGAAGATGAAGAATTCCTGCTAAAACCTATGAACTGTCCACATCATTGCGAAATATTTAATGCAAAACCTTTCAGTTATAAAGAGCTTCCAAAGAGATATGCAGAGTTTGGAACCGTTTATAGATATGAACAAAGTGGTGAACTTCATGGTTTAACTCGAGTTAGAGGTTTTACTCAAGATGATGCACATATATTTTGTACTCCAGATCAGCTTGACGCTGAATTTAAAAATGTAATTGATCTTGTATTATACGTCTTTGGTTCACTTGGTTTTGAGAACTTTACAGCCCAAGTTTCGTTAAGAGATATGGACAACTTAGACAAATATATAGGAAGTCTTGAGAATTGGGAAAAAGCAGAAAAAGCAATTATTAATGCAGCAAATGATAAAGGACTAAATTATGTTATAGAAAGTGGCGAAGCTGCTTTTTATGGACCAAAGTTGGATTTTATGGTAAAGGATGCATTGGGAAGACAGTGGCAACTTGGAACAATTCAAGTAGATTATAACTTACCTGAACGCTTTGAACTATCCTATAAAGGTAGTGATAATGAGCTTCATAGACCAGTAATGATCCACCGAGCTCCCTTTGGAAGCATGGAACGTTTTGTAGCAATTTTATTAGAACATACTGGTGGAAATTTCCCTTTATGGCTAATGCCTGAGCAAGTTATTATTTTGTCTATTAGTGAGAAATATGAAAAATACGCCGAAAAAGTTTTAAATTTGTTAGAAAATGACGAAATTCGCGCCCTTATTGACAATAGGAATGAGACGATGGGCAAAAAAATTAGGGAAGCCGAAATGAATAAAATTCCCTATATGATTATTGTTGGTGAAAACGAAGAGAACGAAAATAAAATTAGTGTTCGTCAACATGGAGGAGAAGATTTAGGCATGATTAGTGTAAAAGATTTCTCAAAAATTGTTGAAACAGAAATAAATAAAACATTAAAACCATTTAATTTAAATAATAACTAAAATTTTAAAGTCATAGCAATACGTAGAAGAAGAAATAGAGGTCCTGCAAGAATTATAAAAGAAGATCAACACAGGATAAACAGAAAAATCACATCACCAGAAGTTCGTTTGGTGGGCGATAATGTTGAAATAGGTGTTTACAAAACATCGCAAGCATTAGCATTAGCTGATGAACAAGGATTAGATCTTGTTGAAATATCGCCAAAAGCTGTACCTCCTGTTTGTAAGGTTATGGATTATAAAAAGTTTCTTTACGAACAAAAGAAACGCGACAAGGCTTTAAAATCGAAAGCTACAAAAGTAGTTGTAAAAGAAATCCGTTTTGGTCCTAATACAGATGATCACGATTACGAATTTAAAAAGAAGCATGCAGAAAAATTCTTAAAAGATGGAGCAAAACTTAAAGCTTTTGTATTCTTTAAAGGACGTTCAATTATATTTAAAGAACAAGGTCAAATCTTATTATTGCGTTTAGCGCAAGATTTGGAAGAATTTGGTAAAGTTGAACAGATGCCGAAATTAGAAGGAAAAAGAATGATTATGTTTATTGCTCCTAAAAAAGCAAAATAACCAAAATCAAAAGAAAATAAGCGAAGTGAATTTAAATAAAAAGGAGAACAATGCCTAAAATGAAAACCAAATCTAGTGCCAAGAAACGTTTTAAGTTAACTGGTTCTGGAAAGATCAAAAGAAAGCACGCTTTTAAGAGTCATATTTTGACAAAAAAATCTAAAAAGCGTAAGCTAGCTTTAACTCACAGTACTTTAGTACATGCGAGCGATGAAGCAAACATTAAGCAACAATTACGTTTAAAGTAATTAATGCTTAGGTTAAAATTATTTATAAACCATGGAGTTAGGCTTATTGATTAACGATTGTAGATTTTAGAATTGCAATTTCAGAAAAATAAAAAAGTGCAGATTATCTGCCGCCAACTACAAAAAAATTTAAAATTATGCCAAGATCAGTAAATTCAGTTGCGAAGAGAGCCAGAAGAAAGAAGGTTCTTAAGCAAGCAAAAGGTTACTTTGGAAGACGTAAAAACGTTTGGACAGTAGCAAAAAATGCGGTTGATAAAGCGATGCAATATTCGTATAGAGATCGTAGAAACAAAAAAAGAACATTCCGTGCATTATGGATTATGCGTATTAACGCAGGAGCTAGACAACACGGATTGTCTTATTCACAATTTATGGGGAAATTAAAAGCTAACAATATCGAATTAAACCGTAAGGTTTTAGCCGATTTAGCAATGAACAACCCAGATGCTTTTAAAGCAATTGTAAATAAAGTAAAATAAGGCGTTTCGCCTATTGTATAATATATTTCGCTTATCAAAGTCCGATTCTTACGAATCGGACTTTTTTGTTTCTATAAGAATTGTGAATAACTAATTTTAAAAGCAAGATTCATTTTTATTATCTTTCAGATTCATAAAATATTCTAATAAAATGAATCGAATCCAACAATTTCTAATTGCCCTAATTTTAGTTTCAACAACCATTTCAGCACAAGAAAAAGACAAAGAAAAAACTTGGGACGTTTCCAATCCAGAAGGTAACTGGGATTTTAAGGAAGTCCCTTTAAACACCAATGAAGGTACGTGGATGAATATAGATATAAGTCCGGACGGAAAAAAAATAGCCTTCGACCTCCTTGGAGACATCTACATTATAAATGCCACTGGAGGAAAAGCTACTGCTTTAAGAACAGGTTTACCATTTGAAATTCAACCACGCTTTAGTCCTGATGGGAAAACCATTTCGTTTACAAGTGATGCTGGAGGTGGTGATAATATTTGGACAATGAATATAGATGGTAGCAATGCCAAACAAATTACCAAAGAAAATTTTAGACTATTGAATAATGCTGTTTGGACACCAGATGGAAATTATTTAATAGCCAGAAAGCACTTCACTTCAGGTCGCTCTCTTGGTGCAGGTGAAATGTGGATGTATCATTTATCCGGAAAAAGTGGCATACAAATTACTAAACGCAAAAACGACCAACAAGATGTAAACGAACCAAGTATATCAAAGGATGGACGCTATATGTATTATAGTGAAGATGTGTATCCTGGAGGATTCTTTCAATATAATAAAGACCCAAACAGTCAAATTTATGTGATTAATCGTTATGATTTTGAGTCAGGAAAAACTAAAAGAATTACTGGTGGACCAGGTGGAGCTGCAAGACCTCAAATATCTAATGATGGAAAAAAACTAGCCTTTATAAAACGTGTACGTACAAAAACCGTTTTGTATATACATGACTTAGAAACTGGTGAAGAATGGCCAATTTTTGATGGATTAAATAAAGACCAACAAGAAGCTTGGGCTATTTTTGGTGTGTATAGTAATTATAGTTGGACACCAAACGACGACAGCATTGTATTTTGGTCTGGTGGGAAAATAAATAAAGTAAATGTGAACACACTTCAAGTAACCAATATTCCTTTTGAAGTCAATACAAAAATAAAAATTGCAAAAGCTGTAGAGTTTGATACACCTGTTGCTCCAAATTCGTTTAACGCCAAAGTTATTAGAGACGTAAAAACCTCACCTGATGGTAAAAATATTGTTTTTAATGCACTAGGCTATTTATACACCATGAAATTACCAAATGGTAAACCAAAACGTTTAACACAAGGAACAGATTTTGAGTTCGAGCCTTCTTATTCTCCTAATGGTTCTCAAATTGTATATATAACATGGAACGATGAAAACTTAGGCAGCATATATTCGGTTTCTTCAAAAGGAGGCACAGTTAAAAAATTAAACTCTAAAAAAGGAATATATAGAAACCCATCATATTCAAACAACGGTTCTAAAATTGTTTACAGAAAAGAAGGTGGTAACGGCGATCAAGGAAGAACATTTGCTAAAAAAACTGGTCTATATGTTATGAATGTCGATGGCTCTAATAACAAATTCTTAATAGGTCAAGGAGATTATCCAATTTTTTCTAAAGATGACAAAAGAATTATCTTTCAAAGTGGAGGCACATTTGGTGGTGCATTAACGAAGCAGTTAAAGAGCGTTGATTTAAATGGAAATAATGAAAGAACACATATAAAATCCAAAAATGGCAATAGGTTGTTACCAAGTCCAGATGGCAAATGGGTGGCATTCATTCACCTATTCAAAGTATATATGGCTCCAATGCCACAAACTGGGAAATCAATTGATTTATCTGATAAAACAAACTTTGTACCTGTTACTCAATTAACAAAAGATGCTGGAATTAATCTACATTGGTCAAATGATAGCAAAACCATTCATTGGACTTTAGGCAATGAGTACTACTCTGCTCCTGCTTCATTAGATACTAAAATGATTACAAAACCAAATGTGACCATAAATCTTGACGTTGAAACAGATAAACCTAGTGGAAGAATCGCCTTTAAAAATGCTAGAATTATTACAATGCAAGGTGATAAAGTCATTGAAAATGGAACCATAATCGTTAACCAAAATAAAATTGAAGCCATTGGTACTACTTCAGAAATTTCAATTCCATCAAATGCAAAAGTTTACGATGTGTCAGGAAAAACCATTATGCCTGGAATTGTAGATGCGCATGCACATATTGGAGCGTTCCGTGACGGATTAACCACTCAAAAACATTGGCAATTTTATGCAAATTTAGCTTTTGGTGTTACTACTGCACATGACCCATCAGCGAATACTCAAGCAGTTTTTGCCTTATCTGAATTACAGAAAAATGGAACTTTAGTTGGACCAAGACTATATTCGACTGGACATATATTATATGGTGCCGAAGGCGACTTTAAAGCAGTAATAAATAGTTTAGATGATGCGCGTTCGTCAATTAGAAGAACAAAAGCTTTTGGTGCTTTATCAGTAAAAAGTTATAATCAACCGCGTCGCGAACAACGCCAGCAAGTATTACAAGCAGCACGTGAAGAAGGTATTTTTGTGGTACCTGAAGGAGGTTCGACATTTTACCATAACATGACCATGATTATGGATGGACACACAGGCGTTGAACACAATATTCCAATTGCTCCAGTTTATAAAGATATAATAACGCTTTGGGGAAATAGCAACACAGGATACACACCAACGCTTATTGTTAATTTTGCAGGCATGAGTGGTGAATATTATTGGTATCAAAACAACAATGTGTGGGAAAACGAAAAGCTTTTAAAATATATGCCTAGAAGCATTGTTGATGCTCGTTCAAGACATCGCGTTATGGTGCCACAAGAAGAATATGAAAATGGATATATAGCAAGTTCAAAAGTGTGTAAAGCACTAACTGATGTTGGTGTAAAAGTAAATCTTGGAGCGCATGGACAATTACAAGGTCTTGGAGCACACTGGGAATTATGGATGTTACAACAAGGAGGTATGACCAATATGGAAGCACTTAGAGCTGCTACATTAAATGGTGCTGAATATATTGGTGCTGGAAACGACATTGGCTCACTGGAAGTTGGAAAACTTGCCGATTTAATTGTACTAGATAAAAACCCTCTAGACAATATTAAAAATACTGAGAGTGTTTTTTACACCATGATTAATGGTCGCTTATATGATACCGAAACCATGAACGAAATTGGAAATCACGAAAGTACACGAGGTAAATTTTATTGGGAAAACAATAAATACAATATAGCTTTTCCTTGGCATGAAGAAAGTCAAAGTTTTACCAGGGAAACTTGTGGTTGTATAATAGGAACTCATTAAGATTAAGTTGTTTATTACAAAAAAAAGTGGCTGTCTAAAAAGTGTCATTCTGAATGAAAATGAAGAATCTCATATAAATTTAGAATGTTGATTTATAGATTATTGAGATTTTTCGACTAAGCTCAAAATGATAATAAAAGCACTTTTTAGGCAGCCTCCTTTTATTTATGTCTTCATATATTTTAATTATAGGGCAAGATATTAATTCATGAAGTTTTTAAAACAATAATACTCTTATTTTGGGATAATATCATCTCCATCTTTTGGAATAATATCTCCCGAATTCTTTGGGATAATATCTCCTGAACTCTTTGGAATAATATCTCCCGAACTCTTTGGGATAATATCCCCTGAACTCTTTGGAATAATATCTCCTGAGCTCTTTGGAATAATATCACCCGAACTCTTTGGAATAATATCTCCCGAACTCTTTGGAATAATATCACCCGAACTCTTTGGAATAATATCTCCTGAGCTCTTTGGAATAATATCTCCCGAACTCTTTGGGATAATATCTCCTGAGCTCTTTGGAATAATATCTCCTGAGCTCTTTGGAATAATATCTCCTGAACTCTTTGGAATAATATCTTCAGAGTCCTTTAGAAACTTCCCACTCTTATTACTAGAATTTTCGTTAGTAGCCATTACGCAGTTTTTTTAGTTAATTATATACTATATTAGTGAAAATATGTAACTTTAGCAAGTAAATTCACCCATTTACGCTTAACCGACTTTACTAACTAACTTAAAATGAACCTAAAAGGTTTTGTACAAGAGTGCCATACAAAGAAAGTATTTAAAATGCTTTCAATATATATTGTATCAAGTTGGGTAATTTTACAGGTTTTAGCACTTGTAGCTTCTCCACTTGGACTTCCTGAAAAAACAGTTACTTATCTCATCATACTATTACTAATTGGGTTTCCTATTTACATCTATTATGTATGGAAATTTAGATTGCTTAGGTATGAAATACAGCAAACTGAAGATCCATCTACACCATATAACAAAAGTGCATTTCAAAAAATGTATTTTTCATCATTGTTTTTCATTGGTATTCTTTCTGGAATAGCTATTACCTTTATTATTAAAAATAATTTTGGAAAGGATTTTTCTTTAGATAAAATTAACAGCAATGATAAAATTGCAGTTTTAGAATTTACTAATAATACAAATGATGAAGAATTAGACATTATTGGTAAAATAACTGCTAATTGGATTATTCACGGTATTACTGAGAAAGAAGTTGGTCAAGTTATTTCACCAAAATTAGTTAATGATTATGCGAGTGTTGTTAAATCACAGGCTGGAGCAGTTGATTTGACAAATTTACTTAAAAACTATTTTAAACCAGGTAAAGTAATTGAGGGTGGTTTTTACAAAGAGAAGGACCAACTTTTATTACAAGGCTCAATTAAAGATGGTCAAACAGATAAAACATTAATTTCATTTGAAACTATTAATTGTGACCCAAACTCTCCTATAGATTGCGTCGAAGTCCTTAAGCAAAAAATATTAGGATATTTCGTTGTTGAAGGAGATACTGTTAAATATTATGAAAAAACACCTCCAAAATTTGATGCCTTAATATTCAATCAAAATGCATTAGAAAATTTAAATAATGATGAGGTTTTTCTTGACTATATTAATAAGGCTATAAAATCAGATCCAAATTTCTTTGAACCAAAGATTCACAAAATAGCTCACTATTATAATAATGGACAATATAAAATTGCAGATTCTTTAAGGTTATTAGCTGACGATAAGTCAAATTTGAGTAAAAGACAACAGAATATCATGCTGTTTTATGAGGCAATACTAAATGGAAAAAATGATAAAGCATATCGAGCGCATAAAAATGAATATAAAAAGGCCTATAAAGATCTATCAACAAATATGAGCAACATGACTATTGCTTTGCAATTAGTTAATCGTCCAGAAGATATTGAAGCTATCTATGAAGAAATAAACATGGAGGATATGATATTAGAAAATTGTCAGCGTTGTGGGTTTCGTTATTATTTGAAAGGTCTTGCAGATGTAGAACTTGAAAATTATAATGATGTAATAAAAACACTAGTTCCAATAACAAACATAATTGAAACTAATTACTTAAAGAGACCATTGATTAGTGCTTATGTGAAATCTAATAAATTAACAGAACTTGAAAACTATTTAGCTGACTATAATCTAACAGCTGAAATTAATGATATTGATTATTTATCGATTTTTACAGGTATCCAGCTAATTATTGCAAATCAATATGAGGAAGCCAATAAATATTTCAATAAAATTATTACTCGGAATAACAACCCTCCAACTAAAGCTAATTTAGCAAAAGCCTATTATTTTAAAGGAGATTATATAAACTCACAAAATCATTACAAAACACTTTTTGATAATGAACCAGACAACATTGAATATCTAGTTAATTTAGCTAATAGTTATTTTAAAAATGGAAACTTTGAAGAAGCAAAAACTACCATCGAAAAATTAGATAACTTAAGAACTAATTACCAATTTGGAGCTATTGATTATGGTTGGGCACAGTATTACAATTCAATCGGAGATAAGGATAAAGCCTTAGAGTTTTTATTAAAAGCTGTATCGCAAGGGTATAATTTTACACCTTCAACATTTCAAAATGACCCTCATTTTAAAACTATTAAAGACAGTCCTGAATTTAATAACCGAATAATGAATTATTGGAAAAATAAAACACTATGATTAACTTTCAAGAAGTAGAGCACGTTGTTAAAGAAGCAGAAAAAACTGCTGAAAAAGCAGTTAGTAAACCAGATACAATAAACCAAATTATAAATTTATTAGACGTAATTATTTGGCCATTAGCCATAATTTTGAGTCTCTATTTATTTAGAAAACAAATTAAGGGCATGATGGATAGGTTTAAATCTCTAAAAATTACCAAGGATGGAGCAGAATTTTCACTTGGCGATGAAGTAGATGATTTTTCAAAGGTAGCTGGAATGGCAGAATCAGACAATTTACTAATTGGAATGGGTCAACCAATCTCAAAAAGTAGTGGAGATATAATTCCTAAGGGAAGCGGAGACATTATCCCAAAAGGTTCAGGAGACATTATTCCAAAAAGCGATAAAACAGTTACACCCAAAAAGAGCCATGCTGAATCTCCTTATCAAGAATTATTAGAATTAAAAGATGCTATTAACCAAAAATTAAATAAGATTGCAATTCTAAACGGAATCAACACTTCTACCTCTTCAAATTTTACTTTAACCAGTGTTTTAGAAGAACAAAATAAGATAAGTAGTGATACTGCACGTAAACTAAAAAAACTCATTGAACTAAATAATAAGGGATTAAATTCTCCTGGTATAACACATGACCTAGTTTCTAAAATGAAAAGAATCTTTAATAATATAGCATTTTAAATAATGAAAAAATTGGAAAATGCTTATGCTCTAATAATTGGGGTAGATAACAAGCAAGAACAAGACATCTTTTTAAAAGATGCTCAAGCCATGTATGATGTACTCACCAATGAGACATTATGTGGTTATAAAAAAGAGAATATCACTCTTCTTCTTGATAAAGAAGCTATAACAGAAAACATCATTGGAGCTTTAGACAACTATATTCAAAAGATAGATGAAAACTCGTCATTTCTTATTTTTTATTCTGGACATGGAGGTTATCATGAAGGTAAATCTTTTTTATTACCATATTTAGCATCTAGTGAAAATTTGATTTTTGGTAAAGATTTACGTGCAAAACTTAGTGAAATAAAATCAAAAAGAATGTTCGTTCTTTTTGATTGTTGTCATTCAGGCGGATTTTTTGATGGCAAAGATGAGACTATTACCTTAAATATTTCAGAAAATAATATTTCTAGATCCTCAACTTTAGAAGGCATCGCTCAAGAAATAGATGATGAACAAGGTATGGTCATTATGGCTTCTTCACAAGTACATGAGCGTTCATGGGCACAAGGAGGAGATGACTGTAGTTTTTTTACCGCAAGTCTAATGGAAGCTTTTAAAGCTGAGCATTTAAAACACAAACACTTTCTTGTTGATGAATACGTCAGGACTGTAGATACTGCTAATTATGTGTTTGAAAGAACTCCAGAAAAATATCTGGCAATGAAAAGAGAAAAAGATCCTAAGGGTCTTGAAATGAGAGAAAAAATTCAAATGCCCTATGCAAATCTACAAATGAGTGCAGATTTTGCAATTTGTTTTATTCCTGAAGAACTCAAACATAAAGTTTCCGTTAAAAAATCTCTTAAGATTAATAAAGAAACCAAAGAAATTATTGCAAAAAGTGATGCCAAGCCAACTTGGGAAAGAGAAGAAGGGAATAACCTTCTGTTGTTCCTTCACGGATTTTCGGGTGAAGCAAAAGATACCTTTGGTAACATACCAAATATGCTACAATCTGACTCAAATTTTGATGGTTGGGCCATGAAACCCTTAGGGTATGCTCCTGTGGCACAACCCAAACTAGGCAAAGATATTTGGGGAGCAATACTTGATGTCGATAAAATTGCAGGATTCTTAAAAACGTCTATTCAAAACAAATTTAGAAATTATGATCGCATCGCTATTGTGGCTCATAGTTTAGGAGGGTTGGTTGCTCAAAAAGCTATTTTATTATTAGATGATGATAGTAGAAATAGAATTTCTCACTTAATCATGTTTGGAACACCAAGCAACGGTATAGCTCCTGAAGTTTTAGAAAAACAGTGGAACAAAAAATATAGTGAACTTAGTAGCGAAGGTGAATACATTCAATCATTACGAAAAGAATGGAAAGAAACCTTTAACAACACATATCCATTTAAATTAAAAGTAGCAGCATCAACTGACGACGAATACGTATCACTAGAATCTTGCCATAAACCATTTGCGCAAGAACATAGAGAATTTGTTGATGCTAAACATTTAATGATGGTAAAACCAAAGGATGATAAAGATGATGCCTATTCTTTAATCCTAAACACATTAACTGGTAGTAAATTCTTTAATCAATATACCAACAAAGAAGAAATCAACTTAGTACTTGGAAAATATGATAGCGTAGTGCAAAAGTTGCTTCCTAATAAAGATGATTTAGATAAAAGAGGATTAACCCAATTAATATTTGCCTTAGAAGGGCTTGAACGTAAGGCGGAAGTCTATGATATTTTAAACAATCATCGTCTTAAAGATAATACAGACTTAATGGGAATTATTGGTGGAAGGCATAAACGTGATTATTTAAAAACCTTTTCATATAAATCATTTGAATTGTCACATAAATATTATGGCAAAGCACTAGAAATATCAATTGAAAATAAAGTTGATTCACAAATCTATTATCATGCCATTAATTTAGCCTTTTTGAGCATAGTTTCCGATCCTGAAACTGGTAGAGGCGAAATGAAAAAATATGCCAATCAAGCATTAGAAGCAGCAAACAAATGTGATGACTCCTGGAAATATGCAACTATTGCAGAAGCTAACATGTATTTAGGGAATTTAGATACTGCAAAAAAGTTTTATATTAAAGCTTCAGAAGGTATGGGTATTAGAGAAAAATTATCCATGCACACCAACGCTTACGCTGGTTATGTAGCGTTAGCAAATAAAGAAAATGACGAATTCACTCAATTTCTTAGAGTACAATTATTAGGTTAATATGCTAACTTTTAAGAAAGACAATATTCCTAATTTAAAATTTAAAAAAGCTATTAAAAAGCCCATTCCAATTCAATGCATTCAAATAGATGAACCATTTACTGTTGAAACTATCGAAGGCATTATGAAAGGTAAAAAAGGAGATTGGTTAATGGTTGGTATTAGTGGAGAAATGTACCCATGTGATAATGCCATATTTGAAAGAACATACAATCTAACAAAATAATTACTATATTAACCATCCCTTAATTAATCCAACAAACTAAAAACTAATAACATGAGTGCAGAAACCATTTTCGTTAGCTACTCTAGTAAAGATAGACCCTTTGCGTTAGGGCTAGTGAAAGAATTGCAAGAATTAGGTGCCAATGTTTGGATAGATCAATTAGGAATTGGTCTTGGTGAAGATTGGGACGATGCCATAGAAGAAGCCTTGGAAAAATCTGAAACCTTTATGATTATTTTATCGCCAACCTCTGTGGAATCCCGTAACGTAAAAGATGAAGTGAACATTGCCATAAACTCCAAAAAGAAATTGGTGCCAATCCTCATTAAACAATGTGAATTACCAATGCGCTTGCAACGTAGGCAATATGCAGACCTTACCAATAATCCTGATAAGGCCATCCATGATATTTTAAATTTTCTAGGCCTTCAGCAAAAAGCATCCGAGAATTTAAAAAAAATAATGTCGCTCATAGGTATTACTGAAGCCCCTAAAAAATTCTTTCAAAAAATAAAAGAAGAAAACTCCGAAAAGGAAATTGAAAAAGAAGTTGATGCTGAAGACCTACTTGTATCCGAAATCGAAATTGACAGTGCCATTGCCATGCACAAAAAAGGCATTAAAAAAAGTTGGCAAATGATAATAATTGTAGCTATTGCAAGTATTTCGTTATTTGGAATATTGGGATTCACCAAATTAATAACTGTACCTTTTGAGATAGCTGCTGCTGGTAGTTTGGCTCTTAATTTACTTTCAATCAAACCTTTTGGTACTATAAAAAAAAGTGAGCGATATATTGACCTAATGGATCTTCTAAAATTAAAACGCGAACGCCTCACTCGGGTTATGAATAAACTAACAGATGAAGAAATTGAAAAATTTAATACTGAATTCTATAATTATATAAAAATTTAAAAAAATTAAAGCGAATGAAACGCATTGATGATAAAATAAAAGAAATAGAGAAAAAAGATAAGACCAATCGTTGGGTTTATTACTTTATAGTTGCACTGCTTGCCGCTTTCCTAATCTATGCAAGTACTACAAGAAAACAAATAGATTTAAAGGATGCCCAAATTGATGAACTAACTATTATAAATTCTAAAACCTATAAACAGCTTGATAGCACTTATACCAAATTGGAAGAAACCTATGAAGCTTTAAAAAATAGTTTACAACCAGAACAATATTGGTCATACATAAAAGATGGAAATTCTGTTGAAGGATATATTGAATACTTGACAAATATATGGGGAATCTATCGCGACTCGCTTGATATGAATACCGCAATATCTAATATAAAAACATCTAACGCAATAGGTGAAACTGGGTGGTTGTATATTGGGAACGAAACCGACAATGGGCCATATGTACAACCTGCAAAAGGGCAAGTAGCAAAAATAATTTGGAGACGTGGACAAGAAAAAGAAGGTCAAATATCTTCTATAGAGAACACTAAGCCAAAAGAAAATGATATCATCAAGTTGGTTAAATCTACTAACAGAATCACATATAAAAACGCCAATTTTAATTCCACAAAAAACAAGGAAGGTTGGCGACCAAGTACCAAAGCATTTATTTCTGAAATAAAAAAGAATGATGCAGAAGTTTGGGTGAAAATAAGGTATTATTAAACAAAAATTCTAAAAGCCATTATTTTAATATTTGGCTTTTTTTTTATGCTTTTTTTAATCATATGGAATATGTAATCATTTGTCTAGTTGCTTTTTTAACTTCCATTCTAACCTTTTTTTCTGGGTTTGGTTTAGGTACTATTTTAATGCCAGTTCTTGCATTGTTTTTCCCTATAGAACTAGCCATTGCATTAACTGGCGTGGTTCATTTTTTTAATAATATTTTTAAACTCTTTTTGGTTGGCAATAAAGCTAATAAAAGTGTACTAATACGATTTGGTATTCCTGCAATAATTGCTGCATATATTGGTGCTTGGGTACTTTTAAATATTACAGATTTACCTTCAATTCATTCGTATCAAATTAACAATAAATTGTTTAAAATTACACCAGTTAAATTGATTATTGCTATTGTATTGATTGTATTTTCAGTAATAGAGTTATTACCCTTTTTTAACAAATTACAGTTCAATAAAAAACAATTGCCCTTTGGTGGGTTTTTAAGTGGATTTTTTGGAGGTCTTTCTGGACATCAAGGTGCGCTTAGGACTGCATTTTTAATTAAATCTGGTCTAACCAAAGAAGCCTTTATTGGTACTGCAGTTGTTATTTCCAGTTTAGTAGATTTTACAAGAATATCGATGTATTCAACCAGAATGTTAAACTCTGGTTTGTATGAAAATATACCATTGATTATTAGTGCAACAGTTGCAGCAATAATCGGTGCATTTGTTGGTCATAAATTGTTAAAAAAAGTAACTTTGAAATTTATTCAAAAATTTGTGGCAGTATTCCTAATCATTGTTTCAATTGCATTAGGAATTGGCTTGATCTAATTAAGTTTTCTGCTTTTTCTTTCTAGCAGCTGGAAACAATACATTATTTAAAATAAGTCTATAACCAGGTGATGTTGGGTGTAAATCCAATTCAGTTTTTGGGTCACCTACTCTATGGGTATAATCTTCAGGATCATGGCCTCCATAAAATGTAAAAAAGCCTTTGCCTTTTATACCATGAATATATTTAGCTTCACCATTGGTTTTGTTTTCTCCCAATACTAAAACATTAGACTTTATTTCATCTCTTGTAAACGATGTAGTTTGCCCCATAAACCCTTTAACTAAGGCTGTATGGTTTTGATTAAGCATGGTTGGAATTGGATCCCATTTAGCCGAAAAATCCATCAATGTAAAATAATCGGTTGTTTTTGGAATACGCCTTTTTTGGGTCATATCGATTGAAGAGAACTCATATACATTAGGGCTACGTTCTAATATATAATCGGTAAATGCAAAGGTTTTGTTATAGTCTATTTTATTCTGATAATTGGCATCACTCCCATCGCCATCAAACATTGGTTCGCAAATGTCTATACCTTCGGCAGATAAAGCAATATCAAAACTATCAGTTGCACTACACATTGCAAACATAAAACCACCGCCGACTACATAATCCCTAATTTTAAGGGCAACATCCAATTTTGATTCTGAAACTTTACTATAACCCAATTTACTCGCCAATTCTTCGGCTGCTTTTTTTTCGTTTATATACCAAGGTGCACTTCTGTAACTTCTATAAAACTTACCATACTGTCCTGTAAAATCTTCATGGTGCAAATGCAACCAATCATACAATAATAGTGCATCATTTAAAACTTCCTCATCATAAATTGTGTCGTAAGGTATTTCGGCATAGGTTAGTACCATAGTCACAGCATCGTCCCAAGGTTGTTTACCATAAGGCGTATATACTGCAATTTTTGGTGCTTTTTCTAACACCACAGCTTCCATATTCTGGCTAGGACTACTTATTTCCTGTAATATACTTTCGGCTTTTGAGTCGCTAATAACTTCAAACGAAACACCTCTAATTTGACACTCTTTACGTATTTCTTCAAAATCTGGTAGTAGAAAAGAGCCTCCTTTATAATTTAACAACCACTTTACTTTTTGTTGTTTTTCAAGTGTCCAAAAAGTGATTCCATAAGCTTTTAAATGATTTTTTTGACCTTCGGCATCCATTGGAATGAGGATATAGGATGCATAACTATTTGCAACCATAAATAGAAAGAAAATCGAGGCAATTATCTTTTTCATATTTTAAAGATACTTAAAAATAAATCTTGGCAGAAAGTTTTAAGTGAATTTTAGCGTTTAAAATGGTACGTCGTTATCTTCGTCAGGAATTCCAAAAGCATCATTTGGGTCTTGTTTAAAGCTATCTGCTTTAAATGTATCATCGTTAGCAGCTGCATTCATTTTAGAATGGAACTCGTTACCAAAAGGGGAATCGAAATCATCCAAATTGTCAAATTTACCTAAGTGACCAATAAATTTTAATCTAATACTATCTAAGCCACCATTTCTATGTTTAGCGACGATAAACTCTGCTTGCCCTTCGGTAGGCGTACGTTCTTCATCATCCCATTCATCAATTTTATAATATTCAGGCCGATAAATAAAAGATACAATATCGGCATCTTGCTCAATCGCACCAGATTCACGAAGGTCCGACAGTAATGGTCGCTTGCTTCCTCCACGAGTTTCAACAGCTCTTGATAATTGCGATAAGGCAATGACTGGCACACTCAATTCTTTTGCCAATGCTTTAAGGTTTCGTGAAATCATAGATATTTCTTGTTCTCTATTTCCACCTTTTGTGCCACCTCCTGCCGTCATTAATTGTAAATAGTCAACAACAATCAATTTAATACCATGTTGTGATGATAACCGCCTTGCTTTTGCACGTAAGTCAAAGATGGATAATGAAGGTGTATCATCGATAAACAGTGGTGCTTTTTCTAAGCTTTTTACTTTAACGTTAAGTTGTTCCCATTCGTGTTTTTCCAATCTTCCTGTTCTTAGTTTTTCTGAAGACAAACCAGTTTCAGATGAAATTAATCTAGTAATTAATTGTACGGATGCCATTTCTAAAGAGAAAAATGCCACTGGAATATTTTGGTTTACAGCAATATTTCTAGCCATAGTAAGTGTTAATGCAGTTTTACCCATACCAGGACGTGCGGCTACAATAATTAAATCGCTTTCTTGCCAACCAGATGTTAGTTTATCAAGCTTATTAAAGCCAGAAGGGATGCCGCTTAAACCTTCTTTGTTTGAAATTTCTTCAATTTTCTTTTTTGCTTGTATTACCAATTCTTGAGCAGTTTCAGAAGATTTTTTAATATTTCCTTGAGTAACTTCGTAAAGTCTAGATTCGGCTTTATCCAAAAGATCAAAGACATCTTTTGTTTCGTCGTAGGAATCTTCTATGATTTCGCTGGAAATTTTTATTAAACTACGTTGAATGAATTTTTGTAAAATAATACGTGCATGAAATTCGATATGAGCAGAAGATGATACTTTTTGGGTCAGGGAAATTAAATAAAAATCGCCACCGACCATTTCTAAACGTTTGTCTTTTTTAAGTTGGCTTGAAACTGTTAATAAATCTATTGGTTCACTGTTTTCAAATAATTTAAAAATGGCTTCAAAAATATATTGATGTGCATCTTTGTAAAAAGCATCAGGACTTAAAATGTCTATGACCTCATCAACTCCTTTTTTATCAATCATCATTGCTCCCAAAACAACCTCTTCTAAATCAAGGGCTTGTGGAGGTATTTTACCTTTTTCTAAGTTTATAAGAGTGCTTTTATCGACTTTATAACCTTGTAGTTGGTTAGGTTGTTTCATTTAGATTTTAATTGTTTTAAGGTCTTTAAGGGACACTTGTTCTGGATTAATGCATCAATTTGCGAAAGCGAAAGTAACCAAATTGCATGCTTATTGTGCAATATAAGTTACAACATTGTTCACTATAAGTCAACATTTTAACTGTTAATAAGTTGCAAATATTGTTGATAGTGATTAAAAATCACGAAACGAAAAACTTAGGGTTTTTATTATTCAATGATTAGTAAGGGGTTAATCTTTATAAACACCCATTTGAGAATATTTATCCATACGTTGTTTTACTAAATCTTTTGGTGATAAGTTTTTAAACTCCTCATAAGATTTTACAATGGCGTCACGAACAGCAACAAACGTTGTTTCTCTATCTTTATGTGCACCTCCTAATGGCTCTTTAATAATTTCATCAATAACTTTTAGGCGTTTTCCGTCTTTAGCGGTCAACTTTAATGCTTCGGCAGCTTGTTCTTTAAATTCCCAACTTCTCCATAAAATTGAAGAACAGTTTTCGGGTGAAATTACAGAGTACCATGTGTTTTCCAACATTAATATTTTATCGCCAACGCCAATTCCTAAGGCTCCACCTGAGGCACCTTCACCAATAACAACACAAATAATTGGCACTTGTAAACGTGTCATTTCTAAGATATTTCTAGCAATAGCTTCGCCTTGTCCTCTCTCTTCTGCTTCCAATCCAGGGTAAGCTCCTGGAGTATCAATAAGTGTTACCACTGGAATACCGAATTTCTCGGCCGATTTCATTAAACGAAGGGCTTTTCTATAGCCTTCGGGGTTTGCCATTCCAAAATTTCTATATTGTCTTGTTTTGGTATTATATCCTTTTTGCTGGCCTATAAACATAAAGGTTTGGTCTCCAATTTTACCTAAACCACCAACCATAGCCTTATCGTCCTTTACGTTTCTATCACCATGTAATTCCAAATATGTATCACCACATATTGCCTTGATATAATCTAAAGTATAAGGTCTGTTAGGGTGTCTGGATAATTGTACACGTTGCCAAGCAGAAAGATTTTTATAAATGTCTTTTTCTGTTTGTGCCAGCTTTTTTTCAATTTGCTTACACGTTTCGGTAACATCAACATCACTCTCTTCTCCTATGAGTTGGCACTTTTGCAGTTGTTCTTCCAACTCCTTAATTGGGAGCTCAAATTCTAGATATTCCATAGAAATTTAAGTTTGTTAGTTAGCTTACAAAATTACATATTTTATTTTGTTTTAAAATTAGAAACAAAACGAAATAAAA
>TARA_R110002074_G_scaffold61442_44_pt1 | contig 19302 bp, 14 predicted proteins | sample TARA_R110002074 | Tara Oceans TARA_R110002074 (sample SAMEA4397215) | marine metagenome | biome: Polar Biome; feature: [MIX] marine epipelagic wind mixed layer (ENVO:01000061); material: water (ENVO:00002006), including particulate matter (ENVO:01000060) such as... | depth 10-100 m | reverse complement strand
TTAAGCAATCACCTCAATGTGTCCCATGGGCGCTGACGTCAGACAGTCGATGCTCAAATCTTCGGAAAAATTGGTTTGAGTGGAGACATCAACATAAATTTCGTTTTCTTCATCCTTTACACCTTCATCTGGGACAGCTTGCGTGTACTGATCTGCCTGCCCTTTCAGCGCGTCTAATCGCTTCACTATTCTCTGGCGCAGGCGCTCAGCCTCTTTGCCCGGGTCATTGAACCAGTCCGTCGACCATATACGATGAAACTCCCAACCCAGGTTCTCTAAGACCTCTTGACGAAGTCGGTCGCGGTCGCGGGCAGACTTTGAAGAATGATAAGAGGCGCCATCACATTCCACGCCAAGAATAAAGCCGTGTGGCCATTCGGGATGTTTCACGCCAATATCAATGAAATATCCGGCGACACCGACCTGCGGCACCGCCACACAGCCCATAGCTCGAATTTGATCGATAACATATTCTTCGAATTCAGAATCAGGCTCTTTATGAGTTTCAGAGCCACCGTCCAAAACACCAGTTGCCGAATATTCTAACCAGCCCTTTAGCATGAATGTGCCGGGATTCCCATGCTCATCCGCCCGAATATCCGCACCACTCATGGAAGAAAACGTAATAATCTGTTCTTTAGCTCTTGAGAAAAGAACATTCAGCCTGCGGCGACCGGCGAGACCATTAATTGGGCCGAATCTCTGCATGACCGGACCGCCTGGTTCACTGGGTCCGTAAACTGTACCAATGAAAATGACGTCCCGCTCATCCCCTTGAACATTTTCCAGGTTTTTAACAAAGAAACTCTCTAGGCCGTCATTCCGCTCTTTCCAGTCATCGATGTACTTGGCAGCCCAAGGGCTTTTCCGTAACACAAACTCCATCTCCTCGATAATCAGGTCCCGTTGTTTTTGATTCAGCGTCACCACCCCCAAAGATCTGTTGGGGTACTGATACATAAAATCGAGTACCGCATCGATTATGACTCGGGCCTCCGGTCCATTGACGCCCGCCTTATAACTTCCATCAACTTTGACATACGACACCCCCATGTCTTTTCGGTCTTCATTAGCCGAAGGGAAGACAATCAGATCGTCGTCATAGATTAATCTGTTTGAAAACCGAATAAGGCCGGAGTGTCGGGAACGATAGTGCCAACGCAAACGACGTTTGGGACGAAACGCTGCATTCGCCATTTCGAGTATCGACTCATCAAGAACTGTATCATCTTCATCCGCTTCCTCGTCATCAATCATGCGTCGAAAGAAAGACGTAGGCGGCAATTGGTTGGTATCGCCCACCACGAGGGCTTTGTCACAACGAACCAATGCACCAATCGCGTCTTCCGGCGGCATTTGAGATGCTTCATCGATGATGCATAAATCAAATTCAATCCCTCCCTTCTTTAAATATTGAGCGACGGCCAAGGGCGACATCATCCAACAAGGCTTCAACTCTTGAAGTGCTATCCCGGCACGATCGGTTAAATCACGAATAGGGATGAACCGGCTCTTTTTGTTGATTTCGTTTTCAACTAAGGCCCATTCAGTCCATGTCGATTTTTTACCGATCCTATTACCGCCTGGTGGCTGGGCTGATCGATATATCTTTTTACGAAGTTGCGCGCGAGACAAGCGTATTAGCTCTCTGTCAGCTCTTGCGAGACGGCTCCGAAGATCGTCAAGGTGCTCGCCGTTAAATTTCGTCAAGGTATCGCCGAACTTCCGAAAAACCTGCCGACAAAGACTACGCGCCACAAGAGCCTCCGTAACCCTCGGGATATCGCATTCCGCAACTTCATATGCCTCTATGAAAGTCGGAACATCGGGCAAGCCAGCGTCCAAATACGCTTCTTTAGCATTCGCAAATTCAGAGTGCGCGAATAACCCGTCCTTATCCTCGCGCATTGAGTTCAAAAATTTTGCGGTGCGTTCAAACGTCGACTGCTCCATTTGATCACACGAGATACCAATTTCTTTCGAGAGACCTGATAGCTGCTCTGAAGCTATATTCTTGGCCTTCAATAAATCGGCAACCGCTTTAAAACAGTTTCGCACCTCATCGGTCTCGACCGTCCCCAAAAGGGTTGATCGGTATTTCTCAGGGCAATCCATAAGCGCCTTAGAAGATTTAATGGCGGCGTCAATCGATCCAGGTTCTGTTTCACAACCTTGGAACAAATCACCAAGAATTCCCGCAATTTGCGGCTGCTGCTCAAGTCGTATTTGCTCGTTCTGCAAATCTCGACACGTTTTTAGAAGTTCTTGAATTTGCGTCGGACCACCTTCAATAGGTTTTTCAAAATCTACGAGCAGTGCCTCTAATTCGGCGATGAGTTCCCGACGACGGCTCTCAGACTGAGTGGACATAGCCACCTCGAGCTCAAGCTGATCGAACGTACCTGACCAGTCCCCCAAATCAAACGACGGAATTGCGGACAAAATATCCGTATGCGCTGTTTTAACAAACGACCGAACGGTGATATTTTCTATCCTAGGAAACGTCTCTTCGACCGCCTCATAAAATTCAATGAGAGAACTAAACAACTCAAAGTTCGTCTCCAGTTCACGGAATTGGACGCCAAAGAGATCACGAATATTGGGTATCGAGAGAAACTTCTCGAACTCTTCTTGCCATGCGGCGAGTGCGCGCAAATCATCCGCAGCTTGTTCCTTTGTAAAGGAGGATCGAACGGAAATATCCTTATAGGTTTTTTTTGCGTTTCGGTACTGTGAAGACAAAAAGCTAAGGCCGGAACTGCCACTAATGATCGACGCCATTTTTCTTAATTTATCTGACGTCTGTTCCGTTTTTATTGAGATAACCTTTTTCAGTTCGTCACGCTCTTTTTTGAGCTGCTCCGCTGAATCCGTTGCAGTGCGAATTGAGAGCGCCGCCTCGTGTTGTGCGATAGCGTCATTCCGAACGGCAAGGATATTTTTTGAATAATTATCTACAAGGGATTTTATCTGCAACAAACATGGAAGTGAAAATTCATTGCACGCCGGAACGGCTTCAAGAAACGGCTTTAATGAACGAAGTGCCGCTTCTTTTTGTCGTGTCGTAGCAAGTGAGTATTCAAACTCCTCCTTCAATTTCTTTAAATCGACCGAGGTGAAACTCGCCTCTTCACAGATATCGCTTATGCGCGTCAGCTTCTCTATCCAAATAGGATCGTCTGCATTACGAAAATACAATGATAGTTCAGATGCGATCATTTGATGCCTGTTGCAGTCATCAAGAAACGTCTCAACTTTATCGACATTCGAGTCTTCGATCAGCATCCGGATAATTGGGAGATTTTTAGGGTCAGCGTCAGCAGACAAAACCTCCAAAGTTTTCGAAATCTGATGAAAGTCATTCTCTGCATTCTCAAACTCGAAGCCGTAATTCATCAATGCTTCATGCTTAGCTGAAGCAGTAGAGAAAGCATTGGCAACATCTAGAATTTTGTCGAATAACTCATCTATGATAAAAGTGTCTAAGCTCCGCACTGTGTGACCACGCCAATACAGCGCTGCCTTCTTAGCCGTCTCCCAAGATCGGCCAAGGCGCTCTGACACTTCATGAAATACCTGAAAGTCCACGGGCGATAAGCCGTCAACATCATCTATGTATAGTTTTTGGATATCTCTTGGCAGATCGGACAAAAACTTCTGTGTGGCTATACCTTTCCCGAGCACTTGAAAAACACTAAGCCCCGATATTCCAAGTTCTGAAGATAGGACATGGACGTATTCGGCGAGCTCAGATCTGTGCTTGCGGAAACGTTCCATTTTTACACCGTAATCCTGATCGCCTGATGGCAAGGTCACTTCAACCCGTTCGCGTAACGATTTGATAACCTGCTCTCTCGTCGAGCGCTCGGCTTGCAGAGGTAGCACAAACTCCCCAAGTCCCACAGCTTCCAGGCGGGACTTAACGACCTCCAATGCCGCCATCTTTTCGGCAACGAAAAGGACTTTTTTGCCATCCGACAATGCTGATGCAATCGCGTTCACAATCGTCTGTGACTTACCCGTTCCGGGCGGCCCTTCAAGCGCAACATTCTGTCCATCCGAGATATCAACTAGAGCACTGAACTGGGAAGAGTCAGCGTCCATAACCAGATTAGGCACCTTTTTCTCAACTTCAGGCTCGTCAACAAGATACTCCTCTGCGAAAGGAGACGCCCCGGCATCATCGGAGCCGACCATGAGCCTCTGAACGATGTCGCTGTTCTGAAACGCTTGATTGTCCGTATTAAGATCGTGATACATCGCCATCCGCGCCGATGGAAAAACGCCGAAAACAACCTGTCGACGAACTCGGAGTTCTAAATTTGGTGGTGAATTTTCAGCGACGGATTTTAGGTATTCCTCAATTGAGCCACCTTCGAACTCTGGCAGCTCAATACCAAAATCAAGTTTAAGCTTTTCTGCGAGAACAAGATTTGTCTCCGCTTTCTCGCCTAATCCTCTAACCCAGAACTCAGCGCCGTCTCGTGTTCTTTTTTTCTCGACACCAACAGGCATCAAAACAAGTGGTGCAAAGCATATTGCGTCGCCTGATGGTTCTTTCCATTCAAGAAAGCCAAATGCCACATGGAGGACGTTAATTCCGGTTTCTTGAACCCAGGTCCGACACTTAGTGAGAATTGTCGTAAGCTTCCTCTCAAGGTCATCCGGCAACAAAAGCGTTTGAATATCAGTGTCTGTATGGCGACCGTCTTCGTGTTCTTGATGCGGTAGCGGAAGATCATAGGAAGGTGAAACACCATTATTTTTTGCGTGCTGAGCAACAGTGATATCCCCGGAAGACGAATGAGGGGGCATGCCCAGGCGCTCTCTTACCCGGTCTCTCAATGCCCTCTCGGCTAATTTCAGACGTTCTAAGGCATCTTCACGCTCTGGATCGATAGCCTCCTCCGCAGCAATAAAAACCTCGTCTGAGACGCGGGCTTCGCTAAGCGCCGATTGAAACTCTCTGCTCTGCTCGTCTTTTGGGTCATCATTAAGCGGAGGAAGTGATGCGAACCGCATTTGCTGATTTTGAAGAACATTGTATGCAAGAATATCAGGAAGTTCGTCGACGACCCGAATAACCGCACTTGATCGCGGCCCCAGCTTCGTCGAAATGAGAGGATTGCGCCGGGACAGATCGAGCAATTTGGGCCGAAGATTATCGATTTTATCGATTAGCAACTTTACGAGATCTTCGCGCTGATTTTGTGTCTCGTCACCGTCCATTTTACTATGCCTCCATAGTCGGGTGCCAAGACGGTAACCGACTGCTGAAAGTTCCACAATAAATGGTATTCGGAAAATATTCCTTTTACTAAGAATGCCACGCACCGCTATCATCGATCGATGAGCGACAAACTCAAAACTTATCCGAAGTCTGGGATGCATATGTCCCACAGCTGCCAGCCGGTGATGATCTGCGAGTTGATTAGCCCCAGTGGTCCGGCAACTGTCGAGCAGATCGTAAAAGGCTGACGTAACTATGATACATCTCAGATCGAGTACTACGCCATCTGCATAAAGAATATGGTCGGCAAAGTGATTACCAAGAAAGGTATTGTCAGCTCTCTTAAGGATGGTCGGTTAACCAAAGGTATGAGCTTGTTAAGTCAAGCTTGAGCCGATGAAGCCGAAGAACATATCCAGTTCCAGGGTTTGGAATTGGAGAGTCGGGCGTTGTAGCCTCATAAGATTATTACAGTAGGTTATAGGCTTGCCTGCGTTTTCAATCGACTATTGGGATGCAATTTCGACTTTTTCATTTGTGTGATTGTGCCGTCGAAATTTGAAGTGCATAGCCCCAAGTTACATTGGAGATAAGTTTTGGATTTAGGCAACAAGCTAGAGATCGTTCCCCATCGAGAAGTGGCTGGCTCAGATTCTTATGCAGCCTTTGAGTTTCAGCTTGTTTTTGGGGTGGAGATTCTCTTTGAGAATTTCGATAAGTTGACTGACTACGCTGTGTTGTTTGAGTTCCATGATGACATAGTGCTTCTTACTGGTACGGATAGCCCAACAGAGATTGAGTTCTTCCAATTGAAGCACACAACCTCCGGAAACTGGACGATACCAAAATTCTGCGAGCAGGATAAAGCTGCGACCAGCGGAAAAAAGAAACCGTCGATGCTGCACAGGCTATACGAAAATGTTGAAAACTTCGGTGATTTCAGCAAAAACGCTCAGATCGTCTCCAATGCTTACTATTCGGACATCGGACAATCTGGGAGTACACAGTTTGATGCTCTTGAAGAAGCGAACCGAAATAAGATTCTCACACATATCCAAGAGAGATTCCCTTCAGCTACAGTTGATTGCTTAAGTGTTCTGGGGTTTCGAAGAACTGAACTGCAAAAGTCGTCTGCGCTAGATTTGGTCAAGGGCCGGGTCCACACCTTTCTGCAAGACAAAATCGGGGGCGATGCATTTCAGCTTCAAGCTTGTACAGACGCAATTGTGTCGCAATGCCGTATCCGCAACAAAAAACTAGCAACTGATGTTAATGCCAATATTCAAGATATTATTACCCAGAAGGGACTTGCCAGAACGGACGTGGAAAGCTGGCTAAAAGAGATCGCCGCTGAAAAGAATGCTCCAGATTGGAGTGTGGTACAGAATTCACTCGGCGACGGCGTCGCTTTTTCTGATTTGAACGAGTCACGTAAAGCCTACGAAGACCACAGGATCACGGCGCTTGACGCAGGAAATGATGCGCAAAATGCGGTTGTGCGGCGAGTACGGCAAGCTCTTATAGGGGGGGCTGCAACAGCACCACTGTGGACCTTCATCGAACAGCTAATTGAGGAAGAAAATTTAATGGAAGTTGCAACCAAAAACGGCCATACAATCTCACAATTAAGGGCAATTTTGATCTATGAAATCTTTAAATCTTAATGAGAAACAGAACTTCAAGAAACTGGTAAGAAGCTTGCGGAAAAAGACATATGAAAAAACTCAGCTTCAAAAAGCTATGGATAGTATCCGACAAGGAAAGAAGAGCGCGAGCTGAGGCGTTTTCCGAGACTGAAACCCTTGTGAGCGGGGCAAACAGAACAGGTAAATCTAGCTTCATCAAGTCTATCTATGCCTCACTTGGTGCTGATCCCAAAAAGAACAATGATAAGTGGCTTGGAGCTGAGCCAAAGCTTCTAATGGAATTCGAGATAAATGGCGAAACCAACTACACCTTGAGGGTTGGCAACAATATCGCGTTTTTTGACTCAAGTCGACAATTGCGTGCCCGACACCATGGGATTACCAAGGCAGCAATCAGTTGGTCGAATCTTCTTGATGTTAACATTAAGTTTCCAGGCAAAAACGGCTTAATCAATCCTTGGCCTGCGGCCCTATTCCTTCCATTTTACATCGATCAAGACACCGGGCTAAACGACACCTGGTCCTCGTTCCTTGGTCTTGAAGCCTATAGCAGCCCCAAGGACACCCTTGTGGACTTTCATACGGGTCTTAAACCAAAATCTTATTACATCGCAAAAGCAAAAAAAGACGCAGCGATGTCAAGGTACTCGGAAAAAGGAAAAGAGCGTGAACATCTTGAGTTCGCAGGGAAAAAGCTCGAAACGCTAACTATAGACAATGATCTTCAGTTCAGTGTTGAGGGCTTTGAGAATGAGATTGAGCGCTATCTGGTTCTACAAAACAAGTTCAATGAAAAACGCGAAAAGGTAAGGCTGAAGATTCGTGATCTTCAAGGGAAGCGAACCGCATTGCTTCAAGAACGCCAGCTAGCAGCGGCTACGCTAAAGGAATTGGAGGCGGATGCCACGTACCTAGAGAAAATTGATACTTCGGAGTTGGTATGCCCCACTTGTAACACCGTGCATGAAGTCAGTTTTGCGAACACTTTGCGTCTCAGCGGAGATGCAGCAACCTGTCGCGACTATCTGGCTGGCACTGACGAAGAAATTAGGAAAGCAACACAAAGCCTAGAAGACAAAAAGAAGAGCCTTCGCGAGTTCGAGAATGAGATTGCAGAAATTGAGCAGATTCTAGGTGAGAAACGTGGGGAGATATCGCTGCGGACGCTTCTTGAGCACGAAAGCCGCAGGATTGCGGGCGACAAGCTGCAGCAGGAGAAAGAGAATATAGACGTAGAGATCAGAGCAATTGAGGAAAAAATTAATGGCTTCGCAAAGGAAATGAAGGGAGCTCAGAACAAAGAGCTTCGCAACGAGATACTCGAGTACTATCAGACTAAACTCCGTGCGTTCTGCAATAACCTGAACATCATGGCACCTCCTGAGAAGATGTTCCTTAAGATCAGACCGGCTATAGACGACACGGGCAGTGAATTTCCACGCCTCGTACTCGCATACCACTACGCGATCTTGCATGTTGTAGCAAAATACACTTCTGCTGTTCTGGCACCCATCGTTTTTGATACGGCACAACACCAAGATCAGGATGGCGAGAATATCAACGCCATGATTCGCTTCGCATTCGAGCAAAGGCCAGAGGGGACCCAATTTGTTTTTGGCGGGGTGGAAACTTACGATTACAAATATGAGGGTCACACAATAAACACCACAAACAAGAGACATCTCCTAAATGAAGAGAGCTACGATGAGTGCAAGAAGCAGATTGCACCATTCGTCGCACAGTTCTTGTCAGCTGATTAATATGGCAATCCCCGCATATTTCGAGGGTCCTGTCGGTAGTATCTGAGCGTCGCGTACACGACACCAATCAATCAACGGCCCGTGCGCGACGGGCCTTAATGGTTAGAGGCACGATATGTCTTCAACACAATATAGCTGTAAAAACGGACGTACAGTAACAATCGAAATTGATGACTTTAGCTACACGGCGAAAGTGCACGATGGAGCGACTGAGGTTGGCGCACTTGAGTTTTATCCGATTGAAAATGAGTGCGGTCCGATGACAGAGACCGTTTTAAAACTACATTGGGCATACCTAGACAAAGCCGGACCAAAATACCTCCGTCAGGGAATTGGTACTAAGTGTGTTGAGTTGATGATGGAAGAAACGGGTTACAGCATTTTTGCAGAGCAGGACGACGGGATACGCAAGGATGATGGAAGTCATCTGACAGGAGATGCCCCTAGTTTTGTCGCCAATCTTCAGGAACGTGGTTTAATCGGTTGACTGAGATAGGCGCTATGGCGCGCTGCAATGCGTGCGGTAGCCCAAACGACTAACTCTTAAGGAGATTAGAATGCGCTACATCAATAGTCTCACTTTGGTGATTTCTATATCAATCTTGGGAGCCGGAGGAACTGCAAGCGCCGATATCTTTGAGGGCGACTGGGCGTTCCTGAAATGCACCGCACACAAATCAATAGAATTCTCGCTTGCCGATAAAAAACGAGATTGGGGTCTATTAAAAACGTGGGACGTAGAAAAGAAGGAAAAAATTCGTTCCTTCATGCTCCAGCGAAAAAATGATCCGCAAATGTTATATAGCCCAGATTATGATGCGTGGTTCAAATGCGGGGCACCTGATTATCTAACGTATTGTTCGGGTAGTTTGAGGGAATTTCGACAGCCGATACAAATGAATATGTATAAAGACGGTCGAGGCTACATTTTTTGGCCTGAAGCGCAGACAGTCGATTTTTTCTGGTGCCACACGAAATGTCATGGGAATGGCCCTTGTTAACGCCCCTCACCCTCGCCAACCTCTTATCCAACAACCACTGCCTCCGCGTTTTCTGCGACGCCTGTAAGCGCGTTGCCTAAGCGGCTAGCCTTTTTATGAGGGCAAGGGGCAAGATTAGCCCCCTGTTTTACATACTTATTCCATACAAAGAAGATCGCATGCCGCCTAAGTCATTGAAAAGATGGTGGGCGCGACAGGGATTGAACCTGTGCCCCTGCCGTGTGAAGGCAGTTCCAAAGGTAAGCAGAACATCATTGGATAATCTGTAGCCGTCCACCTGATTTGGAAATGGCTATGAGCCTAAGCCTCAGCTACAAATTTACATAGCTTTCATAGCCCAGACCTTTGGAAGGTCAAAAATAAGCCTTGTGTGTCCACAGCGTGTCCATTGGCCATCTGAAGCAACAAACCAGACACGCGCAAGAACAGCAAAAACCCCCGGTTTCCCGAGGGTTTTTACATGGTGGGCACGACTGGGATTGAACCAGTGACCCCCTCGATGTCAACGAGGTGCTAAACCTTTTCCATCAAAGCATTGGCCTATCCATTCACAATAGGAGCTGTGAATGGCTAGCTTACGGCAACTTCCATCGGGTCGATTTAACGTCCAGATTCGTCGCACAAATTCTAGAGCTACCTCCAAAACATTTGATACTGAGCAGCAAGCTCTGGACTGGTTGAACGGGTTTTACGATCAAGGCCTCCCACCTAAGGCTAAACAAATCATAACACTCCAAGATGTAGGGAACCTGTACTGCAATACGGTTCTAAAGGGACGGCACTCATACTCATTCACCAGAGCTCGACTGGAAAAGATGGATCGGCATTTCAATAAGGATATGCGCGAAATTACGAAATACGATGTGAACGACTATCGCTTAATGCGGCTCGAACAGGTCTCTTCCGTTACCTGCCGTGATGAACTTCAACTCATACATCGTCTATATCGTTGGGCACACCGCGAACTGATACTGGATCGCACCGAATACCCTTCTCCATGCACCGAAATTGTAATGCCACCAGCAAGCAAACCTAGAAACCGAGTAATTCAGCGAGACGAACTAGAACTACTTTTATCGGTCCTGTCACCAACCATGCGAGGTATCGTCGAGCTGGCTTACGAGACAGCCATGCGGCGAGGAGAGATCGTCAAACTTAAACCCAAACATCTTCATTTGGATGATCGCATTCTATCCGTCGTCGATGGCAAGACAGGAGACCGTTCTGTACCCCTCACCAACAGGGCTGTGGGGCTCCTCAGAGACTCACTGAGTCGTTGCCTCACGCCTGAAGCTAGATTGTTTCCGGTGGCGCCACATAGCGTCTCTACGGCCGTTAGAAGGGCTCGAAGAGCAGTCGGTTTAGATGATGATGTTCGGCTCCACCAACTGAGGCACACGAGAATAACAGAGGTTGCTAAGAAAGGCTTCAACCAAGCCCAAATTATGATGGTGAGTGGACATCATGACGTGAGAAGTATTCAGCGCTATACTCACCTAAACGTGCGTGATGTAATTAAGCTGTTAGATTAATTTTTGAAGGATTTTGACATGATTGATCGGATAAAAGAATTCTTTGCTGGTCTTTTTGGGGCGGCATCAGGATTAGTAATGATAGTGTTGATGCTCTCATTAAGCGTCGGCACTCTGTATTGGTTTTGGATGGCAATCCAACTTGGAAGTTTTACTATGTTCCTCGTATTGATTTTCCCTCCCTTTTTAATCGTCGCGGGCCCCATTGGCATTTACTCGTTAATATTTGGAGTGCCAGACTGGATTATTAATATATTTGGGTGATCGAGATGGATACGCGCGCAGAGTCAATTGGTGGTTTTGTCGGAGTCCTTCTAGTTTTACTATTGGGAGGCTGGCTAGCCTTTGACCATTTCACAACAACGGTAAATGACCGTCTCCCGCTGAAAGCTCGTCAAGAACTTGCCCGAATTCAAGACAAGTTACCGATTGAGGTGCGGCCAAATATTTTTTTAGACCAAATCAAAGCTACAAAATACGCACTAAAAATAGTTATGAGAAATAAAAAGATAGATAAAGCGCACGATGATCCCGAAGCTCAAGCACTTGCCGAAATGGCGACACAAATTTGGTTATGCGAGTGGCGGAAAAGTTTCCTAGACACAGCGGATATGAAGATCGACCTGTCGCTTAATGACAAAATGCATCGAGAAGTGCTTTCGGTAACAAACACTTTTGATGAATGCCGAAAACCCAGAACACTAACACCGCCAAAACCAGACGCGTAATACCAATAACAGTTGAGACGGAACCCAGGTCAAGCTAGGAGAATGATGTTCATTAAACTGAAGCTATCATTGATTGCCGTCGGCATTGCTTTAGCCCTTCTAGGGCTCGGAAGCCTCGAAGCGAGGGCAACTCCGTTAACAGTCAAAGATATAACCACAGCCTTCGAAAAGGGTGATCCTCCAACCGTTGGATACGTTGTTGGCCTTGTAAAAGGCAGCGTACTTCTACTTGCGCTCATTCAAAATGATTGCAGCCCAGAAGGAAACCGTCATTCAGTTGCAGCACGAGTAATAAAGGAAATTAAGGCGATCAAGAAACTTCAAGACGAAACAAAAATCGACCTAACAATTTACTCTACCAGTATAAAAATGTACTCCTGTGATAGTGGCTCGTTTTTATCCGGACTCCCTCAGCTAGGTCTCAGCGATTAAGAATTCCGTGTCAAAATATATTGGATCGTACCAAATATGGTTTTGTGATGGGCTTCTTCGCGTTTTTTGGGAAAAAGTTTTTCATCAATTTCTATCGCACCTTATTAAAAACCTATTTTATAAAGTAACCCGATGACTTTAAACGCGCGTCAGATTGCCTTCCGTGAGAGAGATAATCGGAATACAACTGGATCTATTCAGTTTTTGTCCGCTCCTGTAGGAAGCGGAAAAACAGAAGCCATCATATGGGATATCAGAGCGGGTATTCATAACAACAGTTACATCTTCATTTCACCAACTGTTCGACTGGCACAAGAGATCAAGAACAGATTGGACATTGCTCTAGTCAACCAAGGTCAAGGACAGAACGCCCATCTAATTGTCACTGATGAAACCGAGCCACAATCTGTTCAGCAACGGGTTTTAAACCGCATAATCTCAAGACTTCCAAATGAACAGCATATCTTGATTATAACGACAGAGACTTTTCGCAACGTACTTCCAAACATTCCTCAAGAACGCAAAGCTCATTACCACGTCTTTATGGACGAAGGCATTGAGCCCGTCGACTTTGTTGAGTTTCGCACTCAAAACCAAGCCCTATTTCTTGAGCCAATTGAAATTGGTGATGATCATAGTTTTTCAATTGCGGAGGATGGTCACGAACTTCTAGAGGCAGTTGCTAGAAGTCCGGCACGCCTTGCGGCAATGGAACGACAAGAACTGTCAGTCCCCCAATATCAGCAAATTGCAAAGTTCTTAACCGCAAACATTTACGACGTATACGGCGATGTATCAGCACGGACGATCCGGGTAGTCGCATTTCTCCGTCCCGATTATTTTTTATCATTTCGTTCTGTAACGATAATCATGGCTATTTTCGAACAAAGCTTGCTTGCACTTTTCTGGCAGGAAAAATACGGGATTGAATTCAGTGCATATCAAACAGACCACGAATTATTCGATACCCATGGAATAAAAGGGCCACTAATCAGCATTCATCACGCATTACATCCTGACGATACAGCCAGCGCATTGAACTTGAAAAGAAATGCTGAAACGGGGGCACATGGTGGCGACCCAGAAAATCAAGAACGAGTTATAGATCGCATCGCTGAAGCCGTGGAACAGCGATTTGGAGATAGGCCGTATTGCTGGGCTGCGAATAGCTTTTTCGCAAATGCTCCTCGAATTCTTGCTAACCCTAGAATGCCCACCCAATGTGCTGGCATGGACGTTTTCAAACAGCATGACATTGTTGTTTCTCTAACGTGTATCAATCCTCCACCTTGGGTTAAGGACATAATTACTCGTCACGTTGCTATAACGGATGGTGAGCTTTATGAGCTGTGGAAATTATCTCACACCTACCAAACCATCGGACGATGTTCTCTTAGAGATCGGAGAGCCAACAGACCGATTGACGTTGTCGTAATATCGAGAGATTGCGCTGAACGCATTCAGGGGCTGTTTGAAGGCTCAAATATTGTAGGACAAATTACGACTCTCCCCTCATACGAGGGAATGAGGCATCGGAGAGGGGCTGCTATAGGGAGAAGAACTTATACGCGCGCAGATAATACTGCTTGGAGCCGTTATCGTAGTTCACATCCCGACACCAGACTAACGAAAGAAGAGTGGTACGTTACTGTAAGGACAAACTAGGGAGTGCGCGACAAACGACATGTAACATTTTACCCCTTAAGATATAAAGGAGTATTTTGTTACAATTAGTTTGAATATTCCCGTGCGGAGGGCAAGCTTGCTTGACCGTGAGCACTCACCCACCGAGGTGACTTCTCGGACGATCAGTTCAAATCAAACATATTCAATTTGGGCTACTCACTTCGTTCGTCGCTAACTCAGCTTTTTTCAAGAAGCATTTGTCAAAGAACGACAACAAAAAAATAGAAAAAGAAAACAAGACTTGGCATTACAATTCCAAAGGAATTTTTAAAAAACGCTAATTTTTCAATGCTTTCATAAGATAGAATATAGTAAAATCAATCCAAGGCGCACAAATGTTTTACCCCTGTAATTGCTAGCATAATTAGCCTTTTAAAACCTATCAAATAACCTGCAATAAATCAGTCTTCGTTGCATCTGGTTGAAATCAAAAAATTTAGGTATTATGTCGTACTTTACACTTAAAGCTGGTGAATTTAATGCAATCCTCTGTTGAGCTAACTGACGGGCTAGAAAAATTAGAAGCCATCCTAAAGGAGGCACCCCCTGAAAGTGCTCACTGGAATGAAGCTCAAAATCGGTTTCAGTTTATCGACAGGTTACTCCTAGAGTGTCTTGGCTGGTCCCGACCAGATATACGGGTTGAAGAGAGGGACGAGTTTGGAGAAAAATCAGATTACTTGATGGGGCTGCCGGTTAAGGCCGTTTTAGAAGCAAAAAGAGAAGCAATAACATTTGGCAATTTGCCATCAGGTAAAGCCTCACACGTCCGCAAACTGGCTCCATTAATTAAAGCCTCAAAGGAATTAAAAGATGCAGCTCAGCAGGTCTTGAATTACTGCACCATTCAAGGCTCTCAAATAGCCATTCTTTGTAACGGGCCTCAGCTGGTGCTATTCCAAGCGTTAACCCCTGGAACACGACCATTGGAGGGCGAATGCTTCTTTTTCAACGGGTTCAAAAGTTACATTGAAAACTTTACTCTACTATGGGAGCTGATTTCTCCCGAAGGAATTCTAGAAAATCGTGCCAGTAGGCTCTTAGCAAGCCACCGTAATCCACGCATTCCGCAAACGGCTGCTTCTTACTTAGCTGAACCACGTCAGTTTAGATATCGAAATGAGTTTCAAGAAAATCTGCGAGAAATGTCGTCTCTCTTGTTAGAAGAAATCGAGGACAACCCAGAGCTAAAATCACCCTTCTATAAAAACTGCTATGTCCCAATCGAGGCAAACAACCGACACATCCTTCTCAGCAAGAACATCATTCAAGCGCGATATAAGCGGCTAAGCGATAATGGCATCGCCCCGTCTGCATTAGACGCTTCGACCAAGGCTTCAAAAGAGGATGGCCTCGTTTTCTCTGAACCTTTCCTATTAGGTGGTTCAAGCTCCAAACCAGTCGTAATAATTGGCGATGTTGGGGTCGGAAAATCTTCATTCTTTGAAAATTTATATGAACAACTGGATCAGGATGAAAAAGCAGCCACTTATTTTCTGAAGATTGATTTAGGCACAAAGGCAAACCTTAGTGACGATGTAAAATCCTTTATTTTATCTGAAATTCCGGATGCTCTAAATAGGGATTATGATGTAGACATTTTTAAATCAGAATTCGTTGAGTCAATTTACTTCAAACAAATTCAGGACTTCGATAAAAGCGTTAAGGGCAAACTCAAAGAGATCGATCCAAAAACCTATCAAGCCGAACGCCTCACATTTTTAACCAACTTAGTTGATCGGAAAGACAATCACCTTCATGCGTCTCTGGGTCACTTGGCGAAGGGCCGATCGAAAAATATCGTGCTAATAATTGATAATGCGGATCAAAGGACATTTGATGTTCAACAAGAAGCATTTTTAATCGCTCAGGAATTAGCTTCTACACGAAATCTGATTGTTTTCGTCGCATTGAGACCAAGCACCTTTTTTCACTCAAAGACAACTGGTGCTCTCTCAGGCTACCAAAATAAAATATTAACTATCTCACCTCCTCCCGCTGACGAAGTCGTAAAGCGGAGGTTGGCGTTTGCCCTAAATATTGCATCTGGAAAAATCAGCCCCGCAACTCTGTCAAAAATTCGTCTCAACCTGAGCAGTGTTGTGAGCTTGCTAGAAGCGACACTTCGATCAATTCGTAGCAATGCTGAAATTCAAATGTTTCTCAGCAACATCACTGGCGGCAATACGCGTGCAGTCATAGAACTCATCACTGGTTTTTTAGGTAGCCCGAATGTTGACTCGAAAAAGATCGTCACCATCGAGGAAGAAAAAGGAAATTATAAGGTTCCCCTTCACGAGTTTTCTAAACATGCCTTGCTGGGGGAGTATACGTACTTCAATCCACAGTCATCATTCGTAGCCTGTAATATCTATGATGTTTCGTTCGCAGACTCACGAGAGCACTTCCTTGGCAACTTGATCATTTCTTACCTCTCATCCAATCAAGGCATTCGAGACAATGACGGTTTCATTGGAGGCGATCAGGTTGTCTCAGAGATGCAAAAAAACGGCTTTATTGAAGATCAAATAACCCAGCGCTTAAAATCGCTAGCGTCCAAAAGGCTCATTGAAACTCCAGAAGCCTTTTATCGAGAGTTACCTGTTGAGGATTTTATTTCTGCCGAGCAGTTCGTATATCGAGCCACGTCAATTGGGATCTATCACGTAAAACACTGGGCTGGTGAATTCTCTTTTTTGGATGCTGTTAGCATCGACACCCCAATCTTCGATGAGGGAACGAGAGAAAATATTACAAAAAAAGTTGCTTCATTGGACATTAAAGAACGACTTGCGAGGGCGACGTTATTTAAAACTTATCTCGAAAATCAATGGTTTTCAGCAAACATTACAGCAACGTATTATGACTTGATTGAAAGCTTAAAAGTTGGCGAGGACAGTTTTCAAAAAGTTGAGCGCTTTCTAAACCGACGATAATCTTAAATTAGGCAGCTTTGCAGCAACGTCCATTATCAGCCCTGATGAAATAAAATCAGCTACGCGACTTTTATCTTTAGAGATAGAGGCCTTCGCATTGATAGCTTTACCTCAGGGCAAAAATTAATCGTTATATCTTTGTATGTTTTTTTTAATGACAGAGTTAGAAGCAACTCCAAGCTTTCTGGGATGGAGGTTGCATATTTTCGTCTAGAAAATTTGAACCCCGATTGCATTAGAGAGAGCACCCCCATATCCCCCCTGCCCCCTAGTCTCTATTTATCGTCAGAAAGTCCCATTAAAGGCGCGTAGCTCAGCGGGGGAGCCATTGCGGAGCCCCTGGGCTTCGCGACCTCGTTGACCGTTCACAATTAAATAGGCAAAATCACTGTGAACGAACATGTTTTTAACCGGATAGTTCGATGTGTTGGAAAAGCAAAAACCCCCGGTTTCCCGAGGGTTTTCACATGGTGGGCACGACTGGGATTGAACCAGTGACCCCCTCGATGTCAACGAGGTGCTCTCCCGCTGAGCTACGCGCCCTTTAAATCGTTATGATTTAACGATTTTTTCGGTGCCGTGCGGTCCGGCGGCAAAACCACCGAAGCAAGGCTAGGGGTTTGTAGCCAAGACAATGGCGAAACGCAAGGAATTGAATGCAAAAAAGCCATGCGCAGGTCGGGCGCAGGTCGGGCGTAAGTCAGGCGCAAGTTAGGCGCTGGTCCGGCCCGTTGAAAACACCAGGTTCGCCTGAAACCCTTGCCAGTCGGGATTTGCGCGGCTTTAATTCTTGTCACGTTTCTGACTTCACCGCTGAGGACTTAGCCCCCCACATGTCGCCAACTTATAACGATCCCGAAATTGCGCCGGGTGCCACGCCTGAGCGCGCGGCGGCGGACGCCGTGTTCGACGTATTGCGCCCGGCACGGGTGACGACGCCGGTGGTGTTTGCATCGCCGCATTCGGGGCGTCGGTATCCGTCCGGGTTCTTGGCGTCGTCGGGGCTTGATGACAAAGCGATCCGCCGCTCGGAAGACGCGTTCATCGATGAAATATTTGCCTGCGTCACCGATTTCGGCGCGCCGCTGTTACGCGCGCACTTTCCCCGCGCGTATGTGGACGCCAATCGCGAACCGTTCGAGCTTGATCCGGCGATGTTTGCAGGGCCGCTGCCGGATTGGGTGAACACGACCTCGCCCCGGGTTGCGGCCGGGCTCGGCACGGTTGCGAAAATTGTCGCAGGCGGGGCGGAAATTTATGCCGGGCCGCTCGATTTCGACGAAGTCAGCGCGCGCATCCGTACCTGTTATGACCCCTATCACGACGCCCTGCGGGGACTTATCGACGATGCAGTGACGTCGTTCGGGTGTTGCTTACTGATTGATTGCCATTCCATGCCGTCGATGATTCCCGTTGGCCATCAAACGCAAGCGGATATCGTGCTGGGGGATTGTCATGGCTCGACCTGCGCGCGCGACGTCAGCTTGTCGGCGGAACGTACGCTGCACAATCTCGGACTCAACGTGACTCGCAACAAGCCCTATGCCGGTGGCTTCACAACCCGCAACTATGCGCGCACCCTGGATGGTGTGCAGACCTTGCAGATCGAAATCAACCGCGCGCTGTATATGGACGAATCGACGATCCGCCCAAATGCGGGCTATGCGCGCCTAACGGAACGGATGCGGATCTTGGTCGCACACCTGACTTCGTTAGACCCAAGTGTGCTGGCGCCCGCTTGGGCCGCCGAGTGACATGGTAACGCAAGCGCCCGGCGACGTAGGCAACTTAGAGATTCGCACCCTCACTGAGACGACCATCGATCAATATATTGACGCGATCACCGCGATTTATGGGCATCACGTTTTGCACGGGACCTCAAGTTGGGAACTGACGCCGCCAGACCGTGTCGACATGACAGACCGCGCCAAAGCGTTGTTGGCCGGCGGCTATCCTTATCTACTGGCACTGATCAATGGGCGCGTTGCGGGCTATGCCTACGCTGGCGCCTATCGTCCAAGGCCCGCGTATCGTTACACCGTCGAGCATTCGATCTATGTGAATGAAGCCGAACGCCGGGGCGGCGTCGGGCACACATTGATGCAGGCCTTAATCGAATCGTGTACGGCGCGTGGGTTTCGCCAGATGATTGCCGTGGTCGGCGACTCGCAAAACCAGCAATCCATCCGATTTCACGAAAAAATGGGATTTCGCCATGTCGGGCTCGTGGAAAACATCGGTTTTAAATTTGAACGCTGGATGGATCAGGTGCTGATGCAGCGCGCACTCGGCGACGGGGCCAAAACCCAACCCTAACGGCCGCCCAAGACACCTAGTCACGTGCAATTTCG
>TARA_R110002074_G_scaffold200627_2_pt1 | contig 19325 bp, 24 predicted proteins | sample TARA_R110002074 | Tara Oceans TARA_R110002074 (sample SAMEA4397215) | marine metagenome | biome: Polar Biome; feature: [MIX] marine epipelagic wind mixed layer (ENVO:01000061); material: water (ENVO:00002006), including particulate matter (ENVO:01000060) such as... | depth 10-100 m | reverse complement strand
CCAAATCACCATCCTTATCTATAAGAACTCTAATATCCCAACAAGCATAACCACTTTCACCAAAACTTTCAGATTCATCAAACATATAATCAAAACTAATAGGTTCTAGTTTAAATTTTAGATTCTCGAACCCCATTTCACTAGTGGTTTCCCACCCTTGTTTTGCAAACTTAGTATTTTCTACACCACCCAACCATTCTAACGCTAATACAGGATACAAAACATCACCCACATTATGGAACTCACCTGCGTCAACACCAAAACTTGAAGTCTCCTCCACACCAAAAAGTTTTAATGAGTCATAGTCAGCTTCACCCAAACTATCCCAATGTTTAAATAATCTTTGTTTTACTTTAGGGGAGATGTAATTTGTAAAATATGGATTGGTGTCTGTGGTGTAAAACCCATCAGCACCAGGTAGAGGAATAGCCTCTTCCTTTACAACTTTTTTACCCATAGTTTTATATAAAGCGTCCCCAATTTCTTTACCAAACAAATCATCAGAAGGGTAATGTACTTTTGCTACCAATCTTCCTGTACCAATTTCATTACCTAATTTCATTAATTCGTTTTCGTGTTTTGGGTACATGTCTGAAAGATATCTACTTATAAATCTTCCTTGAGCTGCGTGACCTGATGGGTAGGATGGTGTTCTAGCTGAATCTAAAGGGTCTGAATGAAATTTTAAACCCATTTCTTTTGCCAATTGTTCAGGTCTTGGTCTGTTATAGTGATATTTTAATTTTAATATTATAGGTGAAGTATGATTTAATAAATCTTTTATTTCTTTTTTAGGGTATTCTAATTTTTTTGTTTTTAAAAAATTTATAAAGTGTTTATGTACATCATCAGTTGTTTTAACAAAGTTTTTAATAACTGGTAATGAGTCTAACAATTGTAACTCATCCATAGATTCATCTGAATTGTTTTTTGGTGGTTTGGTGTTCATAAACTTTTTTATAGGGAATGAACTAAATACACCCCAATCCTTGTCCATTCTTTTTTGATGTTTTTTAAGTGGGCTACCCTTCCAAACTAACTTGTTTAAATTTTTACCTTCTTCAATAACCTCTTCAAACCCTTCTTCCATTTTAATTAGGTTTACTATTTTTTGATACTCTTTTGAATCTTTAAGAACTTTATAACTACCAGCTAAAGGCATTATGTCTTGTATTGTTTTAGGAAAATCAATAAGTAACCTGTAAAGTTCTTTAAAATCTTCTTCCGTTGCCCTATTAGCAAAATCAATAACTTCACGAGTTGTTAGACCACCAATAAAATGAATTAAGGTATATAAAGCGTTATCTACGTTAATGGGTAATTTTTTAGTTATTACATGCCCATCATACTTTCCCTCACCTATTAATATTTTTGTTAGTTCTTGCATATATTATAAATATAATAAAACTTTTTGTTAGTTATACCGTATAATATAATACAATTCATTTGGCCGTTTAACTTAAATTTATTATCTTTGTAGTATGAAAAACATAATCACAATCTTATTATTAATATTAACTATAACTTCTTATGGTCAGACACAACTAGATAAAGAAATCTTTAAGGTTGTAAATGAATATAGAATTTCTAATGGTTTAAACGCTTGGGTTTGGAATCAGGAATTATTTAAAGTTTCTGAAAAACACAATTATTACCAAACACAAATTAAAAATATAAGTCATGATGAATCTATCGACATTAAAGGTCATGTCGAGGTTCGTAGATTAGGTGATAGAGTAAGTGAGGGTGTTAGTGGTAACTGGGAGTGTGTTGGTGAAAATTTGGCTTGTATTCCCAGTAAAGATTTGACTATTAGTGAAATTGTTGAAATAACGGTTAATGGGTGGATTAATTCACCACCACATCACAAACTTTTATTATCTTCAAAAATTATGTACAAATCTGGTTCTGTAAGTTCACACCGTGGTAGTGAATATGTGGGTGCGAAAAATTCTAAAGTGTGGACATACATTACACTTAATGTTGTTTGGTTGGATGATTAGTCGAACTTGGTGATTGTAAATTCAGGCATCTTAATAGTAAATTTACGGTCTTCTCTAGTAGATATTCTTTTACTGTCTCTGTGAGCTTTTTGTTTTGGGTCTGAATAAGGAAGGTTCACACTGTTTTTACTTTTTAATTCACCCATACCTTTAGCTATAAGATTAGCGTCACCAAATATTTCTGGAAATTCAGAGTTTAAATAATTAACAATAGTTTCAGCTCTTTTTTGACTTAAACATAAATTATATTCTTTCCTAATAACTTCACCACCTTTACAACCAGGAACACTACCACCACCTATTTCATCAGATTTTGCGTCTATAGAAGAAAAAGCTTGGACTGTAATATTTTTTCCTTTAATTGAACTGTTAATATATTGTTCATAGGCATTCTCATCTTCTAGTCGACCTACCAATCTATCTAACCCCGCTTTAATTTCATTTTTAGCGTTTTCGGTTATATCTGGTGAATCAAATTCAAATGGGTCTGTTACTTGTAATGTAAAGTCTATATCTCTAGCAAAAACAGGTACATCACCTGGAGTTGTTTCCGATTCAGTTTCAATTACTGGTGCTCTAAGATTTAAAAAAGGAAAATAAGATGCTAGAGCACCACTTTGTATAGATATTAATAAATTTTTATGTACTTCTATAGATGCACTATTAGCACCTTGACCCTCACTAGTTAAAGGTAGTAAAATACTTATTGGTACACCATCTTCCATACTAAAGACTGGGGCGTGGAGTTTTCTATTTTTTCTATTATTGTCACCTAAATATATTTCTATTTTACCAGCACCACCAACAGAATAAACCTCAATATTTAATTTTAAATTTTGTATTTGTTTTTTTAGTTTATCTGAAGCTTCTGTATTCGTATTAAAGAAATAATTAAAGTCCTCATAACTATTTAATCCCTCAAACAAACCTACACCACCAATAGAAACTGGTAACACAATAGGTTTATTTAAATTAATCTCTTGTCTCTGGGTTGCTGGATTTTCAATAAACCTTATTTTTTTAGAGTACTCTTGGGTTTCTTTATTTGCTAGTTGTAAGAAAATTGAATCACCATTACTTGTTATGTAAAATTTCCAATTTTTTAATAATTCACCTTGTTTTTCTTTAATTAATTCATTTAACACTCTAGTCATTGGTCCTTCTACAATTTCTTTACCAACAACAGTTTTTACTTTTTGTTCGTTAATAACTCCCATTATTTCACGAACTCTATTAATTTCATTAAGTATACTGTTTTTCATATAATATAAATATTAGAAACTTTTATTAAAATGTAACGTATAATATAATACAATTCATTTGGCCATTTAACTTAAATTTATTATCTTTGTAGTATGAAAAACATAAAAAAAATAGACTCAGTAACTAAGTTGTTAATCTTTGCATTAATTTACTTATCATCCATATTTGCAGCTCTAACTTGTAAAGGACAAGAAAGAGTTCCTGAATTAGAAAACATTATATTTCAAAAAGTTAATGAGTTTCGTATGTCTGAAGGTTTATTACCTGTAAAGTGGAATGATAACGTTTACAACGCTGCAGAACACCACGCTTTATATATTTCTGAAAGAGGTATACAGGTTTCACATTATGAAATTGATGATAGAGAAAGTTTTATTGAAATGGAGCGAGCTCAGGATAGAATTAAACATTATTACGATAAAAATGCTTGGGGTATTGAATGTATTACTAACATTAATTTTGTGTGGTATAAGGGTGATTTAGAAAAGATAGCTGAATGGACTGTAAATGCTTGGATTAACTCACCAACACACAGAAAAGGTTTGTTATTTGATTATGACGGTTCTATCGGTACTCTAAAGTTTGGTGCTGTTAGTGTTTTAAAAGTTACTGATAGTTGTGAATGGGCTAGACCTGTATTGGTTTTGGTTAATTAGGGGGTTAGACTGACATAGTCTTGTCTTTACAAGCTATACTAGCTCCCCATACTGTTCCATCTAGTGGAGCGAAAACTTGTAAATACATAAATTGTTCACCTATAATTTTATTGAATGTTATAGAACCATTAGTCCCAATTACCCCATTAGGGTACCCTAACTTTAATAATTCTCTAGTCATTTTTTTGGAGTAGTCACCAGGTTTACCAGTTGCCATTAATTCTTTTAAGTCTCTTTCTAGTGTTTGTATTTCTTTTTCTATAGCACCAGAAGCTTTCGCGACATCCTCACCAACATCTTCATAAGCGTCATCTAACTCTACCCAAATATTATTAATTCTTTTCCAAACATCTTTACCCTTAACTGGTTTAGCACCTCTACCAGATGTACCAGGTGATTCGTACTTAGACCAACCATCGGTAAGAGCTTCATTATATTTCATTGTTTTTTTACCAGTAAATAATTTACCTAAAGTACTTTTATCTGCTGGTGAAAATTTATCCCAAAAATCTAAAATCCACTCTCTATCTATTCTATTACCCTTGATAAAGTCTTCGGATTTATACCCATGTTCACCAATTAACATATTTACAAAATTTCTAGTTAGAACTTTAGTTCTACCAGCTATTTTTTCTACTTTACCACTACCTCTACCTAGTTTATTTTTTAAAGCATTTATTTTTTTCATATATCTAGAATGACAAGAACTACCTTCTTCACAGGTTTTAAAGTTATTTGATACAAATCCTTCACCACCTGGACCACTACTAGTATATGTTTGGTTACCGTAAGTTATTTGGAACATGTCTGGTATATGGAAAGCTGTAAAATTAAATGTTATTAAACCTTCTGTTTCTAAACCTAAATCATATTCTTTACCTAAACCACCATTTTCTGGATAAGCAGCAAAAGGTAAACTACCCCCACTTTCTGCCCCTTTATTCTTTCTTTTACCTTGAGCTCCACTTCCTTTAATATTTGTATTACAAATATCTGGTAATTCAGCCAGTGTTTCTTGTGTTGCTGTAGCGAAAGCTGTAGCTGATAAGAATTGATATGGTTCGTATTTTGAATCGTTAGGGTTATCAGTACCAGAAACAAATTCTGGACCTTTTTCTATTTGACTTAAATCAACAACAAACTCTATATTATTAAAAATATTTTCAGGTACCTGGCCTCTTAACCCATTTTTTACTAACTCTATAGCTGTTCTACCTCTTAACTCAGCCAATCCAGCGTTTGTTGGTTCTACACCAGCGTTTCTTAAAATCTGAGCTACAGCACCACCAGGTGTTATAGGTGTTTTACTAGAACCAGCTGAAACTGAAACTACTAGTTTTTGATTTTTTAAAGCGTCTTGGTTTAGGTATTTCGCTAGGTCCGTGATGTCACCATCTACATTACCTTGTAGGTCACCCCCTGAATATTTTCCAGGTGCAAATGTAGCTGACCATTTATCTGATTGGTATGGTGGTAATACTGTACTGGTTACTTCATATCTTTTACCATCAACAGACCTTATCTCTTTAGATGCTTGTTCAACCACAAGACCCATAATTTCACGTACCCTATTTATTTCTGATAATATATTTTTTTCCATATACTATAAATATAAGTTCTGGTATAAAAAAAAACCACTAATTAGTAGTGGTTTCTTCTTTAACTTCTTTTTTTACCGGAGGTGGTGGCGGGTTTGTTAGTTGGTTTACTTTTTGGTGTACATTACTTAATTGCATGTTCATGTTGTTAAGTGACATCGCTAAATTTTTTGTAGCGTTAAGAATCATCTCAATCTTATCTTCTTCTGAAGCGATAGGTAGTGGAAATTCTTTAACATATTCCAATCTTTTAATTAATTCTTCAGGTCCTCTAAAATCTCTACTAGGTACCCAAACTTCTTCCCCAATTTTAATTGTAGGTGTCATTCCAACACCAATTAATCTTGTCAATTCATTCCACTCATCTCTGTGGTCATCAATTTCAACTTCTTCAAAATCAATTTTGTTTTCAGTTAATGTTTTTTTAATGTTATCACAATATTTACAATGTGATTGGCTGTATACTTTTAATTTCATAGTTAATTTTTTTATAAACTAATTTTAACACAATAAAATTAAAATATCAATATGTTTTTTGATTTTTTTTAAGACCCATACGTTTTAAAACCTAAAGGTTGTTTTTGTATATCATCTAAACTTTCTAAAAGGTCTATTAGTTCTTGTACTTTAACATGTAATTCACCACCTTCAGTTACTAGTTGGTATATTCTTTGTATTACTGGGTCGTCGTCTTGGAAAGATTTGTTTTTTCTTAAGTCTGTTATCGGTCCCGCCATAACCTCCAAAAGAGAATCTATCTCCTCAACAGTTTCGGTGGGGTATGAAGGTAAACGAAAACCTATAGCTTCATTTACCACGTTTTTAAATTGTTTTTGTGTTACTTTGATTTTTTTACCCATAACAAGCTTTTATAATAAATACTTGTTTAGTTAAGATAATATTTAAGTTTATCTATGTATGTGTTTTTAGGTGCTACACCTGGAATTCTTTCCATAACTTCACCGTTTTTAAAGAAAACAACTGTAGGTAGTGACCTAATACCGTATTTATTGGCAAGTTCTCTTTCTTCATCAACATTTACTTTAGCAACATTATTTGGGAATAGATTTTCCACATCATCCATAACAGGACCTAACATTCTACACGGACCACACCATGCTGCCCAGAAATCTACTAAGACTACTTTATTATCTTTTAATTTTTTTTCAAAGGTTTCCGTGTTTAAAGACATAGTTAATTTTTATTTTAAATATATGATTTTTTTTGATTTTTGGTAGTGTAAAACTAAAAAACCCCAGAAGGGGTTTTTTTTAATTAGTCTTGTCTATTACTTTATTTATTAGATTTTTTAAATCTGACTCTGTTAGTTTAATAACTTTTTCTTTTGTAACTCCAAACTGTGGTGACTTTTTAGAAGGTACCACTCTTTTTGTTTCGTTTAACTTAGATTTATTTTTTTTACAACCGCATCCCATAATTGATATTATTTTATTATGTTATTAATCATATTAATCAAAGCTGTCTCTGTCAACCTTTTGTTTCCGAATCTTTTTGGTAATTGGTAAATTGTTTGTCTTTCTTCAGAAATTACATCGTCAGTTTCATTACCAAACCAAACATCATATATGTCTTCCATATATTTTTGTTCTTGTATGTCTGTCTTACTAACCATTTTCCAACCGTCCGGCACATTAGTTTCGGAAACTTCTCCCATTTTCCACCCTTTAGGTAAACCAGGAGTCATTTCAGCGATTTCATATGTACCACCATTAAGGTCGGTTAACATTTCCTCATCTAGTTCATCTTCATACATACCACCACAGGCACCTTCATGAACACCACCACATTCTTCACAAACTGTTTGTTCTTGTATTATAGATTTAAGACCAAGGTGTAGACCTCTAATTCTATTTTTTTCACTTTCTGTTATCGTGTAAGGTTTTCCTATTTTCATATTATTAAATTAGTAAAATTATTGTTTATTTCCAGCCTAGGCCTTTTTTAGTTTCTGTAAACATACTAAGTGTTTCAAAAACTTCATCTTCATCTTCATCCATTTCGTCAAAATTATCACTCATCATTTCCTCATCTTCATCCATATAACCATCATCCATTTCGTCAAAATTTAAAGACATTATTTCTTCTTCAGTGTTACCCTGATTAGGGTTTTGAGGTCTTTCAATCCCGTGTTGTGATAAAAACTCTTCTTCATCACCGTCATAAGTCCAATCAGATGGGTGTGAACTTAAAAATGGTAAATCGTCAAACGCTGGTTGTGTTTTGTTCATATTACCTTCATAACTTGTTGGTTCGTTCATTGGTATCGTAGATGGACCACCCTGTTGTTCACCATGAGTTGCCCCTGGCATCATTGTACCATCCGGCATTTGATGCATAACAGATTTGGTAACGTCAACCACATCTATTGTTGGTGCACTTGGGTTTACTTCAGTACCCATTAGTGGTTTTCCTGTAGTTGGACAGACGGCTGTTGGTCTTGGCATATCAAACCCCATTGGTTGTTCGTATGAACCACTACTAGAAGTATCAGTAGCTTCACCAATCAGTCTTCTAAAATTAAGAATTTCTTCTTTTAAAGTTTGTTCCATATTATGAATCTTTTTATAATAAATACTTCTATGATTAAATAAAACCTTTTTTAAAAAAATGTAAAAAAAATAATTGCTAATGCAATTATTATTTATTTAATTATTTATATAAGCGCTATGCTTGCTAAATATATAATAAGCTAAAAAAATCTCTTTTTTTTTCAATTTTTTTTTATACTTTTTAAATATGAGAATACCATACAAAACTAAACTACTAATTTTAGGTTCCCCACGTTCCGGAACTTATTTTACAACACGTTTATTGCACAATCTAGGGTTAGACATTAGACATGAGGGTACGGATATACACGGTACTGTATCGTCGTTACATTTACTAAACTCAAGTGGGTTTAGTAAAACAATACATCAAATTAGAGAACCTTTAAAAACAATTTCTTCTTTACATAAAATAGATTGGTTAAGTAAGGAGTTGTGGTTGGACCAAAAAGACGATGATAATTTTGCTGGTCATTTTAACACCAATCAAGGAGCTAAACTAACTGGTGAAGCTAGTTTAATTAGAGAAACTTCTTGGAGGTACTTTCTTGAAAAAATAAAAGACCGTAATCTAACGAGAAAGTGTATGAAAGCCTATATCGCTTGGAATGAACTGGCTTTAGAAAAATCTGAGTTTACTTTTAAAATAGAGGATGTAATGCAATCAAAAGAATCTTTTGATAACTGGTTAGATTCTATAGGTTTGATACCGGAGGATAGTGATTATGAACGTTCTAAGACATTTACAACACATGTTGATGTGTCTAATAAGGATTTAACTAGGGGTGGTGAGATTAAACAATTAGGTGGAATTAAATCGTCACCAGATTTGGACTGGGAGATTTTAGAGAGTTTAGATTCTGAATTGTCCCAAAAAATAAAAAACCTAACTAGTGGTTTTTATAGTTAGTTTAAATTTAGGTGTTTTAATTTTAACTTCTTCTAAATCTAAGTTTAATATTTTTTTAATTAGTTCTTGAGACTCTTTGATTGTCATACCATTTTATTAACACCACCTAATCTATTCATTTTTTTCATAAACTCTGATGTTGAGTTGTTTACGTTATCACTAGGTTTTAACACTACTGGTCTTTCTTTTGGGTCTGAACTTTTAAAACCTTCATCTAATAGCTCATTAACCTTTTTAATGTGTGCTTTTTTTATTCTTTCTGCTTTATTCATGTTTAAAATATAATATTAATTTTTTTTAATGTCTAGTTTTAAGATGGTGTAACGTTAGCAACCTCTGTTGGTGTAAATATATTCATCTGCATATGGTCAGTCATCGCAATAACTTCTATTTTAGTTCCCTGGATAACTCGACCCGCATTAAAAGTAATTAAAGAAGCTGAACCAATAACTTCATTACCATCTAAACACATAGACAACCCGTGGAATTCCTCCGAACCATTAGCAGCTAATTTAAAACTACACCCACCATTACATGCGTGTGGAAAGACAAAGGTGTACTTACCACGATACCAAGTACTCAGTGCTGGTAGGGTGATTGTAACGTCTCCAGCTCCAGCACTCGTAAGAACCTCAACCAACATATTCGGTCTAAACGTGCCTACTGTCATGGTTACCGCTATATCAGAGCCACTGTTTTGAATGGTAGCACCACTATATTTACCAACCACAGTTGTTCCTGTTATCACACCAAGTTCTTTACCTATAGAAATCTGTGGAGTTGTAAATGTATTCGCAGAAACCAAACCATTACCATTACCTACATTTATAGCTGTTTTAGCTGATAAAGTATCTAAAGTTGTATTAGTTCCACTAATTACAACGTTTCCTTGGAATGTTGCTTTTCTATCGGAACCTTTAATTAGTAAAGCCTCTTGGCCTGTCCCCGAACTATTTCTAGTTAAAAACCTAAATCCAGATTCTACATTATTATCTAGTCTATCGGAGTGAATATGTGCGTAAGGTAATGTAGAATTGTATCTATTAATATATAAAAAATTTGTACCATCATGTGTTCCAACTACCCCATCTCCCCCAGCAACAATATCACCACTAGTATTTAATGTTTGACCACTAAGTCTACTATCGGTATAAGCTATAGGTTTAAAAAAAGTACCATCATTTTGCCAAAAATATTCATTTACTGTTTCACCAGTTACAGTTCTTTCAAAAACAATTTGGCCAGAATTTTTAACAGTACCACTTATATAATACTCATCTAATATCCTTAATACGTTATCTTCAGCTACACATTGTGTTTTACCAGTCTCTAATGGGTTGTTATATGAACCATCAGCCTCACCACAATTTAAAAATGTAGTAGGGTTAGGTACATCACCACCTAAAAAACTGGTTATTGTGTTTTTACAGTTACATGCCATGTAATATTCTTTTATTATAAATAGTTTATTATAACATAAATAGTTTATTTGTTTTATATAGTTTTTTTACTTATCTTTGTATAAAGAAATAAATAAATTATGAGTGAATCAAAAGAAGAAAGAATATTTTTAGACATTACACGAGAAAGTGCTCAAAATAGTGGGTTATTTGTTAGAAACGACCTTAAAGATATTATTGAACGGGTCGAAAAAGATGAAACCACTAGAGTTATTGGTATAATTTACGATGGGACTTATAATTTAGAAATATTAACAGAAAAAATAAAAGAAAATGAATAGACCACTAATGTTTATAAACAATATGGATTTAATTGAGGGTTTAAAGACTCGTATTTGGCAAGAATATCTAACTATAAAAAATTGTGACTTTCAGGGATGGCTTGAGGGGTTAAGCCCTATAGAAAAAGTTGCTTGGGAGGTAAAGTTTGATGAGGTTCAGGATAGTTAATCCTTTTTATAGTGTTTATTTAGGTAATAAATAGCAGCATCTAAGGTGTAGAACTTTTTTACCGTCCAGTTTATAAATAAAAATCTCCAAACAATTTTTATCCCGTTTAAATCAGCCATAATTTGATACCTATTTTTCATATTATACTCTTTTTGATACTCCAATTACTTGGTAGTAGTCTTTTTTACCCTCTAAATATTCTTTAATTAAGGTTAACATACTTTTAAACATAAAAGCTCCAGTACTTTGTTTTTCACATTTACAAAATAACTCAACTAAAGTAACTATAAGTTCTACGGGTAATGAACCAACATTATTTAATGAGGAATAACATTCCATTAAACCATCTACATAAGTTAAATCGTAACTATTACGTTCTTCTTGTGTGGTAAAAGCTTCGGTGTTGTCATAAATGGTTATTAAAGAATTAACAAATGAAAGAGTTAGTTCTTTTTTTACTTCACCTTTAACAACTAAATCAACAATCCAATGTGTGTGGGATGGAGTCCTTAGTCTTTTTCCTGGTTCTCTATATTTTACAATAAAATCTAAGTCGGGGTTTTCACCACGAAATCCTTGATAAATTGCAACCATAGTACCATTAGTCATTTCCCAACTTTTTAGAGGGTGACTTCTTCTGTCTTCGTTTTTTATTTTATATGATAAATCCATAGAACAAATATACAATAAAAATATTAAACTATCCAAAGATTACTTGTGTAATTCATTATTTTTACTTATCTTTGTAGTATAAAAATAAAAAACTATGAAAACATTTATTATTGAAATCCTTATTCCGTGTACAATAACAGTATATACCGTATCTATTCTTTTTCTTGGGGTACAATACCTATGTAAAAAAATAAAAGGTTCCTAAGAACCTTTTATTTAAAATTATAATGTTGGTATAAACACGTCACCATCATTAGGCCATTCGGTATTACCACAACAAGCCTGTCTTAAACATCTTATATAAGCAATTTTAGCTTCAATTTTTCTTTGCCATCTTGGATGTGGTGTTGCAGAGTTTGGATTAGAGTATGGATTTATAACTGTTCCTTGGTTGGTTATGTATGAAGTACCTGTAACCCAATCTTCACCAGCTCCTGTACACGCTAACTCTGTACTATAAAGTGGGTCAGAACAATATGAAACAGATGTTCCTTGGTGTGTTCCAGAACCTTGTGCCCAAGGATAATTACCATACGTATTATGCCAAGCACTATTGGAGTTAGGGTTAGCTATCATAACTTTAGTGTTCCACACATCTATAGGTAATTTTTTTGTAGAAATAAATTCCCAAAAACTACAATCGTGTGAAACTCTACCTAGTGGTGCGTTATACGAAGGACCACAAGGGGCCATTCTATTTCTAAAGGCTGAAGTAATTAACATTTGTAAGTCTAGTGGTTGACCTAGTGGGCCTAACTCACCATTGTTATTCATAATTGGTGATATTAGTGGTGTGTTGTCACAACCATCAGGTTGTCCGGGACAATCACATTCACAAAATTCTCTACCCATATTGTAATGGTCATCTCTAGAATCTTCACAAGCCTGTAAACTATCGTAAGGACCACTTGGTGTTTGGAAACAACCGGTACCATGTTTACAATCATACTTTTCACCACCACCACCTTCATTACATTCAGAGTCTGGGTCATTTAAAGCTGCTTGACAATCTGCCATAGTACTAAATGGTCCTGACGGTACCGAAACACAAGACTTACCAGAACCAGGTTCTTTTTCTATACAATCATAAGTTTCACAACACCTACAAAATTGCCAACAAGGGTCCGTGATAGACGTAACAGAACCATTTTTACATTTGGTACAACAGTCTTCATAACTTGGGTCCAACATTAGTGTTTCACAAGGGTCAATAGGGTCACAGTCTATACAACAACATTCGTGATTTGGGTTAGCTAATGCAGCGTTACAATCAGCTAAAGCTGTTGGTCCTGTAAATGAACCACCTGCAGTTACAACACATTGACAACCTTCTACATCACAATCATATTCTTCGTCACCACCTTGTACAATTTCACATGGTGAGACATTATTAGCTACAGCTGTATTACAATCAGCTAAAGCTGTTGGTCCTGTAAACGGACCACCAGACTGTACAACACATACGTAAACATTTTTTCTTAAAACACAGGAGTAATCGTCTGGTGTAGGTGTACAACCATTAGGGTGAGCCGCTAAACAATCAGCTTCGTTAGTAAAAGACGCTGCAGCGTTATTGACCGCTTCACATATACCAAGCCCATCAGAATAACAATCCCATTTTTTACAACAGTTATCAGCGTTTATACAGTCAGCTAAATCAGCTGCTTGTCCATTTCCTAAATTGAAATCTCCAACACCAAACACTGGTGATACACAATTACAGCCAGCTGGTCCTGATTCACAACTAAGCCCATTATATCCACCGAACTGTTCGTTTAATAATTCTTTTCTAATTAGTGATTTTATATTTCTTTTCATATTGTATTAATTTTTATTTATTTTAACATGGTGGTGTAAATGATACATTACCATTCACATAATTACTCTGTCCAGTATTCATTAAATTCTGTAAAAAGTTTATTTTACCATTATACTTACACCAAGCTCCACTACTTGGTTGTGCATTGGCTTGTTGGTTTTGAGTGTTAGTTAAAGCGTTTTGTAACCAATTACAACCTTGACCTGGCCAGTTTGGACTGTTAGGTATGAAGTTATTATTAATTAAATCAGCGTAAGATTGTGTAATACACCCTAGTGGGTCTCCATTACCACCACTAGCTACCGGGTTGTTACCCCACTGTGCTTGACTACAACAAGCTACGTTTGTAGAATTTGCTAACCAGAATTGTATGGCCATGGCTCTACATCTCATTCTGTGTCTTGTAGTTGTATTATTAGAATTATATCCTGGACTATTTTGTATGTTCGTTAATTGGTTATTTAAAGCGTTAGGGTTACTAGGTCCATCATGTGGACTACCGTGCCAATTACCTTGTGGGTTGTTCGGGTTGTTTAAATACAATGGCCAAGCTTGAATAATAGAATCACACTGACAAGGTGAAATTAAACAATCGTCTAACGTAGGGAATTGTCCACCATTACCTTGTACTGGTTGACACCCACTTGGTGATGACCAATCTGTACAATCGTATGTATTCCCACCACATCCTGAATTTTGACAATCTAGTAAAGTAGGAAATTGACCACCAGATTGTTGTACACAACTATTATTTACACACTCATGACTAGTTGGCGGGTTACATATTTGTGAGTTTTGACAATCACTTTGACTATCAAATGACATTGGTCCACTAGCCCATGAAGGACCCGTACAGGTACCGTTTACACATTCATAACAGATTGGGGATGGTGGTGTTAAACCTGGTGTTCCTGGTGTCATAGTATATCCTTGGGGACAAACCCCACCATTACCCATAGTCATTTGACCTTGTTGACAATTTATACAATAAACATCACCACATCCTGAATTTTGACATGAAGTTAGGTCAGGAAATTGACCACCAGCTTGTTGTACACAATTACCATTAACACAATCATGTTCGGTAGAAGTTGCATTACAACATTGTGGGTTATTAATTAACAATAAACAAACTTGTTGTCCCGCGGCACCATAACTGTACCAATCAGTACCTTGTGGTACTGGCATAGGTGAGCCCATGCTCACCCAACTCTGGTAATGGGTATTACATTTAGAACAAATACCGGGTATTAAACCAGTTTGGACAGCGTTTACCCAATAAGGTAAGGCTGCTACAGTTTGTACTTGGTTATATATTTGAGCACATGGTACGTTTGATGGTGCTTGTGGTTGTTTTACTGTATTATCAGCTGGTAAAATTGGGTTATTACCACCGATTGGGTCTAACGGATTAAATGGTTCAATAGGTGTTAATGGGTCAGTAGGTGGTGCTGGGTCAATACCTATCGGTTCAACACCAACATTTATATCTTGTTCTTTTAAAAAGTAAGATTTGTGCAACCTCTTAATTCTATTTTTTTCTTCTTCGTTAATGTTTAATTTAGACATATTATAATTTTATTTATTATTTTATCAAAGTATACCAATAACGGGTTAAAAAAAGTCCGTATTATGCATGTTGTAATTGTTTATAAGATAAATATGCCTGCAATAATAAAAAGAGATGGTTAATACCATCTCCTTTAATTTTAAAAGTTATATTTTTTTACAATTTTAACAACCACAATTGGTTTGATTGTTTATAAAGTCTGTTAACCAATCACATTTTGCTTGTTTCATTGGTGTTGTTGGTCCTGGACTAACACAGAAGTGGTTTTTTCTACCACAAACACTTTGGTTGTTGTTACCACTAATACCCCAACAACCACCAGGTCCGGAAGTACTGTTGTATCTATTAGTCATAAGATTAACCCAATTCGGACTTACTTGGACACCTGCACCGTAAATACAACCACTACCTTGTGGGTTAGGTTGGCATGGTGTGTTATTGTAAATATCGTTTATATAATCTAATTTACATTGTTTTCTGTCTTGACCTAACGAGCCTGGTGTAAATGGTGCTTGTGATTGTAAACTATTACGTTTATTACAAATCCAGTTACAACCATTACCACCATTTTGAGCGTCTAATGATTTTTGGTCTGCTGTAGCGTAAAAAGTTAGATTTCCAGCCCATTGTTGTGGTGTGTACATTGGTGCTCCAGTATCACAATCTAATGTTTGAGTTTGTGAACAGTTTTGTTGACAGTCATTCAGTGTTGGGAAGTTACCTAGTGGGTCAGCCACACAATTACCGTTATTACACGTATGTGGGTTTCCAGCTGGACAAAGAGTTTGACATTGAACTAAACTAGAATATTGACCAGTAGAGTTTGGTACACACCCATTAGTTGTACATTCATAATTACCACCACCAGAACCACAAACAGATTGACAATCAGCTAAAGCTGTTGGTCCTGTAAATGAACCTCCTTGCCATTGTATACATGTTCCATTATTACATTCGTAATCATCTATCCCATCATACCCACCACAAGGTTGTGCGTTAAGACTTGGATTTAAACCACCATTATTACAATCTTGTTGATTATCCCAACATTTACCTGGCATATTTTGAATCGTTGGGTAAGGACACGTCACCGCTTGACAACCTGTACCACCTGCACCACCACCTACATCTGTACACATCCAAGCTAAATCACCTTGACCTGAACATTGACTACAACTTGCTAGTGTTTGTGGTGTTGGGAAGTTACCTCCTTGACCAGGTGAAGAAATAGGGGGTATACTATTATAGTACTGAGTTCCTTGATATTCCCAACATGACTTCTGTTGATTGCCTATTCCCCACTTTAAAACAGGTCCAGTTCCAAATGCGGTTACTAATGCCTGATTACAAGCTAAAACTAAACCGGGAACTCCTTGGTTTGCAGCGTTATGGCATTGTGCTCCACTTGCTGTATTTACTTGGTTACTGAATAAGGCAAAAGTACCACCACCAGCACAACTTGACCACATATGGTAATCACCAGCATCAAGATTACTTTGTTCGTTTATTAAACCCATAATTTCACGGGTTCTACTTAGTTCTGTTACTATTTTTTTATTTTTCATAGTCTTAAGTTAATTTATATGTTTGTACACCTTTTCCCGGAGGGTGTTGATTGTCGTGCGTACGAAGTTACTTCGTTAATTTTTGCATTTAACATGTTTTGTCTTAATGGTCCAGCTCCTTGAAGTTTGTTGGTCCAGTGTTGTATTCTATTTGCGAAGAATTGACATTTGTTACTTGCGTACCAAGGTTTAGCTTGAGCGTTACTTAAAAATGTTGAAAACCAAGATGATGGGTTAAAGTTGTTAGGAAATTGTCCACCTGTTGTTCCTGTAGTGGTTCCTGTAGTAGTTCCTGTACCCCCTCCTGTTGTTCCACTATTACATATTGCAGATACTAGTGATTGGTCTTCCCAATAAGAGATGTAACCACCAGTGTTGGAACCTGCAAAACCACAAAAATTACCCCAGTTCATATTAGGGTCAGGATTATAAGGTGGTGCACCTGCTGGTCCTTGGAATTGTTGGGTTACCAAAGGTTGCATATGTCCAGGACAACCATAACATGTTATCATTCCTGTGTTTCCTGTTGATGTACCTGTAGTAGTTCCTGTACCCCCACCTGTTGTTCCTGTGTTTGTATTTGTATTTGGACAAGAAGTGATTGTGAAGTCTACAACTATATTACCTGGCATATTTTGTGTTTGTGGTTGTACACTAGAAATAACTTGGTTTACATTAGCCCACCCAGCTGGTGCTGGAGGTGACACCTGTTGTACAACCCTACCTACATCAGCTTGTGTTACAGGTTGTCCGTTTATAGTTGCACAATTACCCAACAGACCCGGTCCAAAGCCCGGAGTAGTATTTGGACAATTTTGAGTCATTACAGTCATACAACTTGTACCTGTAGTTTGTTCAAATATAGTTTTACTTTTATCGTAACCCCATAGTTGTTTTGCTCTATTTATTTCTTCTTGTATTAAATTATTGTTTTTCATTTTATTATCTTCTAGGTTTTTTTGCCATTCTTTTCTCTATGTCTTTTTTCATAGTCATAGCGTCTCTACCACCAGCACCATTTTCAATAACCTTATTAAAAACTTCATCTGGACTACTTATTGGACCTCCACCTCCTTGTGGGTCAACTGGAGCAAATGCAAATGTATAAGTTAATGTACAACCATAACTTCCACTACTGAAATCTACACCACCAAAAGATATCTCAGGTTCTATTTGTAAATCCATAGTGAAACCACCACCTAAACTAAATGAAAATGGTCCACCACATCCCGCTTCTTCTTTTAATAAGTTTTTATTGTTATTTTTTACAACAGAATTTACTTCATGTAATAACCTAATTTTAGACTGTTCTTCCTTACTTATTCTTATCATAACTTTAAATGTTTATAATATAAATATAACTCTATAGTATAAACACGTAAATAATGGGGGTCTGGAAAATCGACGAGGTCGGTGTTCGGAAAAATTTTTTTTATAGATATAATTACCCCTATAGGTCCCAAAAACTTTTACGGGTATGTTTACACCACTTATATTTTAACCAACCTATAAGTTTAAACATATTTATTTTTTTTTCATAAAAAACCCATACCCTAAGGTATCCATCCTATATGAGGTTATTATTACTTTTACGAAACTTCTTACAATTTTATTTATCATAGTATAATATTAATAATAATTTTTGTTTTATTCCCACTTTCTTTCATACTTCTCTCTCTGGTCAACAAGAACATACTCCACACTGTCCTCCTTACTACAATGTGGACAAGTTACTTTTTCTATACTGGCTGCTTCATTTATCTTCCATTCCTGGGAACATTTCTTACTGGAACATTTATAGATGTACGTGTGTCTAATGAATACTTTATGTGCCATGGTGGTATGTTTAATAATAAATATAAGACCCATGATAACACCGACCCGGTTTTGAAAAATTTTTTTAGAAATTTTTTTTAGCAATTATAGCCCTATTGTTAACATAAATCTATTTCAGGGGTAGTAACATTCATAACATAAGAAAAAACCCTATAGTATATCTTATACTTTATCCCACTTACCATTAGTTAATAATTTAAAAGAACCCATATGTTCTTTATCCCATTGGTGGGGTTCTATAATAGATAAGAATAAATCGTCCTCCTTATATAAATGGTAAGTATCTCCTATCGTCGGTTGGAATGAATATCTAGAACCGTACACTAAAGATGTCCAGTTATATTCCTCAACTAGTTTGTCCCACTCACCCTTTAGTTCTTCGAACTTAGATTGGAAGTGTTTGTTTACTTTAAGGGAGTCACTCTTATCAACGACTATAGGTTCAAACTTCTGAGAACCCACAGTAGTGGGGTACGATTTTATATTAGAGTCAAAATTTCCAGTTTCATTATTATATACCACATTGTCCGGATACTTCTTCTTTTCTATTACATCCTTATATTCATACCATGCTGGATTAGGTAACTCTGAATAGTGGTCCCACAATCCTTTCTCTACAATCTCCGGTTCCTTATCTTCGTCTTCCTCTTCTAACCAAGACATACAAGAGTTATATATCTTAAGTTCTAATTCTTTCATTTTTTTATTTGTATCACCCATAGTATAAGGATAGTTAAATTTCCTAAAAAAATCTATAAATATTTTTACGGGGTATATAGAGCTAATTAAAATAAACGCTCGTATTTCATGGAGAGCACTGACCCCCCCATACCACAGTATTTTACCTATATGTAAGAGGGGATACGAGAGGGGGGGAGGGGGGCCATATTGGGGGGTAAAAAGGTTAATTTTATGGGGGACCCCCTGCAGGTTAAATGGTGTTATTTAGTAGGCCC
>TARA_R110002074_G_scaffold148099_2_pt1 | contig 19356 bp, 15 predicted proteins | sample TARA_R110002074 | Tara Oceans TARA_R110002074 (sample SAMEA4397215) | marine metagenome | biome: Polar Biome; feature: [MIX] marine epipelagic wind mixed layer (ENVO:01000061); material: water (ENVO:00002006), including particulate matter (ENVO:01000060) such as... | depth 10-100 m | reverse complement strand
AAGGTCGTAGGTTCGAATCCTGCCCCCGCTACCATATAAAAGAAAAGCAGATCAGTAATTTACTGATCTGCTTTTTTGTTTCTGCTCTCCAAATATCCTCCGTGCCCCAAGAGTCTGCGCGCCAGGAGCTTCTGAAGTAGTTCTCCCTGCCCATGATGGCGCTTGGAAATAGCCCGAATCGAATCAGTCGTTTTAATGAGTTGCTCAGGACCGGGCGTATGTGAACGGCGCTTATGCTCAAACGAACCCAGAGCGCTCTCCCCCAAGGGCGACGCACTTGGATTAAACGCCCAGTTCCCAAAGCAGATTAGCCTTGGGAGTCCGAGCAACTATTGTTTAGCATCCATTTATTCAGCATTGTGAGAAGATCAGCTTTTGTCACGGGTTTGGCAAGGTAATCGTCCATGCCCGCCTCCAGAAATTTCTCCTGATCGCCTGGCATCGCGTTTGCCGTTAAGGCAATGATGGGTTTGCCGGTCATTTTTTTTGAGCTGCGGATTATGCGTGTGGCTTCCAGTCCATCCATTTCTGGCATAAAGATATCCATGAGAACGACATCGTATGCCAGTGTTCTCAGCGCTTCCACAGCTTCCAGCCCATTACCGACTACGTCAGCGACATAGCCCGTGTCTTTCAGCATGGCTTTTAAAACCACCTGATTAGCGGGTGAATCTTCCGCCACCAGGACCCTGATAGGCGAACGGCCTGTCGATGCAGGCGTCGCCACCACTCTGTCCGGGTCCGGAGCAAGCAGAGACTCATGGGCTTCAGACAGGACTTCAAGCGGAACCTCAAACTCAAATGTTGCGCCACAACCAGGTATGCCCTGAGCCGTAACTGTCCCGCCCATCGCGGCTATCAGGCGCTTGCAGATCGCCAGTCCCAATCCGGTGCCCTCATGCTGGCGGGACGCACTCGAATCAAGTTGCGAAAAGGGTTGGAAGAGTGTTTCTGTCTGCGCATCTGTGAAACCTATCCCGGTATCGGTGATCCTGAAAACAAAGCGGTCCGGGGTCGGTCTTGATGCGGTGAGTGTGACCGTACCCTGATCGGTAAACTTGACTCCGTTGCTTAACAGGTTCATCAGGATTTGCTGAAGCCTGCCCGCATCGCCTCGGACAATGACATTCGCCTGTTCACCAATATCATCGACAAGCCTTAAACCTTTTTGTTGGGCCTTGGCCTCGGAGAGCTTCAGTGTCTTCCGGACGACCTGCGCCAAGTTGAAATAGCTCAGTTCCAGTTCAAGCTTGCCGGCTTCCATTTTGGACAGGTCAAGCAGCTCATTGAGGAGGTTCAGCAAATGCTCAGCTGACTCGTAGGTTGTGTCGACGTACTCCTGGTTTAGCTTATCCAGGTTTCCGCTGGACTGAACCAGATGTAACAAGCCAAGAATGGCATTCATGGGTGTGCGCAATTCGTGGCTGACAGTGGCGAGAAACCGTGTTTTTGCATGATTCGCGCTTTCAGCCCGGCTTTTTTCGTTCGCCAGTTCGTGCTCTTTGTTTTTCAGCTCCGAAATATCCGTATAGGAGATAACCGTGCCGCCAGACGGAACACGGGATTCCACAGCCCGCAGCCAGCGCCCTGCACGGAGGTGAAGTTCGATTCCACCAGAGGTGGGCGACCGATGATGCTGCAGCCGTGTCTCAATATAATCCTGTTGGCCGCCGGATGAATCGTCATCCAGGACATAACGGTTACTCTCGACGCTCTCTCTGAGCAAATCCTCAAAGCGGGTGCCCAGTGGTATTAATTGTGCAGTCGTTGCAAAGAACTCACGGTATTTCTCATTGCAGCGGACAAGCCGGTCACCTGCATCAAATACGGCAAAGCCGTCCGGCAGTGCTTCAATGGCATCCTTAAAACGGACATTGCTGCGATTGAGAGCTTGCTTGGCTTTATTGACGGCTGTGGCGTAGCGAAAGGGCAGGCGCAACAGAAAGTACAGCAAGCAGGAAATAATGGCCGACAGGCCGATAGCAAATGACCAGCGGACAGGGGATATGCCGCTCAGAGCCACCGCCTCCTCAGCGGCAATGGCGATCTGCCAGCTTCCCGATGGCAGGCTGATATTGGCGTTCAGGTTGTACCCGTCAAAAACGGCTGGGGAGCCATAGAATACTTCGCCCTCGGCACCAAGACCGTTTCGTCCTCGTAGGGCGATCTGTCGGTCGACCGGCAGATCACCGAATCCAGCTTCGTCCAGCAGCGTTTGAAGGTCAATCAATACTGTCGCAAAACCCCAGAAGTAGTCGACGCCCGATTCCAGATTGGTCACGAAAATGGGGCGGCGACCAATCAGTGCGGTACCGCCCTGAATAAGATCAAGCGGCCCCGCAACCCAAAGTTGTTGGAGTTCAATGGCTTTCAGTGCTGCGACCCGCCTATCCGGGTCACCCAACAGATTGTGACCTATGGCCCTCCGATTGGACTCCTCGGGCCACAGATAGGAAACGATGCCATCCGGCGCCAGTTGCAGACTGCGAATACCGGTCAGGCTGTTGCCCAGATCCGCCGCAAAATTCTGAAAACTCTCGCTTTCAATCCTGGTAGTGCCGGACCTGACGTAGCCCGCCAGGCCATGAGTCAGGTGAAGACGGGCGTTGAGTTCGGTTTCCAGCCGCCCGCGGAGGTTGAACAGGGTTTCCGAGAGGGATGCCTGTTTTTGCAGTCGCTCGTTTTCTGATTCATTGAGGAAGTCGGCCTGCGCGACCAGCATGATGACGAAAAAAACTGTTACGGCAATGGCAAGCGACACAAGGCGACGGGAAATCAAAGAGCCTATACGCTGCAACCTATGGCTGAAACCATCGTCTTCAGTCGGCGCCTCTTCATCGATGGGCGAACGCGCCTGAATCTCTTCATCGACCATTCTGGCCAGTTGCTCAAGCAGGAGACGTTCGTTGTCATCAAAGCATCGTGGTTTCTGGTCGATCACGCATACCGCCCCAAGGGCCTGACCACCCGGCGCATGAATCGGGTAACCGGCGTAGAATCTGATATGCATATCGCCGGTGACCAGCGGATTGTCGCGGAAACGGTCGTCCAGGGTGGCATCTTCGACAATCAATGCGGAGTCCGCCGTTACCGCGTGAGCACAGAAGGATACGCATCGGGGAGTCTCGGTCTGATCCGTGCCAATACTCGACTTGAACCATTGCCGATCTGCGTCCACCAGGGTAATCAAGGCGATGGGTACATCAAACAAGGCACGGGCGATAGTGGTTATACGGTCAAAGCGCTGTTCCGGTGGGCTATCCATCAACGCAAGGTGATGCAGGGCACTCAGTCTCTCCTCTTCGTTACTGTGTTGTGGCGTTTCCGGCATTGGCAATGTCCTCTGGTATCTCGACAATCCTTCGGGTGATACCGGCGGATGTCAGTGGGTCGAGCAAGAGTGATGCCAAGGCTGCAGAAAGCGTTACTTTGCCGCCACATCGCAGAAGCGCTTTTATTCGTTAAGCAGTCTGGTTTGCATTATGCGACGCATATTGCCTCGCTAATGCGAAAGACGGACGTTTGGGGACGGTAATTCGGGCGTTATTGTCGTTTCGGGATAGTTGGATCGAAACGTGCTAAGAACCTTTCAGTTTTCTATAATTCAGAAGTGTTTCGACCAAGCGGGAGCGGGCAAATGAAAAGAATAGGCGGGGAACCCTAAGATGCATCAAATAACACCAGGCTGCGGCATCGAGGTATTGTCCGAACGGGTTTTGCAACAACTCGCCAGGGATACGTCCAGTGATGCACTTCCCAGGTTGCTTACGGTCTTCATGGGAGAAGTAAAAAAGCGGGTTCAACTGATTGAAGAGGCATTTGGAAACGATGATGAAGCAGAGCTACGAGAGCAGACCCATGCGCTGAAAAGCTGCGCCGGCACCTTTGGCGGCTTACGCCTGCAGGAATCCGCAAAGCGGTTGGAAGAGGCGGCCAGTTCCGGCCGTGCCATGAAAACCCCGGGGTTAATGGAGGATCTCGGAAAAGTGGCGGAACGTACGCTGATCGAATACGCTCAATACCAAATAGACCTTGAAAACGCATCCTGATTTCGTATAAATCAAATCCGAAAAGGAAATGCAATGCTTCATGATGGCCACCCCAGGGTTTTGCTCGTGGAGGACAGTCCTTCGAATGCTTTGGTTTACAGAAGCTACCTGGAGGAAGACTACGAGGTTGATGTTGCTCACACTGGTCGTGATGCTCTGGACTATCTGGGCAGGCGCCAATATCAGGCTCTGGTAACCGACGTGCGTCTTCCTGACATGACAGGGCTCGACATCCTTGATCATGTGCAGTCCGACATTCCGGATTTGCCGGTGGTGGTCATCACTGCTCACGGCTCCGTGGACATGGTGGTAGACGCTATGCAGCGTGGTGCCAGCGACTTCATCACCAAGCCATTTGACAGAGCCAGGCTTGACGTTACCCTCGCCAACATTTTCAAGAAACAGCACCTGAAGGACGTAGTTGCCGAGTACGAGAAATCCTTCGTACGTGAGCGGTTTCACCGGATGATCGGTTCTTCACTGCCGATGCAGAGCGTGTACCGGATTGTCGAAAGCTCGGCGAAAAGCCGGGCCTCCGTGTTCATTACTGGCGAGAGTGGCACCGGTAAAGAGTTATGCTCAGAGGCCCTGCATGCTGAAAGCGACCGTTCTGACAAGTCGTTTGTGGCATTGAACTGTGCCGCAATTCCTCGAGACCTTATTGAAAGTGAAATTTTCGGTCATATGAAAGGGGCCTTTACCGGTGCATCGTCGGCGCGGGAAGGGGCGGCACTCCGGGCAGACGGGGGGACCCTGTTTCTTGATGAAATTGGCGAAATGCCACTGGATCTGCAGAGCAAGTTACTGCGCCTGATACAGTCGGGTACGTTTCAGCCTGTGGGCAGCAGCAAGGAAATCACCGTTGATGTCCGTTTTATTTGTGCGACCAACCGGAATCCGCTGAAAGAGGTACAGGAAGGCCGGTTTCGCGAGGATCTCTATTACCGACTACACGTCATCCCCATCCATATGCCACCACTCCGGGAACGGGGTAATGATATTTTGTTGATTGCCCGCTCCCTGTTGATTCAGTACGCGGAAGATGAGGGGAAGTCGTTCCGGTCCTTCGGCAAGGACGTGGAAGCGTTCCTCCAGCGTAACCGATGGACAGGGAACGTGCGTGAGCTCAGTAATATCATTCGCAATGTGGTTGTCCTGAACGAAGGGACGGTCGTGAATATGGCAATGCTGCCGGCCGCTACTGCGCCCCATCCTTACAATTCAGAGCCACTGGATACCGCTGCACCGGCGGATCACGAGTTAGCACCGGCTGACCAAGGGGCTGCCGGCCCCAAGGGCTTCTACAAGGTCATTCCCTTGTGGCAGGAGGAAAAGCGCATTATCGAGGCGGCTATTGCCCAATGCGAGGGTAACGTACCCAGGGCAGCAGCGTTCCTTGAAGTCAGCGCGTCGACCATTTATCGCAAACGGCAGCAGTGGGAAAAACTGTAGAGTATTGCCACGCAATTCGGTTCTCATTATGCGACTCTCCGTTGAGAAACCGTAGAAACCTGACGTTAAATCCACTACGCCATTGAATTTAAAAGAGAAAAATCTCTGGCACATAACATGCAATTGCTCCGCTAGACACCAAAGCTTTTGGCCTTTCAAAGCCTGAGCTTGGCCATTGACGGTTTACCCGTGGAGCAAATACATGCAGACCGCCATTTCCAATCGTGATTTTCACTTTTCGCCTGAACCCGAGCCCGCCCGATTGCTGGTCGTCGACGACGATTCCTCTGTCCGGATTGGGTCACGGCTGGCCCTGGAACACGCTGGCTTCCGTGTGACGGACGCGCCGGACGGCTATACCGCGCTGAACTGTCTCCAGTCCCAGCACTTTGACGCCATTCTGCTTGATGCCTGCATGCCCGGCCTGGACGGGTTCGCCACCTGCAGGAAAATGCGGGAACGACTGGGTGGGGATCTCATCCCGATTGTGATTGCAACCGGGCTGGACGACGATGCCTCAATTCAGACTGCGTTTGAGTGCGGCGCCACGGATTTCGCTCCCAAGCCGCTGATCTGGAGAATAATCGTTCAGCGCCTCCATGCCTTGATCCACGCCCGTCAAGCCACCAACCACCTTAACGGTCGTAGTTCGCAAATGTTTTCCATGTTGAAAACCTCATCAGAAGCGGTCCTGGTTCTCGACCAATGCGGTGTGATTCAAGGCCGACATCACATTGAAAAGCTGCCTGGGGCGGTCACGGCCATGCTTGAACCTGGCTGCAACTTTTTCGACATCTTGCCGGGCGGATGCGCGGTTCGAGTCGAAAAAGCGTGGAAAAATTCGCTGAGCGCTGACAGCGTCGATGAGTTCATTCTTACCCTCGAAGCCCAGGAAACGGCGTTTAAACTGCAAGGCCGGTTTATTGCCGGTATTGAAAACGAAGTGCTGTGCCTGCTTCAGGATCAGACGGAAGCTTTTGCAGCCGAACGCAAAATGTACGAACTGGCCTATTTGGATCAGTGCACCGGAATCGCAAACGAGAAGCGCCTGATCTCCGAACTGTCGCTTCGGCTGAAGTGCACAAGGGATTTCGGCCAGAAAACGGTTCTGATCCGCTGTGCAACCCCGGATTTCCAGGGCTTTGAACCCCGGTTAGGACGGCATGGGCTCGATAAGCTCGCCTGCGCCGTTGTCAGTCGCCTTCAGGAATGTGTGAAAGACTTTGCGGCCCGAACATCGATGCTCAGTGAGCGGCTATTGATTGCCCGAATCTCCGGATCGCACTTTGGCATCGTCCTGTCCGGGGAGTGCGGCCAGGAAAGTGTGCGAACGCTGGCCCAATTGCTCTCCAATAGCCTGGCTGTATGCGTCGAGATTGATGGTTTTTCCTGCCCCATGGATTGGACGATCGGAATTGCGGACAGTGCACAGGCCACGTCACCGGACTCGTTGTTGAGCGCCACTGCTTACGCGATTCAACTCACCCCGGGTCTCAACGAGCCTGATCGTGTCTGCTTTTACCATCCCACCTTGCGTGACAATAGCTACAGGGCAACGGAACTTGAACAATTGCTCCGCCGGGACATTGCGGATGGAGCCCTTGAGATGAATTACCAGCCTAAATTCGCGTTAACTGATTTTTCGCTGGTTGGCATGGAGGCGCTGGTTCGATGGAACAACCGCGAGACGGGCCCCGTTTCCCCGGCGCAGTTTATTCCCGTGGCGGAGCATACAGGGCAGGTTGTTGCTCTGAGCCATCTGGTGATCGAGCGAGTCTTTGATCAAATGGTGCAATGGCGGGAACAGGGGCGTCTTTCGGTGCCTGTGTCCATCAATATTTCAGGGATACACCTCAACAGCGAAACCATTGTCCAGGAACTCATGGCAGGTGTTGATCAACGTCAGATTCCCTGCCATCTGGTGGAACTCGAGGTAACGGAAAGCATCATGGTGCAGGGAGCAGGTCGAGCCCTGAAAAATCTCAATGAGCTCCGTAGTCTTGGCTTTCGAATTTCTGTAGATGATTTTGGCACCGGTTATTCGTCTCTGAGTTATTTACTGGAGCTGCCGATTGACTGCCTCAAGGTTGATCGTAGTTTTATCACCAATATCGCGGACGACCCGACCGCCCGAGCGATTGCCAAGGCCATCATTACCGTGGGACACGATGTTGGCCTTGATGTCATTGCTGAGGGTGTCGAAACCCCGGAGCAGTTGCGTTGTCTCCGGGAGCTGCAATGTGACTCCGTGCAAGGTTATCTAACCGGCCGGCCAGTGGTCAGCGATCACTTCGCCGATTTTTTCGGCGGATATCGCTGTGGCTCAGGGTACGGACTCTCGACGCAGTAGGCTTTGCAATTTGCTAATCAATCAGCGAGCGGCTCCTTCATACGATAAGCATTTGTTTCAAATAAGTCATAACACCATGTTATTGAAGCATTTAAAAAGTTGGCACGTGAACTGCTATAGCCTAAGTGTGAGACAAGCCTCACACCCAACTCAAAACCAGATAACAGTCTGAGGTAAATACAATGAAAGCAGTCCAGGTTAGTAAGTTGTCGAAAAAGCAAGCAGGTTTTGTCATGACCACCGAACTGGTTCTTCTGTCAACCGTCATGGTTGTCGGCCTGGTCGCAGGAATGGTGACCATGCGGGACGCTCTGACCGCTGAAATGGAAGACGTGGCCGAGGCCATTGGCCAGTTGGATCAGACTTACGCCTTTAACGGCATCGTGAATGGCGAAAATACCGCAGCGATTGAAGGCTCTGTATTTGGTGATGCGACTGACGCAAGTGCTGGCGATGGTGTTGAATTCACCTTCGTAGCCGCGACGCCGCTTGAGGGAGGCTCAACTACAGCTAGCCTGGGTGCCAGCTCGTCTGCAAACACCGGCACGATTACAACACCGTAAGCTGACGATGACGTGTCGCGGTTCCTGCGAACCGCGGCAACAATCAAGTTGAATAACGGGGGGTGGATCATGAAAAAGAAACTGACCGGTAGTACGACCGCCGCCATTAGCATGTTTTTGATTTCCGGCGTGTTTACCAGTGTGCTCGGCGCCAGGCAGTTTGAACGTTACACCACCCATGAGGTGCTCGGGATCAACGGCGATTGGCCAGCAGGCATAACACTGGCGCCGGCGATGCTGCGCAAAATCCGGGTGGATAAAGACGTATCCGGAATTCCAGACCCACGTCAGGTGGTGGGGCTGCAACTGAATACCGCTAAGAGAGACGGAGAACTCCTGCGGCCTGTCGAATTAAAGCGAGCCGTCAAATCATGGCTGGCGCAGCAGGTTCCCGAGGGCAAGGTGCTTTACACCATGGCGCCCCAGCCGGGTGCCATACCCCACACTCAGCTACGCAACGGCGATTCGTTTGACGTCATCGCCACGGGGCGAAGGGGTGTCCGCACTGTGGCAAGAGATGTTCGGTTGATTGGCGTGTCCGGTAGCATTCCGGAAGCTGCACCGGATGCCCAGGGCGGCTTCCTGGGCTTGGCGAAGCCAAAAACGGGAACACGCAAGACGGAAGTCTCTATGGTAGTGGCAGTTGCGCCGGAATATATTTATCCGCTGGCGCACATCAGCCCCCAAGACAATGTTTCCATCGTGCTCCATGGTGAAAACACCAAAACAACGCAAAGCCGGGCGCACATCGATCCACGGCCGACGCATCGGCAGATCGAAGTCGTCTCTGGATTGAAAAGAAAAACCTTCTCGGTGGCCATACCCAAAAGTTAAGCGACCTCCGAAATTACCACCCGTAATACCATTCTCCATTTTGCGGCCCATCTGTGGGCCGTTTTTTTATTCCTCATTCGCGTTGCAAATTGCAAAAGCCGAATGCAAAACGCAACGACCGGCCCTTCATAATATCTAACTAATTGATATATAAGGATAATAATAGTTTTTCAATGTGGCACGCAACCTGCAAAACCTACTCCAGGTAAAAACCCGAAGATTCAGAGGCGTTTTAAATGAGGAGTTGTCAAATGCTGAGGCCCGGTTGTTTGTGGTTAATCCTCCTGAGTGCAGGATGCAGTACCTTTCATCCCGCGACCGGTGATTCGCCAGAGCCGACCCGGATGGAAGTTGCGGAGGCACTGAGTCTCTCAACCAGTCTGCCTCTGGCCCTCAACCTGGACCCCCTGAACAGGGAAGAACAGCGTTATCGCACAGCGACTCAGCGGGTCGCACCCAACTGTCGGCTTCAGTTCTTTACGCTTGCTCATGAGCAAGCCGCCGATGGTGAGCGCCGACTGTACGGGTACCCGGAAGGCGGGCAGGGGGCCCATAGTGCTTATCTGGCAACGTATCGGCGATACGCCCTGCGGTCGACCTTCGAGCAAGGCAAGTCGGAATTGCCAGAGGCACTGAAGCTGGACCTGAACTGGTTTGCAGAATCTCTGAAGGCCAGCGCACTGCCGCCCCAAGTGGTCGTTACTGGCCATGCCAACGCCGACGGCTCCGATGAATTCAATCTCACGTTGTCTGGCGCCCGGGCGCGCAATACGACCCGTCATCTGATAAGCGCAGGCATCGCCCGGGACCGGATTCACCTGGTTGCGGCCGGAGAGTTCATTCCGTTGGGCAACGTTCACCCCGATGTCAGGCGCGAGCGCAGCCGTCGGGTCGAGCTGGTGACGTTTATTCCCATGCCTGAGCGCAAAAGCAGCGCGCCTGGCTCCTGTGTACAGAACAATCACCGTACCGTTTCCGTCAAAGACTCAGGGGACACACAATGAAAGGTTTACCGATTTTCACAGCGTGGTCCGGCCTCCTGTTCACGGCACTGGTGGTTATGGCTTTGCCCGCGCAAGGCGGTCTTGCCTACATTGAGGACGCTAACGGCCGCCATACGTCGGGTATCCAGTCCCTTATCCAGTGGACCCATTCCCGCCTCGCGTTTGACAGAGAAATCGAACGGGTGGCTGTGGGGCAGGCAAAAACCCTCGAGGTTGAGGTGTTGGGGGGCAGGGAACTGCTCCTGTTGGCAAAAAACGTTGGCCGCACAACGCTTATTGTCTGGTATGGAGACGGCGAGACCGAGACGTTTCTGTTCAGTGTGACCGAAGATCTCTCGGTCCTGAAAAGCGCGCTCAAAGATATTCATCCGGCCATCCGGCTTGAGCTTGCCCCCGACCGGCCCGCACTGACCCTGCGGGGGAAAGTACCCACGGTTGAGTTCAAGATTGCCGCGGAGGCTGCAGCGACACATTACCTTGGCGCGAGCGCCGACGCCCGGGGTTATTCGAACCGAGGGATGGGCGCAGACACCAGCGCACCGGCTACCAACCCGCTTCACATTCTTAGCCAGGCGCAACAGACCTTTGGCAATGCGTTTCGGCTGAACGCGCAACATCTGAGTCAGAACAGCCGGGTTGCGATCATCAACCTGATCCAGGTAGAGCAACTCCCGGCCACACTCGAATTCAAAATTCTGACCGCGATAAAACCACTGGGCGCGGACAATGTGAAAATCCGGCGGGTCATACGCGGCGAGGTGGCTGACGATGCCTGGGACACGCTGATTCTGGAAGGCGATGTCCGCGACCAGGTGACGCTGACGCGAATTCTGAATGTGGCGTCCCGACTGCTGACCAACGCAACGGAAGGAGCCCAAGGCAACAACTCAGTGATTGCACTGACAGATGAGTCAGGCGGGCTGATCAACGCCTCCGGAACCGGCAGTGGCCGGACGTCTTCTATCCAGGGCTCTGGGCTGGGTGCCTCCACAGGTGGCGGCCAGGATAACCGGATCCGTTCCAACGTCGGGCGCTCAAAGCTGATCTCGGTCGCAAACGGCCGATTGCTGTCCGTCATTGATGTGAGGGATCTGCCTCAGGTGCGTGTTGCCGTGCAGATCCACGAAGTTAATCGTAACCGGATGCTGCGCTGGCGACCCGATTTATCCCTGGTGACCGGTGGATATAACGGCAACGGCCTGTTTACGCTCGGCGGGCTCTCGTCGCGGTCTTCCGACAGTTCAATGGTCGAGAATGCCCTTCAACTTCTGGGCGGCACTCTCACCAACAACCTGCAGATTGGCGGAAGCGATGCGGCATTCGACTTGCTGTTCTCTCTGATGGAGCAGGATGGCATATCCCGGACATTGTCGCGCCCCAACCTGACCGTGCTGGCGGGAGAGTCCGCGGTGTTCAGTGTTGGCGGCGAAGTGCCCGTGCCAACCGCATTCGCACCGACCGGCCTTAAGTCCGGAGACGAGATAGGCGCCAATACCCCGGGTGTTTTCAGTGGTACGTCGTTCAAGTCGTTCGGTGTTGAGCTCAGTGTGCGGGCCATGGTGGACGAGGATGATCGTATTACGCTCGACATCAACCCGACCATTTCCGCGCCTGACACCTTGCTTACCCAGCAAATCAGCCAAAGTACCGGCAGCAGCCTGAACTCTACCGCGTTCAACACGCGCAGCATCCGCACCACCACCCGATTGAAAGATGGTCAGCCGCTGATTCTCGGGGGCCTTATCTATCGGGAACAGTCATCCCAAAATGACCACACGCCGGGCTTGCGGGATGTGCCACTGATTGGTTGGTTCGCAGAGGCCACCTCGAAAAGTGAACAGGAGCGGGAACTGGTTATTGTGGTAACACCCACACTGATTCGGGAACCCAACGGACTGATTCACCGATGGGCTTTCCCGGCAGTTACAGACATCGCCAACCGGATGCTGTTGCTGACTTCACAGCGTCAACAGGAGCGTAACAAATGAACATTCAATCGGTATTGCTCGTCCTTTGCCTGGCCCTGACCGGCTGCGCCTCTCAACCCCAAAGCTACGTTACCGACGTGGCAGACCCCGGGCAGGAAGTCGACCGGCTATTGTCAGTGTATCTGGAGAACATGAGTAAGGGATTAACCTGCACGGGTGATCTGGGCAACGTCTCCTATCAGGATTGCGACGGCGTGCTACGCCGCCTTTCCCAGATCTATACCGCCTATCCCGACAATGAGCGCGTCAACATGGCTATGGCTGTTGTGAGCTATCACTCGGGCCGGACTGAGCAGGCACGCTTTGTCCTGGACCAGGTCCTGGCGGGCGATCTTCCGCGTCCGGAGGCAGCCGTACTCAGGGCACGAATTGCGCTAGAGGAAGGCAATGTGAATCGCGCCCGGACACTACTGCAGTTGCAGACACGGCAAAACCCTATGCACCCTGAGCTGCATGAAATGCTCGCCGCCACTCACTATGCCAATCGAAAGTTTCCGGAGAGTCTCCAGGCTCTGGCCCTGGCAGAACGGCTGGGAGCTCCGCAGTGGCGAACCGCGTACCACAGGGGCCTGGTTTTTGAGGCTCGCAAGAACGCACCGGCAGCGTGTGAGCAGTATGTCACGTCCCTCAGCCTGAACCCGGATTTCCGCGCCCCGCAAGGCCGCCTCATCGCACTTGCCAGTCACCCGGTGTGCTTTGATCTGGCCACCTTTGTGAAAGGAGCCTCCTGATGTCTCAGACCACTGAAATCGCAGACGATCTCGTTGTTCGCGTCAGACAGCACCTTCACCAGCGGCTGATTGCCTCGGTTGAATCGGAACCACTGGCGGTGGGTGAACCGGAGCAGCTCAAAAAAAGGCTCGGGCATTTACTGGAATCGATCAAGTTCGCCACGGGCTTACGCCTGAACCAGGAGCAAAGTTCACAAATTTGCGCCGATGTGGCCAACGAAGTCATCGGCCTTGGCCCCCTGGCTGAACTCATGGGGGACCCCGACATCACCGATATTCTGGTGAACGGAGCCGATGCCATCTGGGTCGACCGGGCGGGGTGGCTTGAGCGCACCAATGTCCGTTTCGATGATGAAGCGCACGTTCGCCGATTCGTGGACCGTTACGTGGGGGCCGAGGGTAAGCATCTTGATTCGACAACCCCAACGGTCGACGCGCGACTTCCCGATGGCAGTCGCATGAACATTGTGATCCCGCCGCTCAGTCGCAACGGAACGGTTGTGAGCATAAGGCGCTTTCGCCCGTCCCATTCGTCCCTGGATGACCTGATTCACTCGGGCATGCTGTCACCGGACATGGCGGAGCTATTGATCCTGGCCGTCAGGGCCAGAATCAATATTGTGTTCGCAGGTGGCGCGGGCGTGGGTAAAACCACGCTGTTGAATGCGGTGTCGGAATACATTCCAGATAACGAGCGGATCGTAACGATTGAGGAGTCCGCCGAGCTCGCACTTCGCCATCAACACGTGATTACGCTGGAGGGACGCCAGGGCAACAGTGAAGGGCGGGGCAAAGTGGATTTGAGGCTGCTGGTTCGCAATGCTCTGCGTATGCGGGCTGACCGGATAATCGTAGGCGAGGTCAGGGGCGAGGAAGTGTTCGATATGCTCCAGGCCATGAATGTCGGCCATGACGGCAGCCTGACGACCATCCATGCAAACAATCCCCGCCAGGTGCTCAAGCGAATGGAAACACTCGCCATGCTCGCCGACGGGCAGGCTGCGAGAGAAACCGTCCGGGATTTGATTGAGTCAGCGGTTCAACTGATTGTCCAGATTGCCCGAACCGCCAGTGGACACCGGCAGATTACGAGTATCTGTGAGCTTCAGATGGTCGATTCTGACTGTCAGGTGGCTGAGCTCTTCGCCGTGAGTCGAGACGCCCCCCATCGGCAGGATAACGGCGAATACGGGCCGTCTTCGTTCAGGCACGGTGGCGTGCGGCCTGCGTTTTTTGATGAGATTCCGGGTAAGGGGCTGGCTGTTCCAGACGCCTTGAATGTCCTCTGGCCCTCGGAGGCGAATCGGCTATGTTGAGCGCCCTGAGTATCGTGATCGCGCTTATCGTGCTGCTGTATTCCGCACGCACGCTGTATCTGAACCTGACGGAGGTGCATCAATATCCGGACGTGGATCTTTCCGGGCTCGCGGACATGCGCCCTTCGCCTTTGCGCCGGATACTCAAGGTTCTCGACATCAACCTGGAACCGCTATTTTTTGTAGCGGGTATCGTCCTGACCGCAACTGCGGTCTGTCTGGCGTTTCTGGCCGTTTGTCCCACCCGTCCGGGGCTTGCGGCACTGGCGGGTTTCAGTTTTTTGCCGGTGTCGTACTTCATTCTCAAGGACCTGTTTCTCTGGCGGGCCCATCGCTTCGAGCATGCCCTGGTGGATGTGCTGGACCTGATGACAGCGCTGAGCGCCAGTGGCGTGGCGCCGTTGTATGCGCTGGAAACGGCTTCGAAAGGATCGGAGCGGACTGCCCGCAAACCGCTGCTGGACATAGTTGGTCGCCTGAAGCTGGGTGGCACCATAGAAAACGCAACGCAACCCGTGCTGGATAACTACCGCAGTGAGGGGGTTCGCCTGTTCATTATGGCCCTCAGGGCATGCTGGCATGATGGCCCCCATTTTGAATCCCTGTTACGGGCGCTGTCATCGGCGCTGCGCCAGCGCAGGGCCTTCATGATTCAGATGCGCGGGCAACTGTCCGGCGCCCGATACGCACTGCTTTTTGCGGCGGGCTTTCCCTATCTGCTGATTCCGTTCTTTATGTGGAAAGAGCCCGACTGGTTGCTCCCCCTCACGGAAGCCCCCGCAGGTCCAACCGTTCTCTATACCGCGATACTCTGTCAGGTCGTCGGCCTGCTGTGGATGCGAACCATTATGAGGAAACAGACATGGTAACGTTACTGCTTCTTGATATTGGCCTGGCAGTGGGCGCACTGTGCGGCATCGCGGGGGTCTACCTGCTCAGCCGTACCGAGTTGCACGCCGATGCTGACCCGGTACTGGTGTCCCCGGGACGTCGTCACTGGCTGTATCCGGCAAAGTTCATTCGACACGCAGGCATTATGCCGGCGGATGTTATCTTCGTGTATTGGCCGCTGAAAATCTCTTTGGCGATCACCATGCCTCTGGTGCTGGCCGAGCTGAATCCAGGCGCTTCTTTATGGGCACTGGCTGCCAGTTCATTCAGTGCCTTCTTTACCGTGGATTTTTTGTTGTGGCAGCGTCGGAAACAGCGGCGCCAGGAGCTTCAGAGCAGTCTCAGTTTTTTCATCGATCTGGTTAACGCCTATTTGTTTTCCGGTACGTCCATGGCCGGAGCCTTCGAGAAGGCCGGCGAGTTTGGCTTTGCTCGCCGACACCCTCTGGCCATGGAAATCCAGTTAGTGGCCAGAGAGATTCGAGCGGGTGAGTCCTATGCCATGGCGTTTGAACGCTTGTATCTGCGAACCGGTGTTCGGGAACTTCAGCGTCTGGCAGCGGTGATCAGTGTGGGGCGCCAGGCGGGCGCCTCAATGATGGACACCCTGGCGCGGCAGGCCGAGGTTATTCGGGATCACCAGGAGGAGCTGAACCGAAAGCTCATTAGCCAGAAAAGTATACTGCTCCTGTTCGCCATGATGATCGTGGGGCTACCGATGTTTGCTGTGATCGTTATCTTCCCGGCCGTGATAAAAATGACCGAAATATTTCAGCTGCTCAAAGGGATATTCTGATGACCTTCAAACCTTGCGGAGTTTCAGTTACTCAAAGGGAGTTGCGCCATGACTTCGTTGGCTAGGGGCTGGTCCAGTTCAAGGCTTTCGAATCAGCAGGGCTTTGTGGTGACGGTTGAGCTGATTCTGATTATAACCATCCTGGTACTGGGCTCGCTGGTCGGCCTGATTGCCATTCGCGATGCCCTGTTTAAACACTATGTAAACAAGCAGTCAACCGAAACCATTGTTGCCGACGCGGCCGGTAATCGTCTTGGCAAAGCCATCGACTTTGACGAGCACGATGCTCCACGCATTTTCTTGTTCGACCGGACCCGGCTTGACGGCCAAGCCAGGCGGACACTTATCAGCGTGCGAGACGACCGCTTTACCTCCCGTGAGGCCATCTATTACCCACAGCAAAATTGCACCGGTGCGCCATGCATCAAAACAACCAGCGACGAAACCTCAGACAGCGTCGGCGTAGACGGCCAGTCTGGCTCCGGTAATGTAAGCTATTTCAATGCCTTGCAGGGATTTCCAAATTATGCGGTGGGCCGGGGTTCGCAGGGCCTGCCCGGTGGGCTCTTCCGTGAAACCGCGGCCGCATGCCCCGTTGATACAGCAGACATTCAATCCCGCTGGATGTCACAGAGCGTTGTCGCCGGAGAGCCGTGCGAGCCCTACAGCGCCGACGATCAGCCAGCAGATCCTGCCTACGCGTCCTGCCTCATTGAAACGCTTGAACCCTGTGAATGCCCGGGAAGCTACGAAGACGAATCCGACCTGTTGGACACCTATTTGCCAGAGATCAGCCTGGTTCTGGATCAGACGGTAGCGTCAGTGAACGGTGTTCTCGGATTGGTTGGCCCCCTGGAGGTGCCTTCGGATTTTTCGATCGGAACCCTGTGCTGCCGTGAGGCCTATAACCTGGACCCGGAAGCGCTGGTGGATGCCGTTGTGTTTGTGGTCGTGGAGCAGTTAATTGAAGAGCAACTGGACCTGAGTAGTTCGCCGCTTGTTGGGCAAGCGGTTTCGACCGTGCTGGCGCCCCTGGAGGGCGAAATAACGTGCTCATCGTTTATTCAGCTTCAGGCTGCGGAGGCTGTGCCGGATATCAACAATGGCTCCAGAAATGTTCTGGAACAATTTACGGCGCCGTTCTGGGTCAATGCGCCGGGCGGGCAGGCCACGAATGAGTGGTTTTACACAGAGCCAACCGCGAATGAAGGGGTAAGGTGATTGACTTCGCACATTTAAAACATCATGTCTAGATGCCCGGGCTCCCCCGGCCCGACTCAATGGGGCAAGGGGGAGGTGTGTCTGCAAGCTGGAGAACGGTTAAATAATCGCCAACTTTGATGGCCATAACTCGGCTCTGGCGATGCCGGGGTATCCGTTTGGCGTGATATTCAGTTCACCAGTATCCGCTCAAGTGCCGCACGGATTTCGCCGGGTATGGGGGTCGATGCATTTTTCTTGCGGTCTACAAATACGTGCACAACCTGCCCGAATGCCGCCGCTTCGGGATCGCCTTCTCTGAAAATGCCAACCTCGTAAGTCACCGAACTTCCCCCGATTTTCACCACACGGAGCCCTGACTCGATAGCCTCAGGATAGGCTACCGGTTTTCGGAACTGACAGTTTGAGCTGACGATATATCCGACGACGGGGGCGTTGTGGATATCCAGGCCTCCCTCATCGATCAGATACTGGTTTATGGCGGTGTCGAAGTAGGAATAGTAGGTGACATTATTGATGTGTCCATACACATCGTTGTCCATCCATCGCGTGGTAACGGGATAAAAAACGGTGAAGTCTTCTCGTTCCAATGTCGGGCCCCTCCGTTTAATCAAACAGGATAACCTGGCGGACGGCCTTGCCCGAGGCCAGGTTATCAAATCCTTCGTTAATCTGATCCAGCGTCAGGGTACCACTAAGCAGTTTGTCCACCGGCAGTTTACCCTGACGGAACAGGGTGACATAGCGGGCAACATCACGCACGGGTACACAACTGCCCACGTAGCTGCCTTTCAGGGTCCGTTCCTCGGCAACCAGACTGACCTGCTGAATGGCGACTTTCTTTTCCGGATGGGCCAGGCCGCCGGTGACGGTGGTGCCACCACGGCGGGTGATCTGGTATGCGAACTCCAGGGCCTTTTCGGAGCCGGCCATTTCGATGGCGCAGTCCACGCCGCCACTGGTCAGAGTTTTGATCTTGTCCATGCACCCTTCTTCGCCGGAGTTGAAAATGTGGGTGGCGCCCAGCTCCTTCGCCAGCGCGAGCTTGCTGTCGTCCAGGTCGATCGCAATCACCTCCCCAGCTCCGGCCACCAGGGCACCCAGTACGCTGTTCAGGCCTACACCCCCAAGGCCGATGACGGCCACGGTCTGACCGGCTTTGATGTTGGCGGAGTTGATGGCGGCACCGACGCCGGTCAGTACCGCACAGCCGAACAGGGCTGCGTGATGCAGGGGCAGTGCTGGATCGACTTTGACCAGGGAGTTCCGCGACACCACCGCATGATCGGCAAAGGCAGAAACCCCCATATGATGATTGACGGTGGTGCCATCTGCTCGGTGCAGGCGATGTTCGCCGCAGACCAGGGTGCCGGCGTTATTGGTTTTCGCTGCAGGCTCGCACAGGGCGGGCCGGCCTTCCGCGCAGGGGGCGCAGTGGCCACAGCTGGGTACGAATACGACGACGACATGATCACCTTCTTTCAGGTCGCGAACCCCGTTGCCGACCGATTTCACAATACCGGCCGCTTCGTGGCCCAGGGCCATGGGCACCGGGCGCGGACGGTTACCGTCGATCACCGACAGGTCAGAGTGGCAAAGGCCGGCGGCCTTGATCTGAACCAACACTTCATTATCCCCGGGCGGGTCCAGTTCCAGTTCCTCAATGATGAGCGGTCTGGTGTCCTGATAAGGGCGTTCCGCACCAATGGTCTGTAGAACAGCTGCACGAATTTTCATTGAATTTCTCCTCGATCAATCGTTGTTTGGCTATTAGTCCACCGACACCGGTGTATGTTCACGACCCACCGAAACGGAACCGCGTTCGATTCGCCAAGTGGTGTCTACCAGATCTGCAGAGTGAATGTCGTCTGACTCTGCGATCAATACTGTCAGGCCTTCCCCGCGCAGGTCTGAAATGACGGAAGACAGCCGCTTGGCCAGCACCGGCGCGACCCCTTCGAACGGCTCGTCCAGCAGGATCAGCTCCCGGCCCGGTATCAGGGCGCGGCCCAGGGCGACCAGTTTTTGCTGACCGCCGGAAAGTTGCAGGGCTTTGCGCTCTCCGAAATCGGCGATCTCCGGCATCAGGGAGTAAATCCACTTCAGTCGTTCTTCACCGTCCTTGATTTTATTCGCCCAAGCCGGCATCAGTATGTTTTCG